>Ga0115566_10000196_pt1 | contig 51612 bp, 34 predicted proteins | sample COGITO_mtgs_1204_3_FD_87173 | JGI IMG/M metagenome (GOLD analysis project Ga0115566, IMG submission 87173) | Pelagic marine microbial communities from North Sea - COGITO_mtgs_120405 | ecosystem: Environmental > Aquatic > Marine > Epipelagic | place: Germany:Helgoland, sampling site Kabeltonne...
GTATGCTTTAGGGTCTTTGTGTGACGAAGGGTCAACGCTTAATAGCCCAGATAGCAGCTATAAATCAAATACGAATTCAGGCGCCACTTGGGATAACACTACACCTGGTACTTCATACGGAATTCTCGTGGTTGATCTGGCTTCGGTTAAATCCATAGAGGCAATGTCCGTGTTTCAGATGTTCTCAGATGGAAAAACAACGCACATCCGGGCTTTTTCACATCCATCCAGTGACACTATTTCTCCTTCCACCAATGACGCTGGTTGGAGTGAGTTTTTAACTTCTACAGCCGTTGGTGCTGGAGGCATTTCAAGCGGATATGCATATAATCCGCTGCAGCTTTCTTTTAGCAATATTCAGTCTCGCTATGTTAAGTTGTACCTCTACAATTCGGGTATTTATGGGAACAGTAGTTATATCGAACTGAGGTCCATTAAGCTATTTGGGTCAGACATTACCAAAACATTTAGTTGCAGCGATGTCGGTTCTCAGCCACTGACCATTCATGCCACTGACTCCTCTGGAAACTCTGATAGTGCTTACGTAAATATTATTGTGATTGACACGGTTCGTCCTGTCGTATTAACAAAGTCAGCCACCATCTATTTAGGCGCCACAGGAATAGGGACGATAAACGTAACAACCATTGATAGCGGCAGCTCAGATGCTTGTGGAATAGATACCATGTACCTCAGTAAGGACAGCTTTTCGTGTGCCGATATCGGTGTAAATACGATTACGTTATTCGCCATAGATGTGAATGGAAATCTCGATTCGAATCAAGCATTCGTAACTATTGAAGACAATATACCACCAACGGTATTTACACAAAACATTGTTGTAGCTCTTGACTTTAATGGTGATGCAACAATATCAGCGAGCATGGTTGATTCTGCCTCTTCTGACACCTGTGGAATCGATACCCTTTGGCTGAATAATTACAGCTTCGACTGTTCTGATATTGGAGTGAATACCGTCACACTATTCGCTGCGGATGTATATGGAAATATAGATTCTGCATCCGCCATTGTAACGATAATTGACACAACACCTCCAACGCTTTACCTGCAAAACATTACTGTTTATTTAGACTCCATTGGCCAAATCAGTATTTCATCAACGGATATTGATAGCGCTTCTTTTGATGCATGTGGCATCATTTCAATGTCGCTCAATGATTCCCTATTTGATTGTTCTAATATTGGTTTAAATAATCCGGTGACGCTAACCGCCCTAGATGCAAATGGTAATTCAAAAAGCGACACGGTCTATGCAACTGTGCTTGACACCATTGCACCAAAGGTCATCACCAACAATCTTGTTGTTTACCTAGACTCATTCGGAAGTGTCGCCATTACTCCGCAGGATGTGGATCAAAATTCTTGGGATAGTTGTGGTGTAGACACGCTTTACCTTGATGTTTATGCTTTTAATTGTTCGGATATAGGATCGAATACTGTCATCCTAACGGCAGTTGATATATATGGCAATACGAGCTCAAGCCCCTCAACTGTGACAGTAATGGATACAATTGCCCCTGAGGTAATTACACAGAACATATCCATTTACCTTAACGCTTCAGGTCAATACAATTTGAGCCCAAATGAAGTGGACAATGGCTCATGGGACAGTTGCGGAATAGCCACATTCAGTTTAGATACTTCGTCTTTTAGCTGTTCGGATACGGGTGTTTTCAGTGTGCAATTGACGGTTACTGACGTTAACGGAAATCAAAATAGCGCAATTGCTCAGGTAACATTATCTGATACTTCGTCACCAAATATGCTTACCCAAAGCATTACCATTTATTTGGATGCGTCTGGTGATGCTAGTATCACTCCTAATATGATCGATGACGGGTCAAATGACAACTGTGCCATTGACACTCTTTACCTTGATGAATATGACTTTACTTGCGCAGACACCACATCACAAATTGTTACTCTAATTGGTATCGATAAGAGTGGTAATACCAGTTCGGCAAATGCCGTAGTCACAATTTTAGACACTGCAGCTCCAACAATTGTCACGCAAAACTTAACGCTATACTTAAATCAGGACGGTGAGGCAAGCGTTAGCGCTGCGTCAGTTGATAACGGCACCTTCGATAATTGCGCGGTTGACAGCATTTGGATTAGCGATACACTCTTTACTTGCGCAGATACCATTAACACTCAGGTTATAACCTTTTTTGCGCGAGATGTAAGTGGAAACGTCAACAGCAGTTTGGCTTATTTGGACCTGTACGATACAATAGCCCCAACGGTTAGTGCGCAAAACTTGGTTATCTATCTTGATTCCTTCGGAGATGCTAATATTTTCCCATCGCAAGTTGATAGCAATTCACTTGACAATTGCGGAATAGATTCGTCATGGATAAGTCAAAATACCTACGATTGCTCGAATGTAGGTGACACCGTGACTGTGTTGCTTTTTATAAAAGATAATAGCGGCAATGTCGCTTCTGACTCCGCTACCATGGTGACGCTGGACACAATTGCTCCTCAGGTGATTAGTCAAAACATCACCGTTTATTTAGACTCATTCGGCAGCGCCTCAATCAGCGCCTCCATGATCGACAATGGCACTTGGGATGCATGTGGTGTTGATACCCTCTATCTCAACCAATACAGTTTTGACTGCGGCAGCATGGGCGTTAATTCTATCCTATTATTTGCCGCTGATATTCACGGTAACATAAGCTCTACAAACGCAAGCGTAACTGTTTTTGACACAATTGCGCCTGCTATTGCGTTATTACCCCACATCGTTTACCTCGACTCGTTTGGTTCAGCAACCATCACGTATTCCGATTTAGACAACGGCACATGGGATAGCTGTGGAATCGCATCCATAGTGATTGACTCAAGCAATTTCACTTGCGTTAGCCACGGTGACACTATTTCAATCCTATTTACAGCCACTGATGTCAACGGAAATATTAGCGAAGATTCAACATTTGTAGTAATTCTGGACACGTTAGCACCCGCGGTTTTTGCGGGTTCTACAACCGTATATCTTGATTCAAGCGGACAATTTATACTTGATGCCTCGACCGTTGATTCCGGTTCGTACGACAATTGTACACTCAGTTCAATTTATCTTTCTGATTCTGTCTTCTCCTGTGCAAATGTTGACTCCACATGGACAGTATGGTTCGTGGCTGTTGATTCCTTTTTTAACGTAGACTCCATCCAGATTCAAATTACTGTACTGGACACCATCGCCCCCGAAATTACTTGCCAGGACAGCATCATACTGAATAACGACACGGGGCAATGTGGTGGAATAGTTTCCTTTAGTTGGCCAGCAGTTTGGGATAATTGTTCGATCGACACCTTGATACAAATCGACACTACTGGACTCGATAGCGGAATGTTTTTCCCAGTCGGAGTTACAACGCTCACCTACGCTGTCTTTGATCAATCTGGAAACAGCGATACCTGTTCGATCATTGTTGAGATAATTGACACAGAAACTCCCGTGTTGGTTTGCATCAGTGACACGTCTATTTGCGATAGCATATTCACTTTTGATCCAGTAACTTATCAGGATAATTGTGCTGGGCTCGATGTAGTTCAAATTGCTGGTATCGAATCTGGCCTCACTTATCCTGTTGGAATTACGGTGAACACCTTTGCTGTAACAGACCTTTATGGAAACACCGATACTTGCTCTTTCGAGGTGCTCCGATTTGATTACCCTTCTCTTGCGGAAGCAGGAATAGATCAACTTCTTTGTGAGAATCCTACTACGGATTTAACCGCAACAGCTCCCATTGTTGGAAATGGAGTATGGAGCCAGATAATAGGTTCGGCTATTATTGCCAATCCTCTGTCGGCCACAACTGCTATTAGCGGAATGGATACGGGAACGTACGTTTTTGAGTGGTCTATCAGTAATGGCGTTTGTCCTGTAGATCGTGATTCAATCACCATTGTAAACTTTAGCAATGCATCTGTCATTGACGCAGGTCTTGACCAAATTCTATGTGACACAAATGCAACCAACTTAAATGCCACCGCGACTATAATCACTGCTGGATATTGGACGAGCTTAAATTCAACAGCAATAATAGATGACAGTCTATCTGAAAACAGCTTGATTTCCGGTCTTGCGCTGGGTGATTATACATTTGTGTGGAATGTGAAAAACGGTGTTTGCGCAGCTGGATATGACACGGTTAGCGTTTCGGTACATCCGCTGCCAATTGTTACTGCCAATTCAGATCAATTCATCTTCCCTCCCACTGCTGTCGAGTTAATCGCAACAAGCGACATTGCAACATCCTTCGCTTGGTTTGATTCAGAAAATAACCCTATTGGCTCGAATCTATCCGTATCAGTTTCCCCTTCTTCTACGACTCACTACGTTGTGATTGGAACAACAGACGCTGGCTGCATCAACTCAGACACGATGATGGTTGGAGTGAACGATGATCTTGAAATTCCCACCGCTTTTACGCCAGATGGAGATGGATATAATGACGTTTGGAACATTAAGGAACTTGCAAACTATCCCGACTGTAATGTTTCGATCTATAATCGATGGGGAAACAAGATGTTTGAATCTGACGGATATGGTATTCCGTGGGACGGAACATATAATAGCGAACAATTGCCATCTGGAGCATATTTCTTTGTGATTAACCTAAACGTTGGTGAGGTAAAACCATTGACGGGATCAATAACCATTATCAAATGAGAAAAGCGCTAGGACATATTTGCGGTTTACTGATTTGTTCGAGTCTGATCGTTTCAAACATGAACGCCCAGCAGGTCTATCAATTCAGTCAATATCAACAGAATCTATACATTCTAAATAGTGCTTCTTCGGGGGTGCATGACTATTTGGAGGTCAACATGAGTTATCGGAAACAATGGGCCGGCATAACCAATAGCCCAACCACCTATTATGTTAGCGCAAATATGCCCATTGGGAAACGGCTTGATATCAACCCAAAAGTTTCGTCATCAAGAATCAGTTCACCAAGTACGTATAACACCATCACCAGAACATCTTTTCATGCTGTAGGAGTTTATGCTGCTCAGGATTCTTATGGTCCTTATGGCTTAAACATCATCTCGGCTTCGTATGCATTCCATTTACCCATTGCAGAGGAATTGACACTGAGCTTTTCACCGAATGTGTCATTCAACTCCGTAACATTTGATCCAAACAAAGCTGTTGTGGAAGATGCCGTGGACCCTACTTATGCCAATTATCTTGGGAATCGAAACCAAAGCAGTCAAATGGACATTAACTTGGCTTTTTGGCTTTACCACGATCGATACTTCGTTGGCTATTCTTCCGATCAATTGGTTCAGGACAAATTGAAGCTTTCGAATCAAGTTACGTTTGAAAAAATAAAAGCGCATCATAATTTCATTGCAGGTTACAAGATTCGATTAAATCGGAACTTGGTTTTAACGCCAAGCGCAATGGTGAAATATGTGAGTCAAGCCCCACTTTCTGCAGACTTAAATCTTCGACTTGACATTCAAGACCGCTTTTGGACTGGCCTCACCTATCGCAACAGCAACACCCTATCTGGCATGGTTGGACTCTATCTAAATAATACCCTTCGATTTGGTTACTCCTTCGATTTCACCTTGTCTTCCTTGCAGCTACAGAATTCTGGTAGTCATGAGGTTATGCTGGGAATAAACTTGTTTAATAAGGAAAAAGCCGTTTTCTAAACCCAAATGAAAAAAGCCCTTCTTCCCTTTCTATTCCTTTCAGCAACTGCGTTTTCGCAAGTTGATTTTAGCTTTTCTGACGTTGAACTGCTTTCTAATTCAATTAATTCGAAGTTTGAAGAAACCGCGCCAGTTTATGATGCTAAAAACGACATATTGTATTTCACGAGATCTCTTCATGTTGACAACATAGGTGGACCCCAAGCCGGCCAAGATGTTTGGTACAGCAAGTTCGAAAACGGTTCGTGGTCAGTCTCAGAAAACAACCTGCCTACCCTGAACAACAAGCTAAATAACTCCGTCATTGGAGTTTCAGCGGATGGAGAGGTTCTTTACCTCCTGAGCACTTACGCCCGCAAAGTGAGTCTACAAGATGGCTTTTCTTCGGCACAATTTAACGGAGAGATATGGGAACATCCTGAAAAACTAGACATTTCAGGGCTAAATTTTAAAGGTGATTTCTATAGTGGATTTGTAAACGAAATGGGCGATATTCTGATTATCTCTATGGATGATAAAAATTCGCTTGGCCAGGAAGACCTGTACATATCCATCTTAGAAGCTGGAAAATGGTCAAAACCTGAATGGTTAGGCGATAGCCTTAACTCTGCTGGTTATGAAATATCACCATACCTGTTCCCGGATAATAAAACATTGGTTTTCGCGTCCAATGGACATGGTGGTTTGGGCGATTGTGACATTTTTTATGCATACAGAAAAGACAGTACATGGACCAACTGGACAAAACCAATAAATATGGGCGCACCTATCAATTCTACAGGCTTTGATGCATACGCCTACCCAGCCAACGATGTACTTTTCTTCTCATCCAACCGAGTTGATTCGCTGAGCAACATTTTTCAAGCACAAAATGAGAGTTATTACAAAGAGGCAGACACGGTTCGATTGTCATTTCGCATGCACAAAACCTCGCTTTCTAGAGTAAAGGTTGATGTTTTTGACATGGCCGGAACCGCAATGGGTAGATACAGTTCCGCGAACGGAAATGTTGTAAACATACCTGGGCTGAGGCAAAAGCAGGAATATCAGTTTATAGCAAGCCACGAAGACGTAAACGTTGCGCTGTTCACTCCTTACGTTCTAAACGTAAAAAAAGAGCCCATTTCCGAAATTGAAATAGATAAGAATGGTGAGATGCGTATAACTCCGGAATCGAAGGAAGCCAATAATAAATCCCCTCGACTACCAGACCCGGTTTACGTTAAAGGCATGTCTGGAATTTTTGAATTAGATGGGGTTCCGGTTCGGGATGTGATGTTGGGTCTCGTTGATAAGGATGGTTTCCCGACTCAATATGCACAAACAGATGCTGAAGGACGTTTTGAGTTTGCTGACACTCCTGACTCTGCTGAACTTTTTGTTGAAGTCATTTCAGACCTTCAATACATTAAGAAAAATGGAGAACTGTTCTTTACGGACAACAATGGAGACAAACTCATAAAGGCCGAAACAGACGAATCTGGTGTATACACTTATCAAAATCTCAAGGCCAGTGAAATGGCTCAACTTCAGCAAATGAAGGAAATGGATGCTAACAACCTGGTTGAAACGGGTGGCGTTTTTCGATATAAAAATCTTCCTCGAGAAGGCGTTAAACTGTACTTACTTGATGAGAACGACAACATTATTGAAGAAGTAACCACTGACGCAAATGGAGAATTCAAATTCAAAAAACTTCGACCCGATGGTAATTTTCAAATTCGCGTTTCAGAGGAAGAAGACAGCGAATTTAATTCAGATGGCTTCGTTTACATGCTTGACGCCCAAGGCAATGTAGTTGGCGCATTAGAGTCGGAAACCAATGGTGGTGGATTTACTTATCGCGCACTTAGCAGTCAATTGGCCAATTCATTAAGAAAATTCGAGGAAGAAGATGCGGGAATGTCGCTCCAGCGTAACGTATTTTCTGTGGGTCTATTCAAATACAAATCGCTGCCGGCTGAAGGCACAATTTTAAGATTAATTGATGAAAACGACATGGTCATAGAAACGGCCACAACCGATGCAAATGGTCATTTTGTGTTCTCAATGCTCGAGCCAGATCGGTCTTATCGCATAGAGCTTGTTGGGGCTGATGAGGTATACTTAAAAGAAACAGAAATGTATTTTGTTAGTAAAGAAGGTAAGGTTGTTACAGCCAAGAACGCCCCAGGCTCGCCTACTTATACTTTTTCGAAACTTTCCTCGGATTACTTCTTTAATGTAAATCAAATTAACGAACGCGAAACCCAGCTTCAAATCACAGAAAGCTTCAAAGATTTCAAGGGGCAGTTTAAATACCAAACCCTTCCCAAAGCCGGAGTTAAGCTTTATCTATACGATGAAAACGATAAGATCATTGATACGGTCTATACGGATGAAGAGGGAAACTTTGTGTTCTCAAAACTCGCGCGTGAATCAAATTATTTCGTTCGATTAGCAGAGGAGGATATGTCGCTACTGGATGGCGCATCCTTCACTTTAGTTGATGAAGAAGGCAAGGAAATCGTGCAAGAAGAAGTCAACGAGGACGGTGGGTTCAGCTTTAAAACGTTACCTCGTTCGAGTCAAGCGGCATTGCTCGCGCAAGATGAGGCCAGTGATGGGAGCTTAGACGCTTCGCGATTTCTGAACTCAAACAAACAGGTAAAAATGGGCACTCCGAGTGAGTCAGCTAAAACACAAACCGCTGGGCAGACCCTCAAGCTAAATACAACCTATTTTCATTTTAATAGCGTTCGTTTAAGCGACAGAGATCGATATAAAATGAACCGAGAGGTCATAAAGGAGATTTTAAAAACTAGGCAGCCAATTCTGGTTGTTGGTTATTCTTGCGATTTAGGAAGCCCTGAAGAACGAGAAGCCTTTGCAAGGCTTCGAGCAGAAACAACTAAGGCTTATTTGATTAACGCTGGACTTACCGCAGATTTAATCGAAATCGGGACCGTTATTGACTCTTTGGATGGAACTCCAAATCCAACGTCAGACCAACGCGTTCAGAGCCGAAAAGTTGAGATTATTCATTTGATCCCCTGACATTGTTATGACATACTTGGTTCGATTCTGATGGACTTTCGCGCTCAGTTTGAATCAATTTAACGTAATAGCATTAACCCACCGGCAGCTAGGTCTCGATCTAGTTGGAAAGTACCATATAGAACCTGAATTACAGTCAGCTAGATTTAGACCCCACTTCGAAGAATTCGAGATCAAGGAGTTTGTTTTTCTTTCAACTTGTAATCGAGTAGAGTTTTTCTTTCGAAGCACCCAAATAGTAGACACAAAATTCGTTTTCCGTTTTCTCTCTGTCTATTATCCAACTATTGAACATGAGCACTTAAGTATAAGCGCGGAGAATTCCCGCATTTACAATGGTTTAGACGCCATAAGACATCTTTTCCATGTCGCATGCTCTCTCGATTCCCTAGTAGTTGGTGAACGAGAAATTATATCGCAAGTAAGATCTGCTTTTAACCGTTCTGTTGAATCGCAAATGTGTGGCGACTTTATTCGAATCGCAATTACCAATGCGATCGAAACGGCCAAACAGGTTTATACTGAAACCGAAATAGCTACTAAGCCCGTTTCTGTGGTTAATTTAGGGTTTCGCAAACTACTTGACCATGATTTTGGCGATAACGCCAACATCGTCTTTATTGGCGCTGGAACCACTATGGAGGCAATCGCGGGTAATGTCAAGTCAATGCCATATAAAAGCCTTAAGGTTTTTAATCGAACCCCTGAAAAGGCGAAAGCCTTGGCGAACAACTTGAATGGACAGGGCTATGGATTGGACTTAATGGAACAAGAAATTGGCGATTTCGATGTCATCGTTACCTGCACAGGCTCGGAGCTTCCCATACTTACTTTAGATAAGTTTCGATCATTAATTAATGGTTCGAAAAAGCGCAAGGTAATTTTAGATTTGGCCATTCCGACCGATGTCGATCCGGCCATTTTAGAGGAGTTCTCAATTGACTACATTTCAATTGAAGATTTAAAAGTTGAGGCAAAAAACAACCTCAAAGAGCGAGAAAAAGAAGTTTTTCAATGCGAAAACTTGGTAGAACTTCGCTTGATTAAATTTGAAGAAGCCTTTCGAACTAGAAAGCTTGAGTTGGCCATGGCAAGCGTTCCAAAACTTATGAAGGAAATCAAAACCACGGCCATTGATAAAAAATTCGCCAAGGAAATTGAAATCATGGATGAAGCTGGCCGACAGACTATGTTCAACGTTTTAGATTATCTCGAAAAAAAATACATCTCCATTCCAATGAAAATGGCCAAACAAGTGGTTTTGGATAAAGATTTAAAGGATTCTATCATTGACTAAACCAGTAATAATCGGAAGCCGAGGTAGCGATTTAGCCCTCTGGCAGGCAAACTTTTTTCAAGCATCCTTAAATGAGTTAGGAATCGCTTCTGAGATTAAAATAATATCCACAAAAGGCGACCGAATCCAACATTTAAGTTTCGACAAAATAGAGGGAAAGGGGTTTTTCACCAAAGAGATTGAGGAATCTCTTTTAAATGAAGAAATCGATGTTGCGATTCACTCCCATAAGGATTTAGAAACTAGGTCTCCCGAAGGGCTTACAATAGGGGCTGTCAGTTATCGTGAAACTCCCACCGAATTGTTGTTGGTACACAAATCAGCGATTGACCCTTCCATGCCTTTCGGCTTCAAAAGGGGCGCAGTGGTTGGTACATCTTCCGCCAGAAGAAAATCTCAAATCAAAGATTTGCGTCCTGATATAACGCTAAAAGATATTCGAGGAAATGTTCCCACTCGAATTGAAAAACTAAAAAGCGGTGATTTTGATGCCATTCTACTGGCTACTGTTGGCGTTAAAAGACTCAAGTTGGATCTTGTAGGAATTTCGGCTAAAGAAATAGATGCTCGGCTATTTATTCCCGCTCCTGCTCAGGGAGTTTTAGCCTTTCAATGTCGCGCAACCGATGAACGAATAAAGGCTATCCTTTTGAAACTCCACAATCGTGAAGTTCAGGCTGCCATAGACATTGAGCGGGGAATATTGTCAAGTTTTGGCGGGGGTTGTCAAATTCCAATTGGCGTTCATGCAGAAAAGCAAGAGAATCATTTCGTTGTGCGAGCTTCATTTGCAAATGATTGGTCCGATTTTACGCGAAGAGTGAGGTTTAAAGCCGATTCGATAAGCGAGGCACTTTCCCATTTCCAAAAGTTAAAAACTAAGCCGCTTCCGAAATCTGTATTTATTTCAAAAGCTTTAGAATCAGATGATTTGCTTGAACGGGCCAGTAAATCTTTTGGCTTTCAATTATATGGAAAGGCGCTTATTAAGATCACTCCATTCGAATTTGAACTTCCAGATAATTTCGATTGGATATTCTTTTCTTCTTCCAATGGCGTAAAAGCCTTTTTTGACCAAGTGAAAAATGCTTTTCCTGCTGGTTTGAAGTTCGGTGCTTATGGCGAGGCCACGGCACAGACATTGGCTCAGTATGTGTCTCAAATTGATTTTGTAGCTTCTCCTGGTCAACCCAATAATGTCGCGTTTGAATTCAAAAATGTCCTAAAAGAGGATGTTGCGCTTTTCCCTTCTTCTGATATTTCTATGAACTCGATACAGCGTGATCTAGCTCCAAATCAGTGCATAACCTTAAGTGTATATAAAACAACTGAAGTACACGATAGCCGTATTGACCCTTGTGAAGCCTATATTTTCACAAGCCCCAGTAATGTGCGGGCTTTTCACAATAGTTCCAATGAAATTTCATCATTAAGCAAGGTTATTGCCATAGGAACAAGCACAGCCAACGCATTGTCAGCTTTTGGCATAAATGCCGAAATTGCGGACTATCCGCATGATGCTGAATTATTTACTTTGCTGTGCTCTTAAAATTAGAGACTTTTGCACTCAACCCATCAAGAGGATTCCTCGCATTAACGTCACGCTACAACTAAAAAATATATCCATGAGAATTAATTTATTTCTGTCGCTTATTGTTGCATTAGCAACAACTTATAGCGCACAATCGCAACTTTCATCATCAAGTACGTTCATCAACGTGACCTGCGCAGGTGACAGCAACGGATCCATCACTTTTAGTGGTGTTGAAGCTTGCTTTGCACCCATCACAGTCGTTCTCGATTCGATGCCGCCTATGTCGTTTAACACTTTGAAAAACGATGGTTACGACTATATTAATCATGGTACGGGAACTGGCGGAGATGTAGCTTTAGGGGTTGCTTCTGGCTCAACTTCGATTGGAGATGTATATGTGACAACAGGATGGTTTAAAGACTCCATCTCTTTTGACACCTTGACTGTTTATGGAAATGGCGGTTCGTCCGAATCAGCTTTCATGGCTTGCTTTGACGCTGCCACGAATCAGGTGCTTTGGTTAGACGCTGCGACCTCAGGGTCGGGCACGTATAATCGCGCATACGGAGTCGATCTTATTGGTGACAAAGCATACGTAGTCGGTTATTTTGAGGGAACCGCAAACTTTAACTCCGCAACCATTGTGTCAACAGGTTCTTACCAAGGATTTATTGCCAAATATGACATTCCAACGGGCTTGATCGACACCGTCATTCAGGTGGGAAATGCCGGTTTAGATGAATGCTCAAATATTCGAGCTGGGGCTGATAACAGACTTTACGTAACAGGTGATTTCACCGGTTCGATCAGTTTAGCCGGCAACAACTATAGCACAAACGGCTCCTACGATGCCTTTGTCACGTGCTATGATTCCTCATTGGCAACAAACTATTGGGCAACCACTGGTGGTGGTAGTGGTGTTGATATTGCTGCTGATATTGTTCCTTACACCGAGAATGGCGTAACCCAACACGCTTATCTCGTTGGATACATTGGCGGTAACGCAACTTTTGGTTCAAATTCACTAACAACGGCTGGGGGTCAAGATTTCTATGTGGCCAAAGTTGACACCTTAGGAAACTGGATTTGGGCGAAAAGAGGAGGCGGAACATCTACAGATAACGCATTCACCATTGACGTCAACTCTACTGGAGACCGATTATACGTTGGCGGCCAGTGGCGCAACACAATGACGTTTGGTGGTCAAAACTTCACCTCTAATGGAAACGCAGATGGTTTTATCGCTTATTTAGATACTGCAGGTGCGTTAGATGATTTATATCAAATTGGTGGAACCGGCTTAGATGGTGTTTACGACCTTCAAAGTATTGATGACGATTACTTGGTGTTCGCTGCGGGTATTGTTGGTACTTGGACTTATGCCGATTCAACATTTGTTTCCAATGGTGGCGTAGATGCGTTCGCAGCGAAAATTGGCCCTGATCAACACGAAATATGGGGTAAGAACTTTGGAAGCGCGGGCACAAATGGAGATGCGTTTAACTCCATTTCAGCAGGACCAAACAAACGATTACACTGTGCAGGATATATTGGGTCTAATGCTTCATTTTACCAAGCTGGACTAATCGCTGTAGGGTCTAGTGATGCCATTGTCGCCAATGGCACCATAATGGGGTTTGCAGATACAACCATTGTTTTGAGCAACCTTGGCGGTGGCGAACACTACATCACAATGACAGACTCCAATGGGAATGTTGTTATTGACACAATTATTATCTCCGAACCAAATCCTATTTCTATCACAGGAGTGGTGACAAATGCATCATCAGGCGGGTCTAGCGATGGCGAAATCGACATTACAGTGACGGGAGGAACACCTGGATACACCTTCCTTTGGTCTAATGCAGCAACGACAGAAGATGTTACCGGTCTTGCGTATGGAAGCTATACCGTTACCGTTACCGACAGTAATGGATGCATCGACACAGCTTCATTTTTAATAGATACGACCTTGAGCATTTTTGGTGTAACAGCCCAAATCACTAATCTAGCTTGTGGTGGAGACTCCAGCGGAGCCATAGACTTAACTGTTACTGGGGGCACAACGCCTTACACATTCGCATGGAGCACTGGAGCATCTTCAGAAGACATCTCAGGGCTTGATGGCGGTGTTTACACAGTCACAGTTACAGATAGTGACACGAATTCTTATATCGACTCATTTACAGTTACTGAGCCTGCTCCAATAATGATTTCGGGAACGATTACTTCGCCTTCAACGGGTACAGCGACCGATGGCGCAATTGATGTTACGGTTAGCGGTGGAACACCGCCTTACGCCTTCCTTTGGAGCAATTCAGCAACGACAGAAGATTTGTCTGGAATTGGAATAGGCAACTATACCATCACGGTGACCGATTCCACTGGCTGTTCAGCTTCAGCATTCTTTTTAGTAGATACAGTAGCATCTCTTAACCTTGCCCTGACATCAAGTGATGTGACCTGCACAGGAACAGATAATGGCGCAATCGACTTAACGGTTATTGGAGGCGTTTCTCCATATAGCTTCGCATGGAGTAATGGCGCAACAACGGAAGATATCTCCGCGCTTGCAGCTGGAACATATACCGTAACTGTCACAGATAATGCATCTCAAGTCGCAAGTGAATCCGCTATAATAGTCTCAAACCCTATTTACCCTGATCCAATTGTTGGTCCTATAACGGGTGCGGCATCGGCTCAAGCTTGGCTTTCATATAGCTACAATGTGCCAGCAACAACGGGGTCTAATTTTGTATGGACGGCAAGTATTGGTACGGTGCAATCAGCGGCCAGTAATACTGCTTCTATATTATGGAACGCAGGGCCTAGTGGCGCGGTGTATGTTTCAGAAACCGATGCCAATGGTTGTTCGGCCGTTGATAGCCTCGAGGTAACCATTCTTTTTGTGGGAATAGATGAGTCAGACGAGAATGCGATTTTGGTTTACCCAAATCCAACTAAAGATCAATTGCACATTGAGCTTCCTAGTTCTTTTGCGAATCCTACGTTGACAATAAACGACATTAGCGGACGCATGGTTTATACATCTCGAACCAATAGTTTGATGAACACAGTTGATGTTAGCGACTTTAAACCAGGGATGTACATTCTTCATTTGACAATAGGCGACACTAATATCTCACACAAGTTCATTGTAGATTAGACTTCTACATAGTCTCCATTAGACATAGAGCCCTAATCCACCATGTTGGATTAGGGCTTTCTTTTTGATTTCTATTCTTCGAAGAAACTTAATGATTCAAACCGCAACCATAATAACACGTGTTGAATCCGTTTAACGGCCAATTCGTCATTCGATGATGATCTTTTAGGTTAATTGAATCTGCTCTATATAGGCTGCCGAACACAGCATAAAAAAGGGGCAATAACCATGTGGTTATTGCCCCTTTTTTGTGTTTTTAATAGCTACTTTATCTCACGTAGATCTTTTCAGAAGCTTCGGTGGTATTTGTTTTCGTTACTAGGACATAAACTCCGGTTGTCATATTTCCAGTATTAATCTCAAGTTGCATAGAACCTAAACCATTCGACTTAGAGACCATTTCGCCTAACAAATTATAAATCCTCACCTCTTCAATTATACTTCCCGATTGGATTTTAACCACTTCGGCATTTTGAATAACCTTCACTTGTTTCGCGTCTAATTCGCCAATACTGAAAGGAGTTCCAGCAAAAGCATCGAGAACATTCACCGTGGCGGTTACGTTAGATCGGCATCCACCAGCATCGCTTCCAATGATTTTTATAGCTATCGCTCCTGGTTCATTTGGCGAAACCGTTTGCACATTTGAAGTTGTCTGAAGTGTGGAATTTGGAAATTTCCATACATAGCTCTCACAGCTAGGACATACAACTGTAATAACGTCCGTCTCATCAAGCTTTATAGGACTGCCATTCGATGACTGCGTGTAGTTCATTGATGGTGGATTCAAAACTGTAACGGTAAACGAAGTATCGACTTTACATCCGAGCTTAGTACCAACTACCGTATAAGTTGTCGTGGCAGCCGGGCCAGCCATCACCTCTGTTCCCGAACTTGCACTTAGCGTAGCCGAAGGAGACCAAACATAGCTAGAAACAATTCCAACTCCTGTGGCCAACAACGTTGCCGAATCACCAGGGCAAATTTCACTTGGACTAACCGAAACAGAGAAAACAGGATAGGAGGACCCAACTTGTACAATTTTTGATGCGGAAACTTGACAGCCATAAATATTAGTCACCAATGCCGTGTAAGTAGTGGCTTCAGCTGGTGAGGCCATAACCATAACCCCCGTATTCGTATCGAGACCTGTTGATGGACTCCAAAACACACTTGCTAACGTTCCTGTATCAGAGACTGCGTTAAGCGTTGCGCTTGAGCCAAGACAAATAAAATTGTTGTCTGACGCGGCAGAACTCATTATAACCAATGATGGATTCGGATTGATAACTATACTTATCATCTCGGTATCAGCCATGTTTAAGGCGGTATCAAATCCAATTATCATTATCGTATGGCTACCAACAGGTGGTGTGGTCATAACCGTATTTCCCGCATTTGTATCCAAGGATACGGTAGACGACCAACTATATTCATCTGCACCCGATGCCATAATCGTAATTTCAGTCCCTTCACACGCTGAGGTGTCACTCGCAGTGACAACCAATTGCGCTTGACTACCTGCTGCAATGAACAGGAATAATATCATGTAGCCAATTCTCTTCATAGTTAGATTTTTGTGTAAGATCGCAAATCTACTGATAAAACGATACTTCCCAAGTCATTCAACTGTATTAGACCCCGTTTTAAACTAAGAACTACATGGAATTAAACCCCTTTTCGGACGAATACTTTATGAAAACCGCCTTTCACGAGGCGCAATTGGCCTTTGAAAAAAAGGAAGTTCCGGTAGGGGCCATTGTAGTTTCACGCAATAAAATCATTGCCAGAGCACATAATTTAACTGAACAGCTTAATGACGTGACGGCTCATGCAGAAATGCAAGCGATAACGGCAGCTGCTAATTATTTGGGTGGAAAATATCTCGAAGGATGTACGCTCTTTGTTACGCTTGAACCTTGTGTGATGTGTGCAGGCGCGCTTTTTTGGTCAAAATTAGATCGGGTAGTTTTTGGGGCTTGGGACAAAAAAAGAGGTTTTAGTTCATCGAGTGAAGCTATTCTCCACCCTAAAACTGAGGTGCTTGGCGGGGTCATGGAACTCGAATGCGCTGAGCTAATTCAAAATTTCTTTCGAGAAAAACGCGGCCAATAATGCCGTTGATTTCATGCGCTTTTGATTGATTACCTTCGCATCCAAATATTTAAAACTATGTATCCAGAAGAAATCGTTGCTCCAATGAAGGCAGAGCTTACAAGCGCTGGCTTTGATGAGCTTAAGTCTGCTGCAGATGTAGATGCCCTAATGAACAGTATGAGCGGAACGGCTCTAGTGATGGTGAATAGTGTGTGTGGATGTGCTGCGGCTAACGCTCGGCCAGCAGTTCGCATGGCTATTCAGCATGATAAGAAGCCTATAAAGTTGACAACTGTTTTTGCCGGTGTTGATGCTGAAGCTACAGCTAAAGCGCGTCAGTATTTTCTACCATATCCTCCGTCATCTCCTAGCATCGCTTTGATGAAAGATGGTAAGCTTGTTCATTTTATTGAACGACATCATATTGAGGGAAGACCTGCAGAATTAATTGCGGAAAATTTAAAAGCCGCTTTTGACGAGTATTGCTAGACATCGCATTAAGTAAAATGAAAAGCGCATTCTTTCGAATGCGCTTTTTTTATGCCTTGTCCAAAACTTTAGGAACTTTAAAATAGTCTGAGTCCTTAGATGGTGCGTTTATCAATGCTTGACTTTGACTGAGCTCCACCCCAATTTCATCTTTTCTCAAACGCAAAGGCTCGTCCGTCATATATATTAACGGGCTTATGCCAGTTGTATCTACTTCTTCAAGTTTATCCACGAAGCGAAGCATCCGCTCCAAATCATTTTTAATTTTTATCCGCTCCGGACCTTCAAATTTCAATCGACTTAAGTCGGCAAGTTTGGCAATAACCGCGTCAGTAATCTCCATAGCTATCTCTCAAAGGTTTTTCTATTATTTCAAATATATCCTGTTTCATTTTAACCACCCCAAGCGCCTGGTATGCTTCCGGATAAACGGGCGGATGAATAATGACTCTAGATATTCCAGGTCCACCCGAATTCCTCAACGCGGGCCCAGCTTGTAATCGCCTCCAATTATTCACAAAAGTGACGGGGACAATGGGTATGTTTTTTTCCAACGACAACTTGAACGCCCCATTTTTAAACGCCCGCATTTTAGGAGCCGTTGTTGGGATTGTCCCCTCTGGAAATATCACAATATTATGTCCATTATCGCATTCTCGTTTTGCCCGTTCAAACGCTTCATGAGCGCCTAGTTTGCTTTCGCGATTAACTGAAATATTCATCCCTTTCGTGAAGAAGATCCCAAAAAAAGGCCATTTAACAATTTCGATTTTCCCCATGAAAATGAAGTAGTCAGAAAACACCCTATACATGGTGATTATGTCCAAGTATGACCCGTGGTTCGGGCAGATCAAATAAGGACTCTTAGGCATATTTTCGGGTCGCTTGATGTCCATCACAAGTCCAGAAGCGAAGGTCAAGGCCTGTGACCACATCAGCATTAATCGAAACGCTTGATGAAATCGGCTCTCCTTTTTGAACAAATAAACAAAGGCGGGATAAAGCATTATCATGGACACTACAAACAAGAGGAAGAACCAAATCTTCCACAATACCCGAAATGGTTGTAGCACATAATACATTTTGCAAATGTAGCTGTTGAATGATGCTGCAAACGACTTACTTCTGATTCATGACACGAAACAAAACGGAGATGTGTCCATTCACACAAAGATCAATGGTAAGCGACCGCTTCTCAATGCAAAATTTGAAGTAGGTTTGGCCAAAAAAGGACCATGGCCCGCATTTTAACTGGTATTCAAGCAACTGGAACACCTCATCTTGGCAACATATTAGGTGCTTTAGTTCCAGGAATAGAGCTTTCTAAAGATCCAAAGAACGAAGCCTTTTTCTTCATCGCAAACTTGCATTCACTCACGGCCATAAAGGACTCCGACCTTATTAGCGAAAATTCTTACGGAGTGGCTGCTGCTTGGCTCGCCTTCGGCCTTGACACTCAAAAGAACACCTTTTATCGTCAAAGTGATGTCCCTGAGGTTTGTGAGCTCATGTGGTATTTGAGTTGTTTTACTCCTTTTCCAATGCTGGCCAATGCGCATTCATTTAAAGACAAATCTGAAAACTTAGCAGACGTCAATGCCGGACTTTTCACTTATCCAGTTCTGATGGCTGGCGACATTTTGCTTTATGACGCCAATTACGTCCCTGTAGGGAAAGATCAGCGCCAACACTTGGAAATGGCCCGAGACATGGCCGGAGGATTTAATCACAAGTACGGTGAGGTCTTCGTTTTACCAGAAGGAAAGTATGACGATAGGGTAATGATTGTTCCTGGAACAGACGGGCGAAAAATGAGCAAGAGCTATGATAATTTCATCAACATATTTTTGGAGGAGAAAAGTCTCAAAAAGCAAGTAATGAGCATTATAACGGATAGCCTAGCACTTGAAGAACCCAAGAACCCAGACACCTGTAATGTTTTTGGCATTTATAAGCTTGTTGCCAGCGAATCTGAAACAGCCGACTTAAGAAAAAAGTATTTAAATGGTGGTTTCGGTTATGGTCATGCCAAGCTAGCCTTGCTCGATGTGTTGATGTCAGAATATGCGACCGAACGGGCAGAGTTCACGCGATGGATGAACGATAAAGGCGCAATCGATAACGAACTCTCCAAAGGCGCTTTGAAGGCCAGAGAAGTATCTTCTGGAGTTTTATTAAAGGTTAGGCAGGCCTTAAGGTATTCTTAATCTAGTGGGCTTGTTTCTTAGCGTATTTTTCGAAGAGGGCTTGTTGGTGGTTTTTCAAGCTCGTGCTTCTACCTTCAATAAAAATGGCTTCCACTTGATTGGTCGAAAGGTCTAAGGCATCCCCAGTAGATATAAAAAGCGTGGCTTTTTTACCCGATTCAAGGGTGCCATATTTAGCATCAATCCCCATCAGTTTAGCAGGGGTTTGAGTAGCGGCTTTAATTGCATTTTCGTAATCTAAACCATAATGCACAGCTGTTCCCATTTCAAAAGGTAGGTTTCTACTAATCATATGTTCCATGCCCCCGCTCATTGCGAATGCAAAAACTACTCCGGCTTCTGAAAGCTGTTTGGCCAAGGTAAATGGTTGATCTAATGGGTCATCGGGGTGAACGGGAAGCTTGTGCACTCGGTCAATAATGACGGCAATGTTACTTTCTTTTAATTCAGTCAAAACCAAATGAGCTTCTGCGCCTCCAACAATCGCGACCTGCTTTATTCCCATCTCTTTGGCGAATTGGACTACATCTAATATGTCTTTGGCCCAATCAACCCGAACATAAATTCGTTTGCTCCCTTCAAAAATTTGACGCATTGATTCAAACGCTAGGTTGGTGACAACGGGCTTCGACTGCTTCGAATATGCCTTTGCGTCTTGAAAATAGGCCAACAATTCTTGGCAATCTTCGCTATACTTCTTATTCATTTTCGCATCACCTGGTTCGGCCCACCATCCTCTGTATCCATATCGCGAAGGCCAATTCACAAAGGTGCCTTCATCGGCTTCAACGGTGGCATCTTGCCAGTTCCAACCATTAAAATGAACGCAAGAAGAAGACCCTGAAACCCTACCTCCAGTAGGCGCTATTTGCGCCATTAACACCCCATTTGTGCGAACAGTCGATATAACCTTTGACTCCGAATTAAATGCTGGTAGCGTTCTTACACTCGGGGTGTATTCCCCCGTTTCATTAAAATCATGTGTAGCCGCAATGGCGTCAATTTCGTTAAGTCCCAACCGGCTATCCATCACAATAAACCCGGGATAGATGTGTTTTCCCTCTGCATCAATTATGGAATCATAGTCGAGAATGTTTATCCGCACGTTGTTTCCATTTGCCAATATGCCTATTTCATCTCCCTCAATGGTCAAGTAAGCATTATCAATCACTTCGCCATTACCAACATGTGCTGTGGCATATCGAATCAATATTTTCTTGGGCGATTTTAACCTTGGACTTGGTGTTTGACCATAGGTGGAATCTATCCCTATAACAATAAACAAGGCCATCCCGATTATACCAATCTTGCTCATTCCTCTAGATAATTTTCAAGAAGCGTGTCACAGTGCATGTGCTTTTCCTCCTTATGTTTTGGCGTTTTCTTGTTTGGCGTTTTGTCCTGAATCATGGTTTGAATTAATCGCGTTCGTTCGGATTGAATTGCCGCTTGTTGACCTGATAATTTTGACTGCTCAAAATACAAGACCCCCTCAATGAACGTTTTCTCTGCATGGCTATAAACTGAAAGCGGATCCCCAGACCAGATTACTAAGTCTGCGCTTTTACCTGGCTCGATGCTCCCAATTTCATCATCAAGATGGAGCATTTTAGCTGGATTTATCGTTACAAGTTTTATGGCTTCTTCTCGTGAAAGTCCGCCATACTTCATCGTTTTGGCGGCCTCTTGATTTAAACGTCTACCCATTTCTGCGTCATCCGAATTAATTCCAGTATTTACTCCCGCTCTTGTCAACATTGCTGCATTGTAAGGAATGGCATCGTTCACCTCAAATTTGTAGGCCCACCAGTCTGAAAATGTTGAAGCATTGGCGCCATGAGCTCGCATTTCTTCACTCACCTTATATCCCTCTAAAATATGTGTGAAAGTGTTGACCTTAAACCCGAGGCTGTCGCCTAAAGCCATTAACATCAGGATCTCAGATTGAACATAACTGTGGCAGGTAATAAACCGTTCTTCATTTAAGATTTCCTTAATAGCCTCCAGCTCTAGATCTTTTCGTTGCAAAGGTTTTGTTGACGTTTCTTCTCGCTTTGATCCTTTAGCTTCAGGCTGCGAACTAGATGAGCGTTGATATTCTGAGGCGCGTATAAATGCATCAGCGAACGATTGTTCCACGCCCATTCTCGTGAGCGGGAACCGCCCTTTTGGATCACGATTATTCGATCGTTTGACGTTTTCACCAAGGGCAAATTTGATGAAATTAGGCGCATTGTCAATCAACATTTCCTCTGCGCTTTGACCCCATTTTAATTTGATCAACGCACTTTGACCGCCAATAGGATTTGCTGAACCATGTAATAATTGAGCCGTTGTGACGCCTCCTCCTAACTGCCTATAGATATTGATGTTCCATGGATCAATTGCATCGCCAATTCGAACTTCAGCTGAGGACGATTGGGCCCATTCGTTCACCCCACCTCGAATACCAATGTGGCTATGTTCATCAATCAAACCGGGTGTAAGGTGTTTGCCGTTGGCATTAATGCGTTTGATGTTGTCAGGAAACAAGGATCCCGTGCCAACCGACTTGATGATTCCATCCACCACGTACACATCGGCATGTTCTAAAACGCCTTGACTTGAAGCGGTCCAGACCGTGGCGTTTGTTATGATGAACGTGCGTTCGCCTGACAAGGAATCCCAGCCATAAGCCATATTTGGATGGTTGAAATTAGGTCGAACTGGTGCTTGAGTCTTTGATTTTGATTCGGCCTTTTTCGGTGTGGCCTTTCTGTCCTTAATAGCTGCCCAATTAATCCAATCACCTTCAGAGTTTTGTCCGCGGCCGTCCCAAACTCCTCCTTGAAAACTAATCTTACCCGTGAGCTGATACAAAACCTTTGGAAGCGTGTCATTCGATTGAATTAAAATCGCCAACAACTCCCCTTCTCTTTTAATCGAGGCTCTAAGTTTTTCACCTTTCGTTCCAGCAGTCAATTCCGTCTTAATCTCTTTATCCGAAGTTGGTAAAACTTTCAGCATGAAATCTTTGCCATCAACGACAAGGTTATAAACTCCCTGCATGTCGCTGTAGCTTGGGTCTGACTCAAACACTTTTACCCCCCTAGTCCAATGCGACTCAACCCGAAAATCTTCCTGGTCCATTGTGGTATTGCAAATCATCAAATTCGCCATTTTCCCAATTTCCAGGCTCCCGATGTTCGACCCCAGATTTAACCAGGTGGCCGGTGTGATCGTTAAAGCGCGCAGCGCTTCCTTATGGCTAAGTCCACAATCCATTGCCTTTTTCAAATTTTTCAAGAACTCTTTTGATGAAGCGATTGTGTCTCGGGTTAGGCAAATCTGCACGCCATTCTCAATCAAAATCACGGGATTAAAAGGTGCCGCCTCCCAATGTTTTAACTCTTCAAGCGAGCTCATTCTGGCCAAGTACGGATCTTCAACGGCTAACGCTTTTGGGAAGTTTAACGGCACAATCATTTTAGATGTGCTGGTCATTTCCTTCAACGCCAAATACTCTTTACCAACACCAACCATGATGAAGGTTTTGTCAAATTCTTTTTCCAAAAGTTCCACATTCCGCACCGAAAGCGAATGATTGAGTTCGATGATATTTGGCAAGCTTGTGCGTTTATTAATGGCTTCAAGTGAAGGGTTCACTTCCTTTTTGGTCGCACCAAGACCAGCATACCACTTCGCATCGTAATAGGTTTGTCGCATGAGCGCGATAGCTCCAATAAAGGATGAGGGATAATCATCAGGGCTTGTGCCTTTCGAAAAGCTCAAATGATTAGCTGCTCCGGCCTGTATCAGCGCCTCGTTCGGATTGTTTTGACCCAGCATTATCACGCTGGACGTGCCCCTCATAATTCCATCTCGGTCGTGCAGGTTAACCACACCAAATCCGCTTTCGAGCCAATCGGCTGTTTTCTTTTTCTCCGTTGGAAAAGTGGCAGCATAATCAAACTCTGGCCGAATAGCAGGATTCCAGTTGCCAGCTTTTTGCACTTGAAGTGGCTTAGTCTTCTCCTGAATTTTTCCTCTTTTAGCTACGTTCAGACCAGAATAAATATCGATAAATGAAGGATATATTGTTTTCCCTTTACAATCATGAACAACTGTTTCGGCTGGTAAAGCCAGCCCTTTTCCCGATACCACAACACGTCCTTCTTTGATCAACAACGTTGCTGAATCCATCACCACATCCGGGTTGACGAAGATTTTAGCATTGGTAAATGCATGATAAACTTGTCTAACATCGTGCACCCCGTTCACCGGAAAAGTTTCCTGTGCGGATGCGTTCAATACAAACAAGGTTAAGAGTCCGAAGACGGTTGAAGTCAGTTTCATACGCGGGGTCAAAAATAGCTTCGGAAAGGTCGCTTTCATAGGTCTTAACTTCGGGTTAATGACAACGGATAGTTAACGTCACGAGAAGGACTAACTTTGGCAAAATTTTTTTCGATGATTACAGGCCTTACCCATCTACACAGCAGCTTTAGATATGTTGTCTTACTCTTATTAGTCTTAGCTATAATCGATGCTGTAATCTCCATTGCGGGAGATAAAACCTACCGTAAGCAAAGCAAAATGCTCGCTTTGTTCGCTCTGATCTTTTCACATATTCAGTTGCTCATGGGTTCCGTGCTTTATTTTTTAGGCAATCGGGGTGCTTTCGCTTCCTTGTTAGAAGGAGCAAGCACAATGTCAAATCCGGAAGCGCGTTTCTTTGCAGTAGAACACATGTTGGCTATGATAGTCGCAATCGCGCTTATTACTGTGGGCTATAGTCGCTCCAAAAAACAAGAGGTCGATAAGAAAAAGTACGCATCTATACTTATGTTTTACAGCATCGCATTATTGCTCATATTTGTTATGATTCCTTGGCCATTTATGAAAGACTTTGGACGTTGGTTCTAATTCTTACACACCAAAAAGGATAATCCAATAAATGGGAGGATATTCAAACGAAACCAGAGAGTCAACGGCTGTTATAGTCGGTCTGGCACACCGAGAGCAATCTAGGGAAAAACTAGAAGAGTATATGGTTGAGCTGGAATTTTTAGCTGAAACTGCTGGAATCAAAACGCTTAAATCGTTCAGCCAATACCTAGACACACCTAATCCAAAAACCTTTATTGGTGCGGGAAAACTCAATGAAGTAATTGCCTACGTTAAAGAACATGATGTTGAATTTGTCATTTTTGATGACGAGTTGACTCCTTCTCAAATGCGCAACCTTGAAAAAGAAATCAAGCGCAAAATCTTTGATCGAAGCTTGCTCATCCTAGATATTTTTCAAATGCGTGCCCAAACCTCTCAGGCCAAAACCCAAGTAGAATTGGCGCGCTATGAATACCTGCTCCCACGATTGACGGGGCTGTGGACTCACCTTGAGCGACAGCGAGGTGGAACAGGAACCAGAGGTGGTTCTGGGGAAAAAGAAATTGAAACCGATAGGCGAATTATCCGCGATAAAATTGCGTTGCTGAAACACCAACTGGTAAAGATTGACAAGCAAATGCATGTGCAGCGCAAAAGCCGTGTAAGCATGGTTCGTGTTGCATTGGTAGGCTATACCAACGTTGGTAAGTCAACCATCATGAATTTGGTTTCTAAAAGCACCGTGTTTGCCGAAAACAAACTATTTGCTACGCTAGACACGACCGTTCGAAAAGTGGTGGTAAAAAACCTGCCTTTCCTTATGGCCGACACGGTTGGTTTCATCCGCAAATTGCCCCATCAGTTGGTCGAGTCCTTTAAATCTACCTTGGATGAAACGCGAGAATCGGATTTGCTTATTCACGTAGTGGATATATCTCACCCGCAGTTTGAAGATCAAATTCGAACCGTTGAAGCGACCCTCGCGGAAATCGGAGCAATAGACAAACCGACCATATTGGTTTTTAATAAAATCGATCAGTTTCCCGAGCCGCCAGATGAGGAGTGGAAGTGGGATGGAGAAATTCACCCAGCCATGCGATTGGATGACTTGGAGAAGTCATGGATGGCAAGAGCAGATCATCAAACCATTTTTATTTCCGCGAAAGAAAAAATCAACCTTGATAAGCTTCGCGAGATCTTGTACGATAAAGTCAAGGAAATCCACATTAAGCGTTATCCTTATAATAGTTTCTTGTATGATTTACCCGAGGAGTCAGAAGGCGCTGATAACCTTGATTAAACCCCCTTTTTCATGTCGCTGATGACAAAAACTGCTTCATTCAAAAAGACATCTTTATTTAGTTTTTTCAGCCATTTTTCATTCAATTCAACTTTCACGGAGTCCGTTGAAATGTCGTTCATATCCGAAACTATATTCGATACACTCAGGCTCTCAATAGGCTTCATTAAATCATCGAATGCTTCGTCTTCTTTGTCCAACTCCAGCTTACGCAGCTTGTAGGTGTCGTAATTCAATGAAACAATGGTTTCTTCCGTTTGAGATTTTAGTCGTTTCGAGTTTTCTTCGACCTTGACCATTACTTCATTACCGGCAATGCGCTCTTGGCTCGATTTAACGATAGAAGCTTCGTTATAACTAGGCTTCCAAACACTGTATGAGGCCGCTGGAATTTCATCCCAAGGCATGACAAAATCTTGTTCGCCCTCACCCATATCCAAATACTTGTATCGATCTGGCATGCTGATATCGGAAGCAACGCCACGCAATTGTGTAGCTCCTCCATTGACTCGATAAAATTTTTGCGTTGTAATTTTTACCGAACCAATTGGGCGATATTGGCTTTCAGAGCCCGCCAAACCTCGATCCAAATCAAAAAAGCGCTGCACTGTACCTTTTCCAAAACTCTGTGTCGATCCCATGATGATTCCTCGATCGTAGTCCTGAATGGCAGCGGCTAAAATTTCAGAAGCCGAGGCGCTAAAATGATTCAACATAACCACCAACGGTCCGTCATAGATTACCCCGTTTTGACGATCAGACATAACTTCTGGTTTTGAATACCGGCCCTTCACCTGCACCACCGGTCCATCTGGAATAAAATGTCCTGTCATTTCGATGGCGTCTCGTAAAGACCCTCCTCCATTGCCTCGTAAATCCAGAATAATCCCTTCGACATTTTCTTGCTTCAATTTCAATAGTTCTTTCTTGACATCGTCTGCTGCTGCGCGTCCACCCGATTGGTTGAAATCTGCATAGAATTTCGGGAGGTTAATGTAGCCTACTCTTGTTCCTGTTTCATTCTGAATGATGGCCGATTTGGCATAGGTTTCTTCCAGTATAACAACGTCTCGAATGATTGATATTTCCTTTATAACTCCCGAAATCTTTTTAATAGTCAATCTTACTTCCGTCCCTTTTTTTCCGCGTATCAGTTTCACCGCTTCGTCCAAGCGCATATCAGTGACGTCCACAGGATCACCTGAACCTTGTGCAACTTTCAAAATCAAATCTTCCTCTTCTAATTCGCCTTGACGATAGGATGCGCTGCCCGGAACAATGTTTGTCACTTTAATAAATCCATCTTTTTCTTGAAGCTGCGCCCCAATTCCTTCCAATTGGCCACTCATGCTGATGTCGAAATTTTCCTTGTCTTTTGGTGCAAAATATCCCGTATGTGGCCCAAAAACATTGACCATCGAATTGATGTACACTTCCATTTGATCCTCACGGTCCCATTTGGTCATTCGTTCGAAGAATCGGTCGTTGCTCTTCAACACCTTCTCCCGAGCCGTGATTTCAAGTTCGGTAAATTCCTTAATGACAACTGTGTCTGATTCTTCGTGTCGTTTTTCTTGCTGTTCTTCCATTTCAGCGATACGTGTAAGACACTGGTACTTCAAAATTTTCCTCCAATGTTCTTTAAGCTCATCATGGCTAGCAGCAAAATCTCGGTTTTCCTGATCCAATTCCAAGTCTTCTATAACCTTGTAATCAAAAGGTTCAGCCAGTATTTCGCGGTAATAACCTTGGGTTTCTTTCAATCGATTTTGAAGTATATCCCAACTCTTGTCGAACAAGGTAAAATCAGATTCATTGACTTGATCGTCAATTTTAGTTTCATATGCTCGCAAGGCCTTAACGTCCTCCTGAAGCAAAAACCGTTTGGAGTAATCCAACCGTTCTAAATAAAGTCCAAATGCCTTTTTACTAAAATCATCATCAATATTAATTGGAGCGTAATGTGCGTTTTGCAAGCTCGACATGAGCGTCTTGATAAGCACCTTATCCTTTTCGTGATCGTCAGCAGGCGGAGTGATGGTCGCACCTGAATCGAACAGGATAAAAGAGCAAAACAGAACGGCAGCGGCCGTAGAAATAGTGAACTGAAGGCTTCGTGATTTCATAGTAAGCATTAATATAGCATCGCAATAAAGAACAAGTTTTACGATCTAATGTTATCAAATGTAACAAGCGCCCACGTAAATTTATCCGTCCAATTATAAACTGAACAAAGCATCCATGATATTAAAAGCAACGCAACTCTTATCCATTCTGCTGATTACTTGTGTTTTAACTGCACGATCGCAAAACCCAGCGATCCTGCTAAAACTTCGTTCCGGTGATTTTGAATTAACAGAAAATAACGGTAGCCAATTTGGTTCTGCAAATATCTCAGACTGGCCGGGTCATTTAAATTCTCGGGTTGGTATCGTTTCATTAAAAAACTATCCTACGGATTTAGAGTGGTCTGAATTGGAACTAAAAGGCATCCATAAATTGGAGATTTTTCCTTCGCGATCATTTCTCGTTTCAATCTCTGAAAAAGCCGATTTCAGTGCGTTAAATGGTTTTTCAGTCATAGGCTATTCTCCCTTTCAATGGGAAATGAAAACATCGATCAATCAAGAAGCCGTTCCCGTTCGAGCTAAGTCTTCTCGATCAAACATTTTGGTAAATATTCATCCAATTTCAGGAACAGATATGGATGGGGTGTCCAGCCAAATGCAGCATCTAGGTTTTAAAGTGGAAGAATCGCGAAACGCACTGGGTTTTATTACGATTGAATGTAAGCAATCCGATATTCAATCTATCTGTGAGCTCGGATTTGTTCAGTTCGTTGACTGGAAATACGATTTTGGCGCACCAGAAAATTACACAGGCCGAACGCTACATCGAACAAACTTTATTAGCCCAGAAAACACGAATGGCATTAATTACGATGGTTCAGGAATCAGCGTAATGCTGCAAGATGACGGTTTTATCGGACCGCACATAGATCATGAAGGAAGGATAATCGAGCAGTTTTGGGCGACCAGCGATGGCGACCATGGCGACCACGTTGCGGGAACCATCAATGGTGCAGGCAATTTAAATCCATACAATGAAGGCCAGGCAAAAGGATCGGATATTTACGTTTATAAGGCCGCCCCTGAATATCAAGGGTTCGATAGTATCGTAAACCACTACACGTCCAAGCAAATTGTTATTACTTCAACCTCGTACAGCAATGGCTGCAACGCTGGATATACTGCACTTGCCCGCACTATGGATGAACAAATCCACGATATGCAAAACCTCATCCATGTTTTTTCCGCAGGAAATAGTGGAACATCGAACTGCGGATACGGAGCCGGAAACACTTGGGGGAATATTACAGGTGGGCATAAGGTTGGTAAAAACACCATTACTGTGGCCAACTTGGATGAAGACGATGTGGTTGTAAGCTCTAGCAGTAGAGGTCCAGCTCACGATGGGCGAATTAAACCCGACATAAGCGCAAAGGGAACAAATGTGACGTCCACCTTAGATGGCAACACCTATGGCGTTAAGAGCGGAACATCCATGTCTTGCCCGGGTGTTTCAGGTACATTGGCTGTGCTTTACGAAGCTTTTGATGACGTTCAGGGCGACTTGCCAAAATCCGGACTTATGAAAGCGATCGTATTAAATACAGCCGATGATTTGGGAAATGTTGGCCCCGATTTCATACACGGCTGGGGAAGAATCAACGCGCGAAAAGCATACGAAGTCATAGCAAATTTATACTTCAGCTCAGGAAGTGTAGCTGATGGAGATTCCGTACAGTTTACGCTGATTGTTCCTACAAACAAAACCAAAGCACGCGTGATGCTTTATTGGATGGACCCTGAGGCCTCCGTGAATGCATCCACCGCGTTAATAAACGACTTGGATTTAACCATAACTGATCCATCCTCTACCATTCATTTGCCCTATTTACTAGATCATACGCCTTCTATTTCAGCCCTTTCAGCGCCAGCCATTCCTGGAGTTGATCATTTGAACAACATGGAACAAATAGAATTCTTTAATCCTGTTTCGGGGAATTACCTTGTAAAAATCAAGGGATTTGATGTGCCGAGCGGACCACAAGAATACTTCGTTGTTTATTGGTTCGAATCGGAAGACCTGACCTTAACCTACCCTGTTGGTGGTGAATCCTTGGTTCCGTTTAATACTGAAAAAATACGCTGGGATAGTCCAGACACCGCTGGAACGGCCATGATTGAATATAGCCCTGATGGTGGGTCCACTTGGAACACCTTGGTTGCCTCAACTCCTGTGGCCTTAGGCTATTACAATTGGAATGTTCCAAACCTTGCTACAGGAAATATTAAAATCCGAATTAACTATTCCGGTCAAGTAGTTACTTCTGATGTGTTTTCAATCATTCAGACACCATCCAATTTAACAGTCGAGTTTTCATGTCCAGATTCCATCGGTCTAAGTTGGACTGCCGCGTCAAGCGCCAATGGCTACACTATTCACCGTTTAGGAAATAAATACATGGAAGAGATAGGCATCTCGGAAACCACTGAATTCACAGATACGCTTTCTAACCCTCTTAGCGACAAGCTTTGGTATAGCGTTTCGAGTTTAGGAGCAAACGGGGCGGTTGGAAAACGGATGGTAGCCGTCCAAAAAGCTCCTGGTATTTTTAATTGTACGATCAACGATGATGCTGGAATAACTAGCATCAGCCCAACAACAGGAAGCCTTTTTGCTTGTCATGGCGACAGCGTGCCCGTTACACTCAAAGTCCGAAATCATGGTGTTAATCCTATAGTAAGCTTGAGCGCTTCGTATGTCAGTTCGGATGGACAAACGGCAACAGAAACATTTACGCCCAATATCGCTCCCAACACTTCGACAACGATTATATTTAATACGCTTTACGAGATTCCAGCGACATCATCTAATCTGACGGCATCAGTGAGTGTTAGCAATGATGGTAATCCATATAACGACTCTCTCGTGGTGAGTTATCATCCACAAACAACACCTGCCGTGCAGGCAATCTGGGGCGAAGACTTTGAGTCGTTCACGCTTTGTGGCATTGACCCAGATTGTGGCGTCACATCGTGCGAAATGCTTCAAGGCTGGGTCAATGAATTGAATGGCGAAACAGATGAAATCGATTGGAGAACAAACGCTGGATCTACCGCTTCGCAGAATACTGGACCAAACGAAGACCATACTACTGGAAATAGTTCAGGAAAATACCTTTATCTTGAGTCGAGTGGCAGTTGTAATCAAGTGGAAGCTTTTTTAACTTCACCATGTATTGATTTAATTAATGCCACTGAACCATTCTTAACCTTTTGGTATTCAATGTACGGTGCCGATATGGGCACCCTCTATATTGACGTTTTTGACGGTCAAGAATGGGATGAAAACGTGTACAGCATTTCTGGAAACCAGGGATTTGGTTGGAATTTTGCTGAAGTTGATCTCAGCGATTTTATTGGGAAAATAGTGAACGTCCGTTTCCGAGGCCGTACCGGAAACGATTATAGAAGTGATATGGCCATTGACGACATTTTGATTTCACACCCACCTGTCGCCAATTTCGCATATGCTGTTCAAGAAGATGGACTGACCATTAATTTCACAGACTTGAGTTATGCGAGCGATTCCACGCTTTTCGAGCTAGGAGAAGGAACAATAATCGATTCTATGCCTTCCTCATACACGTATCCACAAATTCAGGTTTACACAACAACTCAACGAGTATATAACGAAATTGGTGCAGACACTATGATTCAGCTCATTACAACACTTGGTAATTATGAATTAGGAGATCAGCAAACCTTGATTTTTCCAAACCCTGCAAACAATTATTTATTTGCCCGAAGCCTAGAGCCAATCTCATCATTTGTTTTAATCACATCTGACGGTCGAATTGTAAAAAAATTCGAGGCCAATGGAGAAACAATGTGCACTATGAATATTTCCTCGCTTAGCGATGGTGTCTATTTTCTTCAGTTTGAAAATGGTGCTGTCGAAAAGATCAGTATAACGCATTAACTCAGACATTCGTGCTCCGAAATCAGATCTAATTAAAACTTGGCAGAGTGATTGTAATAAGTGATTTATCATTTTACTCATGAAAAAATCATTTCTTTACGACCAATTAATCCCTTATGACTATGAGAACCGGCTTAATCCTTTTATCGCTCTTTTTATTTAGTATTGGCGCTTCCGCCCAAAACGCGGATGATATTTTAGGCATCTGGTACAATCAGGAAAAAACGGCTAAAGTTGAAATATTCAAGAAAGGCGAAAAATATTTTGGCAAGGTTGTTTGGCTAAAAGAGCCTTTGAGAGACGGAAAACCAAAACTTGACGTTGAAAACGAGGACGAAAAACTAAGAACCCGTCCAATTATGGGTTTACAGCTTTTGAATGATTTTGAATTCGATGATGATGAATGGGAAGACGGAACAATTTACGACCCGAAGAACGGAGAAACATACTCTTGTTATATTACTAAAGAAGGAGATAAACTGAATGTTCGAGGGTTTATCGGTTTCTCCTTCATCGGAAGAACTTCAATATGGACTAAAGCAGATTAATACTAAAAATGAAAAAGTTAATTCTAGGCCTTTCGGCACTGTTGTTCACATCAACACTATCAGCTCAAAAAATTCCCGGAACAGCTAATGTTATTGAGGGAAAAGTGGTTTTTATAGAAGCTAATCCAGCCATTCAATATCGCCACATTGGAACGGTTGAATGCTCTGCATTTTCTCCGGACAAATTTGACCTAATGATGAAGCATATGCTCGTAAAGCGCATGGCCAAGGAGCACGCTGAAGTAGAATTTGATGCGCTTATTTTTCGCCCGGGTAGCGCTTTTTGTAAAGCTGATGTGATTCAATTCTATAGAGATCCAAAGGCAAAAAAGAAGAAGAATAAAAAAGGAGAAGAGGTTGAAGTTGATCCGGAATTCAGAAAGTCTGAATCTGTAGGTCGAGGAGGAATAAACTTGTTTATCGAAAATAACCCAACTGCAGAGTATACATTATTAGGAAAAGTTGAGATTCCAACGAATTTCCAATCCGTTGATTACGAAGCTGTCATTAAAGAAATGACCCGAGTTGCAACAGCAGCTTATCCTGATTTAAATGGAATTGTTTTCACTACTGGAACCGATCTTCGAAAGGCGAATGTGATCAAGTTAAAATAATCACAACCTTTTCGATCTTAGTTCCGTCTTAAATTAGACTCAAGGCTAATGATCGATCAAAAAGACATTGAAGGGTGCCTGGCTAAGGACAGGAAATCACAGAAGAAGGTGTACGAGTTCTTCTTTCCTTTGATGCTCGCTATTGTAAGGCGTTACATTAAGGACGATGAAGAAACCTTAGATGTCGTAAACCAAGGATTCATTAAGATCTTCAAAAAAATCGATCAGTATCACTTCTCGAATTCCTTTGAAGGCTGGTGTAAGCGAATCATTATCAACACCGCCTTAGATCACCTTCGCGCCAACAAACGCTACAAAGACATTTTTTCCTTTGAAGCTATTATGCCAACCTATCAAGTATACAATGATGGGCTGAACAACATGTCCATCGATGAGCTTTTTACTTTAATCGACACCATTTCTCCGGTTAGTAAGGTGGTATTCAACATGTTTGTGATAGATGGTTATAGCCATAAAGAAATTTCAGACAACTTGAATATTTCGGTAGGTACATCAAAATGGCACCTCTCATCGGCCCGAAAGCAAATTCAGGCCAAGCTTAAAGTTTCATACCCTGATTTGTATCTCGCATATGGATAACATGCATGACGATATGGATCAAGCTTTTCGAGACCGTTTCAATGGCCTTCGCGATCATTCTGTTGACCCAAGCACGGCTTGGTCATCGCTTCAGTCAGGATTATATACTACATCTGCATTGGTTTCTAGTTCAACGCTTGCAGGAAAATCGCTTTTATTAAAAATTGCCGCCTCTTTTTCAAGCTTTCTCATCATAGCTGGAGTATCCGTTGGGGATCGTGAATTGAATTCTCGAAGTAATAACCCCACCTCGGTATCGTATGCTCAAACTGCTTTCAACACGAAAACCGACAACGACAAATCATCGGTTAATGGTGAGGATTTAAAAACCACTTTATCTGTTATCAACCAGAAGCGGTCAGCTCATTCAGCGCTATCTCTTAGAGTAACCGGCCCTTCGACAATAGCACAAAGTGCTGTTGATCTAAACGTTACGCAAACAAATTCTGTATCCGAATACGTTGGTAATACAATAGATAAAACTTCTAGAGATTCTCGTAATAGTGATTTTCTTTCCTTGATGCCAATACTCGATTTACTACCAACTGAATCCAGCTTGGCGCTTAGGTCAAATAGCGATGGTCCAACAATTGAAACTTGGAAAAGCAATCATATTGTGTTTTTCAAAGCTGGTGTTCGAGCTGGCACGGGTGAGTCTAACTCATTTGAAATAGATTCAAAGTGGCAGGCAAACTTGGCTATGTCATTTGGGTATGGATTCTCTTTATCTGACCATTCATATATTACGGCTGAAGCTGGTTGGCTGCGTAGATCGGGAAATGGAATTGAGCGCACCCGTTCATTAGAATTGAATCCATTGGTTGAGTTAATCACCGAATCTACGAATGGACCTGGCTTTTCTGAAGAAGTATTGATTCACGAAAGCCTTATTGCTACACAAATGGATTATATCCATTTGCCCGTTTCTTATCACAGACTTTTTAATCGCAGTGTAGGCTTTAAAGTTGGCGGTTTTGCCGACTATCTGATTAATGCGAAAAACGAGGCGTATATTGTTTATAATAATACGCAATATCAATCGTCTGTAATTGGAAAGACAGAGCTTAGCTCGCTAAAAGGTCTAAACAGATTCCGATATGGAATCGTTGCGGGAATCGAAAAATCATTTCAAAACCATTTCATGGTTTCATGTGAAATGATGGTTCCGTTAAATAGTGCTGTTGACGACAAGTCGGAATATCGCGTAATTGACAACTCAAACAAGTTGATCGACTTTCAACTAGGGCTCACTTACCGTCTTTAGAAGGTTCTGATTTTACTCTTTTTACGTTTCTTGCCGAAGTCCAGTTTAGGTGCCTTAAACCGCTTCTTTTTTTCCTTTATCCCTTTTGTTTTATAGGATTTCCCTTTTTTTCCGTTTTCTCTCTTATTCTTTTTCCGCTGATTGTAGCTTTTGCCCTTTTTTCGTTTGCCTTGTTTATAGGGTTTGTTGCTAATGGATGGGGCAAAGGAATGGCTCAATGTCACCTGAGCAAATAAGTAGGTGTCGTTGCTATTGCTTCCACCTCGGGGCTGATTTTTTGTATACCAATCCGGGTTTGGCACATCGTCCAGCAACACACTTGGGTTAGCTAAAATGGCCGCTAGTTTCCCATTATTTTGAGCTATTATATCATTGTCATAATAATACCCGCTAGCGTCATCGATATAATCTGTAGTAGTCCAACGATACGACACATCGACTCCTATCGTATAATTCCAATTCAATAAATATGTGACACCTCCACCTAACGGAAACGTAATATTCAGTCGTTTATATGGTTTTGGGCCATTTGGCAAGCCTTGGCCCTCGGTGCCAAGTGGCTTCAAAGCATACCATTCGCCATTTAACTCCGCCTTTGGATTGAAATAGAAAACCCCAGCTCCTGCCGAAACATAAGCTCCAAGTCTGTTTCCATTAAATATTTGGGTCGATCGTGCGCCAGCGAGGTGCAAAATTTTCGGTTTTAATAAATACAGTTCGTAGTGACCCGAAAGCTCCAAGATGGGGGACTTGAAGTTTAGATTTCGATAATGGCGGTTTGGATAATTGGTAGTGGCGTCACTTCCTCTGACCCTCGCATAAGAAAAAGTGCCCTTAAACGCATGATATTCGCGGAGATAATAGCGAGCTCCTCCAGAAAGCGAATAACGCATTTGGGTGGGCTCGAAATCGTACAGGAAAGGTTTGGATGGCCCATCTTGTCCCCCGAGGTCACCCATAAATGCGCAAACCCCAGCACCAACTGTATATTCAAATCTCGTTTTGGTCCAATCCGAAGAGCTGTTATCTAATTTTGGTGTCTTATAAGTCGAAGCCATTCTTCCCTTATTATTGCCACTTGGATCCTTTCCAAAGACTGCCTTTTTTTGACAATGACCTTGATAAGTAAGGAAAATCGCAACTAGAAGTAGAAGAATTTTATTCATTTAAGCCCCGCTTTGACGAGGAAGCAAAGATACAAGGAATGATTAAGCATAAACAAATCAGTCATTTATGCCAAATGGGGGCCATATTATGGTGCATTTGTCTATTGCTTTTCCCTACGAATGCCATTTCGAATAGTATCGCTCTAGAGCATGTTTTAGACTTTGACGCCCATATTTCGAACTCAATTGCTCAAGTTAACGCCAAAATCAGAAGAAAAAGTCAAGATAGTGCAATCGCGGAGCTCGATTCATTGACGCTAATTCTTTTTCAAAAACCAGATTCCTCTATGATTCGCTATGGATTTGACATAGGTAGCGCTCATCGGTCCCTTCATCGATATGAAACCGCAGCTAGTGTTTATCATTGGATCGTCAAAATCTCTGAAACCACTGGAGATAGCATAAGCCTTTCTCGGAGTTTGTATTATCTCGGACAGTCCTATAAAAATCTAGGATTATTGAATAAAGGACTCGAGCATCTTTATCGGGGCTTGAGCATCTCCATCGCTCAAGGGGACATATCGAGAAGTTGTTTGATTCAATCTCAAATTGGAATCATTAAAAAGGATCAAGGTTTGATCGATGAGGCAATATCTTATTTCAATGACGCCCTCGAAAAGTCATTGGAGTTAAATGATGAAGGTATGGTAGCTGCTGTATATAACAACCTTGGCTCTGCCTATAAAATGAGTGGGTATTACGCTAAAGCGAAGGAGTTTTTCTTAAAAGCGATAGAAATAAACAAGCGAATCAATCATGAGCAAAACCTCAGTTATAATTATAACAATCTCGCGAACATTTTTGAAGAAACCGGTGATCTAGATAATGCAATAAATTATCAACTCAAAAGCATCGAATTGAAACAGAAGATCGATGATTTTCCGATGCTTTCAATAAGCTACAGCAACATGGCCCTTATTTATATTAAAAAGGGTGATTATGAAAGCGCGGAATCATTCGTGCTAAAGGCGCTTGATTTGGCCAAGGCATATCAAGTGGCGGCCGCCCTTCCCGTGATTTACTCCCAATATGCCATCATTCTCTCCAAGAAAGGTGAGTATAAAGCCGCATTCGAGGTTATGAACGATTTGAATGATTTTAAGGATAGTCTTGCCGTAATAGACAAAGAGGTTATTCTCAGCGAAATGGAGGCTAAGTATAAGCGACAATCTATCCTCAATGAAAACGCGCTTCTTAAAAAGGATGAGGCAATTACAGAGGCTAAGGAATACCAGAAGAAAACATTTATGTTCATCCTTATTATTTGCAGCGCTCTGCTCGTATTAACTTCCGTGCTCTACTATTTCTTGTTTCGGAGTAAAGTTTCGGCTAACGAAATGGTTCTAAGTCAAAAAGAGACGATTGCAGTTCAAGATGAACGCATGAACCAATTGAAAGAAAAACTAACATCACTCATGTCGACTCTCGAAAATGTAAAAAAAGACAAAGAAGCCTTTTTTACCACAATGAGTCACGATATGAAAGGCCCGATAAGCGCGCTAATCAGCATTGTTGGTTCATTAAAAAAAGAGCCTGAGTCAATCCAAAAAGAAGAAATTCAGATTTTAGATTATTCTACTCGTTCATTATTGGGCTTAGTTGAAGACGCGCTTGACTTTTCAAATATTGAATCCGGTCGCCTTCATATTGAACATCGCGCTTTCTCGCTGACTTCAATAATTACTGATACATGCGCCTCTTTTGCGTTCATTTCAAATGAGAAAGAAATCGATTTAATCATTGAATTAAATGATCTGCCAGAACAATTATTAGGAGACCCTAAAAGGATAGGTCAAATACTATTCAATTTAATTGGTAATGCGTTTAAGTTTACAAAGGAAGGCTATGTAAAAATCAGTGCCAACTCTGTGAAACAAGAAGATGGGCGAGAGCTTATAGAAATACTGATTGAGGATTCCGGGTTGGGAATTCCACAATCAAAACTTGATGTAATCTTCCATAAATTCGAACAAACAAACGCCAGAGTATTTAAAGATTTTGGGGGAAATGGCCTTGGATTGTACATCGTTAAGGCACTTATTAACCAAATGGGAGGAAGCATCCATGTAGAGAGTAAAGTAAATGAGGGAACAACCTTCCTGTTAATGTTTAGCCTTCCGATCGCCTAAGTGTGATCACCGTTATTTCTGGTAAAATACCCAATCGACCAGGATAACCCAAATATCCAAAACCCCTATTGACGTAAAGATGCTGGGCACCTTTTGTATAGAGGTCTGCCCATTCTGGATAGAAATACTTAACCGGGCTCCACTTCAATTGACCTACTTCAATTCCGAACTGAAATCCATGAGTATGGCCTGAAAACATTATATCAACGTCTTTAAATTCAGGTAACACCTGCTCCTTCCAATGACTAGGGTCGTGTGAAAGCAAAAGCTTTATGGATGATTTTGCTGTACCCTGCATCGCCTTTTCAAGATCCCCATATTTTGGGAAGCGACCTTTTGCGCCCCAATTCTGAATTCCAACTATCGAAATCTGATCATCTCCTTTCGAAATGGTCCGATTTTCATCCATTAATAAGTCCCAGCCCATGCGCTTTTGCGTTTCGATCAAGTCGGTTAGATTTTTTCGTTTTGCAGAATCTGATTCCCATTGAACATAATCGCCATAATCATGGTTACCCAAAACACTATAAACCCCCAGATCAGCTCTAAGTGATCCAAATAAATCGGTCCAGCCATCTAGCTCAGAGGTAACATTGTTAACCAAGTCCCCAGTGAAAAAAATCAAATCCGACTTCTGTTCATTCACTAAAGCTATTCCCCTCTCCACGGCATTTCTGTTCCAAAATGAGCCTGAATGAATGTCTGAGATCTGGGTAATTGTTAATCCATCAAAGGCTTCAGGAAGATTGCTCAACTCAATTGTGCGCTTTAATACTCGATAGTCATGTGCGCCAGAAACAACACCCCAGCCCATTCCTAATAATGGTAATGCCGCTGAAACAGCCCCTGCCTGAGTCAAAAACTCGATTCTTGAAATTCCATCTTTTTGAACCACCTCGACTTGAGGGTTAAGCTTTGCCCAAATCAATCGGGCCAGCCTGATTAAATCATCAATTAATAACCATATCGCAAAAAGTATCTTGCCTAAGATATTTGCAATGCCGATGGTCATGAAAAATGTCAAAAACGATCGTGTGGCGGCATTTTTTGAGAGCGGTTCGAAAAGAATGAATCCTGTAAATGTAATCGTGCTAAGGGCAAAAAAAAGGAATTTTGAAACGCGCTGAAACGCATCGGAAGTTGAGCCAACGGCTACTTTCAAGCCTTGATAACTATAATATTCAATGGCCAATAAAACCATGGAAAAAACAATCAAAAGGAATAATCTATTCATCGATATAAAACAAAAAAACCCCGAAAAAGTTCGAGGTTTTACTTGAGGTCTCGAGCGGATTCGAACCGCTGTAGATGGTTTTGCAGACCACTGCCTAGCCACTCGGCCACGAGACCATTAAGGCTGCGAAAGTAACTATTTATTCAACTGATTTTCTTCAACTATTATAACAGACACATTGTTGACCATATACATGATCGGAGGTTGTAGTTTTCTTACGCAAACTTCAATCCTAATCGCCTCCCCGAAAACTTCCCAGAGCGCGTCAATAATGTTTTTGGCAACTGTTTCTATCAAATTGCACCTAAGGCTCATTTGAGTATTAATTATCTCCATAATCTGCACATAGTCAACCGCCTCTGCGATGCTATCCGTAGCGACTGCTTTAGTGAAGTCCGTGTCTATATGGACGTCAACCTCAAACTTACCTCCCGTTTTTCGCTCTAAGGGATGGCATCCATGAAAGGCAAATGATTCTTGGCCTATGACCGAAACTCTAGCCATTTTGCAGCTTTTGTAAACCAACCGACAAGCGATCTAGGCTTTCTGCTTTGCCTAAAAAACACATTATATCAAACATCCCCGGCCCTGTTCCTTGACCTGTTACCAACACCCTCAATAAAGGAAGAACAGCTCCCATTCCTAACCCATTGGACTGAAGAAAGTCATGAAACGCTTGTTCAAGCGACTGACTATCAAATTCCATTTTTTCAAACATGGATATTAGCTTTTGAATCATAGCTGGTGAATCGGCAGTCCACTTTTTTTGAATCACCTTTTCATCATACTCCATTGGCTTTTCCAATAAATATCGACCTTCCAACATATCTGAGACAAAGGTGGCTCGCTCTTTCATCAACTCTACATAAGCCGGAAGTTTATCGTCCTGAATTGTAAGGCCCTCATCTTGAAGTATCGGTCTAAGGGATGACCCTAGCTCCTGATCGCTTGTTGCTCTAAGGTATTGTTGATTGTACCAATTTGTTTTTGCTGCATCAAATTTTGACCCTGACTTACCCACTCGACCTAAACTAAACGATTGAATTAATTCGTCCATAGAGTAGAGCTCTTTCTCTCCCCCCGGATTCCAACCTAGAAAGGCGAGCATATTGACAAAGGCCTCGGGGAAATATCCCTTCTCTCGATATCCAGAAGCTTTTTCACCTGTAGTAGAATCGATCCATTCCAATGGAAAAACTGGGAATCCGAGTCGGTCACCATCCCTTTTACTGAGCTTTCCGTTGCCATCTGGCCTAAGAATTAAAGGCAAATGCGCAAACTCTGGTTTCGTATCATCCCACCCAAAAAATTTATAGAGTAAAATATGCAAAGGCGCTGACGGCAGCCATTCTTCTCCGCGAATAACATGGGTTATCTTCATCAAATGATCATCAACAATATTTGCCAGGTGATACGTTGGCATTCCATCTGATTTAAAAATGACCTTATCATCCATGGAATTTGTATTTACTTGAACCCATCCCCGAATCAAATCGTGAAACCTTACTTCCTCGTTTCTAGGCACCTTGACGCGAATTGTATACGGATCGCCCGCTTCTAATCGCGCATTTACTTCGTCTTGTGAAAGTGTCAATGAGTTCTTCATTGTCATTCTCACCGCTGCGTTGTATTGAGGACTTGGCACTTTAGCTCGAGTCAATCTTTCTCGCATTTCTTCAAGTTCTTCGCTCGTATCAAAGGCATAATATGCGTGTCCCGATTCGATAAGCTGATCAGCATATTGTCGATACATCTCTTTTCGCTCCGATTGACGATAAGGTCCATAGGGGCCTCCTTTCCATGGATCTTCAACTGTTTCCATCCCTACCCAGTCCAAAGCCTTCTTTATATATTCTTCTGCGCCAGGCACATATCGATTTTGGTCCGTATCCTCTATTCTTAGAATAAAATCGCCTCCTGCTTGTTTCGCGAATAAATAATTAAATAAAGCTGTCCGCACGCCTCCCATATGAAGCGGGCCCGTTGGGCTCGGGGCAAATCGCACCCGCGTTTTTCGTGATTTTTCCATGGATTTAAAAAAGATCGCGAAGATAGACACCTAACAATGTTCCATCAAAGCTCGTTTGAGTCATTGTTTAATACTGATTAACAACAATTCGAGTTATTGGATAATATCTTTGATCCCAAATGAATCAAGTAGACCGATTAAAATCAAATCTCGACAAGTACATTTCTAGGTTCTATTTAAGCGACATCGTTAAAGGTAGCCTAGTAAGTCTTGTAATTGTGTTGTCTGGATGGCTTGTAATCGCTCTGTTTGAGCACCTTTTAAACTTTTCTTCTCAGGTTCGAACAGCCATATTCTTTTCCTTTTTGGCTTTTGTTGCTTCACTCATAACTTTTCAAATCGTCATTCCGGTATTGCGTTTATGGCGTATTCTCAGCGGCAAGGATCAACCGGAAGCGGCAAATGAAATTGGCAAAGCAATCAGCCTTGTTGAGGACCGAGTTTCCAATGTTCTGAATTTGAGTAATCAATCAGAAATGGCTAATAATGAGTTGCTTTGGGCGAGCTTAAATCAACGAGCGGCCTCGCTTAATTCAATCGACTTTGCTGGAGTAATTGATATAAAAAAGTCGTGGAAACTGGTTAAATACCTAGCCCTCCCTTTACTGGTTTTTATTGGCCTAACCCTAGTTGACCCGGAGCTGGTCTTGAATAGCTCAAAGCGATTAATTGCCTTTGATCAATCCTTTACTCCTCCCGCGCCCTTTCAATTTAGCTTTGGAAACACTTCCCTTCAGACTCCTGAGGGACAATCGTTTACACTAAAGGTTTTAACCCCCGGCACCCAACTTCCAGAAAATGTATTCATCCGTCTCAATGATTCAAAGATTCGACTGAAAAAAATCTCAGCCGGAGTATTTGAGTACATTTTTGAGCGACCATCTGCTTCTATTCCGTTCGAGCTGAGCGCATCCGGAGTCTACTCTGGAAAAGAAACACTATTAGTACTGCCTGTTCCTAAAATCCTAAAAAATTCAGCTACGATCGACTACCCTTCATATACCGGCATAACCGATGAAATTTTACTGAATCGAAGTCAACTAAATCTACCAATTGGCACAAAGATTAATTGGTTGTTCGATCTGAAAAATACCGGCACAGTTACGGTATCAACTGGCGCAGAAAACACTCGTGAAAACATCGAATTTGATGACGACAAACTAGCCTATCAACTTGAGCTTCGATCGCCAACGACACTGAATTTAACAATGATGAATGATGACGGTTTGAGTGACAATGCGGAAATTCAAATTAGCATGATTCCTGACGCATATCCATCTGTGGCAGTTAGCGAGTTTAGGGACTCTTCGACTTTTGGTGTCGTGTATTTTTCTGGTAAACTGAGAGATGATTACGGGATTTCTAAACTTACTTTCGAGATTAATCGCTTAACCGATTCAGGGCGTGAAACGATCGACAAACAAACAATTCAAATCAATGGTTCTGCTGCTGAGCAATCGTTCAATCACTTTGTGAGTTTCCAGAATTTTGAATTATCGGCCGATCAGGAGTTAGAATATCATTTTGAAGTATGGGATAACGATGGTGTAAATGGGCCAAAGTCAACGAAATCAGTCAGTTGGAAACTGAATGCCCCTTCTAACAAAGAGTTATCTGCAAAACAAGACAAGACTGCTGAAAAATCAAAAACCGAATTGGCGTTTCAACTAAAGGAAATCGACAAAATCAATAAAGAACTAGACGCTTTTAAAAAGGAAATGCTTCAAAAAAAGAAGCCCGATTGGCAAGACAAAGAGCGAATGAAAGAGCTTCTGGAACGACAAAAATCGATGATGGAAAAATTGATGAAAAAGTCAATGGCCCAACAAAAGCAAAATGAACTGAACAACCAGTTTCGTCAACAATCTGAGGAGCTCCTTGAAAAGCAAAAAATGATTGAAGAAATGTTTAATGATCTCTTCGACCAAGAATACAAAGAGAAATATGAAGAGTACAACAAGCTTCTTGAGCAACTAAAAAAAGATGAATTATTGGATCAGCTAGACGACATGAAGTTGGACAATGAACAGCTTGAAAAGGAGCTTGATCGCACCCTTGAGCTATTTAAGCAGCTTGAATTTGAGCAAAAACTGGAACAATCTTTAGAAAAGTCTATTGAGTTGGCAAAAAAGCAAGAAGCTTTATATGAAAAAACGGAAAACAAGGAAGAAAATCAGGCTGATCTAGAAAAGCGCCAAGATGAACTTAAAGTGGAACTAAAAGAACTTACTAAGGACCTAGAAAAGTTAGAAGAGCTGAATGACGCTTTAGAGGAAAAGACAGCGCTTCCAGACACTGAAGCCGAAACAGATAAAGCTGAGGATGGAATGGAAAACGCATCTGAAGAACTAAAAAAGAATAATCGCAAGAAGTCATCGGCCGAGCAAAAGAAAGCGCAAGAATCATTGGAAGAATTAAGTAAGAAGTTGAATGCTTTTAAGGAGCAACAAAGCGAAGATCAAGCGAGTGAAAACCTAGATGATATGCGCCAATTATTGGAAAACCTCATCGATCTATCCCATCATCAAGAAAAGGTAATGGAGGAGTTGAAAAACACAAGTTCCCGGGACCCGATGTTTACTCATTTAGCAAAAGAGCAAAAAGACATTATCGATGATACAAAGGTTGTAGAGGATTCTCTTCTGGCTTTAAGCAAGCGTGTGGTTCAAATTAGCCGAAACATTAATGACGAAATTTCTGAAGTCAAGGCAAACATGAACCAAGCTCTTGAGAACATGACTAATCAGCAGCCAAACCAAGAGCTTAGATATCGCGAATTGACGCTTGTTAATCAACAGCTATCTATGACATCATTAAATAACTTGGCTATATTGTTTGATAGCATCATTGAACAAATGCAAAATGAGTCACAGTCAAAAATGCAAGGCACTGGACAGTGTAAAAAACCGGGCCAAGGTAAGAGCGGAAAACCTTCATCGGCAGAAATGAAAAAAGCTCAACAAGACTTAAATGAGCAATTAAAAAAGCTCAAAGAGGCCATGGAAAAAGGAGAGTCTCCAAATGGGAAAAAGCCGGGTCAAAAGCCGGGAATGGGTCAGCCTGGAATGAGTAAAGAACTAGCTAGAATGGCTGCGCAGCAATCGGCCATTCGAGAACAATTAAGGGCGCTTAGTAATTCGTTGGATGGGGAAGGTGGTGGCCAACCTGGAAATCAAATGAAGGCTATAGAAAAGCTAATGGAACAGACTGAAGAGGATATACTTTATCAAAACATAACGCAAAAAACGCTTGATCGTCAACAGGAAATATTATCAAAACTTCTTGAATCCGAGAAAGCGGAGCGCGAGCGCGAGCTTGACGAAAAACGCGAGTCAAAAACCGGATTTAACACCGATTCTATCCCGAGTGAAGTTTGGAGAGAATACCAAATAAAAAAGGAAAAAGAGTTGGAATTATATCGAACCTTACCTCCTTCCATGAAACCTTTCTATCGTAATCAAGTAAATCGGTACTTTAGCGAATTCGAAGCTCAGTGATGCAACCCTATTCAAAAACCCTTTCACTTCCCTCTAGCATTAACAACCTTGTTGAAGTAGAGGCACAAATTGATCAGCTACATGAGTCTGGATTAATTTCTGATGCGATCTATGGCAATGTCTTAATTGCCACAACAGAAGCCTTTCTGAATGCGGTTCAACATGGCAATCATTCCCTGCCTTCAAAGCTTGTAAAAATAGATTTTATCGTTTCGAAAGACCTTCTTGAAATAAGTGTGCTCGATCAAGGCTTGGGGTTCGATCACAACTCACTGCCTGATCCCACAGATCCAGGCAATATCGAGAAAGCAAACGGTCGCGGCATCTTCATTATTAAAAACCTTGCAGACTCGCTCATCTTCGAAAACGCAGGTTCCCTTTTAAAAATGGAATTCAATTTAAAGGTGAAGGAGCTTATAGACGCTTAGCTTTGCCTTAATGTCCAACACACAAACTAATCTCTTTCTGGAGTCAGAAACAGACTTAGATCTAAACCCAGATCTAATAGATAAAGTCTTTGAACTTATATGCACTGAGCATAAGCTTGAGAAAGGCTGGATTAACATCATCATTCAAAACACCAGCGAACACAATGATCTGAATATCAAATATTTAAATCATTATGAGCCAACTGATGTCATAACGTTTAACTTCAATGACGATGAATTAATTTCTGGGGAAGTATACATCAATATTGAAATCGCAAAATTGAATGCTGAGACTTATAAAGCGAACCTGAATTTGGAGATTAAGCGACTAATAATTCACGGAATATTGCATCTAGTTGGATATGATGATCATACCGATGATCTGCGTGCGGAAATGCATGGCCTAGAAAACACCTACCTTAAAAGTTTCATGTGAAACATGGAAAATAAATTTGACATCATCGTAATAGGCGCTGGTCACGCTGGGTGTGAAGCTGCTGCTGCCGCTGCCAACCTCGGTTCACGCACACTTCTCATCACCATGGATATGACCAAGTTCGCCCAAATGTCATGCAACCCTGCAATGGGAGGTGTAGCTAAAGGGCAAATTGTCCGTGAAATAGATGCCCTAGGCGGCTACTCGGGTATTGTGAGTGATTATAGTTCGATTCAATTCAGGATGCTCAATCGATCCAAGGGACCCGCAATGTGGAGCCCAAGATCGCAAAATGACCGAACAATCTTTTCAACTAAATGGCGCGAACTATTAGAGTCAACACCAAACCTAAGTTTTTGGCAAGATTCAGTAAATTCTTTAATCATAGATAGAGACGATTCACTCCAAGGAGTTAACACGACCTTAGGAATCAGTTTTTACTGCAAAGCCGTAATCCTTACTTCAGGAACGTTTATGAACGGTTTGATCCATGTTGGGGACAAACAACTAAGCGGTGGACGAATGGGCGAAAAGGCATCTAAAGGTATCACCGAGCAACTTAAGGAAATAGGCTTCATTTCAGGTCGAATGAAAACCGGCACACCACCGAGGTTAGACGGCTCAAGCCTCGATTATAAAAACATGGAACGCCAAGAAGGGGACATAAATCCATCGAAATTCTCCTTCTTAAATACGATTCCACTTAGAAATCAACTGGCTTGTCACATTACATACACCAATAAAGAAGTTCATGACATTATTGGTGCTAGCCTATCACAATCACCTTTATTCAATGGGCAAATACAATCAATTGGACCGAGATACTGTCCTTCTGTAGAAGATAAAATAAACAGATTTGCCGATAAGGAGAGACATCAAATATTCGTGGAGCCCGAAGGTTGGAATACGAAGGAAGTGTACGTCAATGGATTTTCAACTTCTTTGCCATTTGATATTCAAGTTAAGGCCATTCGCAGAATCAAAGGATTTGAAAACGCCCAATTCTATAGGCCGGGATACGCCATCGAATATGATTACTTCCCCCCTACACAGTTAAAGCTAAACCTTGAAACGAAGCTCGTAGACAACCTCTTTTTTGCCGGTCAAATAAATGGCACAACCGGATACGAAGAAGCAGCAGCTCAAGGTATAATTGCGGGTATTAATGCACATCGTAATTCTAGGAATATGGAGAGTGTAATACTATCACGGAAACAAGCTTATATAGGTGTACTTATAGATGATCTGATAACTAAAGGAACCGAAGAGCCATATAGAATGTTCACCTCAAGAGCCGAATATCGCATCAATCTCCGGCACGATTCCGCAGACGAAAGGCTTACACCACTATCTCATAGCATTGGACTAGCAAGCTCAAAACGTCTAAAGCTTTTAGAATCTAAAATCAGTCAAAAAGGCGCAATTATTAAAGTCCTTGAAAAAACAAGTATCTCCCCCGCAGAGGCAAATCCAATTCTTGAATCCGTTAAATCGGCAAACATAAATCAAAGCGTTAAAGCAACAAGTCTTCTTGCTAGACCAAACATTTCCATCGACACGATCAAACAAATGAGTGAATCCGTACTTACCTTTTTTAAGAATCAGGGCGTCTCACCTGAGGCTGAATTATCAGCAGAAACCGTTCTTAAATATCATGGATATATTGAGCGTGAAAATGAACTTGCTCAAAAGATGCTGCACTTGGATAATATTAAAATCTCCAAAACGTTTGACTATTCGCGTCATCAATCATTATCAAACGAATCAAGAGAAAAACTTCAAAAAATCAGACCAGAAAACCTTGGTCAAGCCAGTCGGATACCAGGAATAAAACCGGTGGATATATCGGTCCTTTTGGTTGCATTAACATAGAATGTTTCACATGAAACTAATAAACGAACGCTTTAGGGAAAACAGGTGCCAAATGAACCTGGACTATCATTATACAACTAATCGTCCAACTGAATAAACCACTACGAGCCGACATTATTTGCTTGATTTTCAGGTATTTGCATAAACATAAACTATATTCCCTTCTTTTACGTTCATTACATCTCATGAAAATCACTATCGCCTCCATTTTTATCCTTTGCCAAGTCCAAATTTTAGCACAGTCACAAATTGGCCAATGGGAAGCCCATGTTCCCATGTCAACATTCACTTGGATCGGAGAAACGAGTTCGCATGTCTATGCAGCAAATCAATACGGTGTACTCAGCTATGATCGTGAAGAAAAAAGCACCCAAGCCTTAACCAAGGTAAACGCCCTATCCCAAACAGGAATTACTGCCTTTGCTTGTAACGCACGCAAAGAAGTCTGCGTTATCGGATATAGCAATGGAAACATGGACATCATTTCAAATGAGAACAACATCATTAATCAACCCGCGATAAAAAATAGTCAAACCATTGGTGACAAAAGCATCAACAGCATCCTTTTGACTGACACTATAGCTTGGCTATCAACGGGAATCGGAATTGCGCAAATGGATATAAGCACTTACAACATTCTCGAGTTTACGCCAGTTTCATACAAGGGCGAGAATCAGCATATAAATAACCTAGTATACTCCTCTGATGCAATCATCATTCAAACCGATGACTACATCTTACGAACAGATCCTAATAAACTGTTCGTTGCGCCCCAATATGAAGAACTATCATTTCCAAGATCGATTTCCAACATAACTCAACTTTATAGACTGAATGAAGACATTTTTGCCCTCTTTAGAACGGATGCGTTTCTTCAAGACACCATATTCAAATTAGATCAAACATCCTTTCAGCCCATCGAATTTCTTGCTGGAGAAGGCATACGATTCATTTCTTACGATTCAAATACCATTTTAGCATCACTTGCCACAACTATAAGCGAGTTTAACTCTTCTTATGAGCCTATACGAACCTTATTCACCTATGGACCTACGGGACTTAATCCATCACAGGCTTTATACTCAATTTACACTAACAAAATAATCGTAGCCGATGAGGAACATGGTGGAGTATTGGTTGATTTTAATAACCAATTCAATGGTGAATTATTTGCTAAATCCTCTCCAAGGCCTTCTTCTAGTTTAATTACAAAACTTGCCGTGGTAAATGAGGATATCTATGCCCTACCAGGAGGAAATGAATACACCTACAATAGGCCCAACATACATCATTATAGCGAGAACAATTGGTCTTCAAAAGAACTCGTAACAACATCCTTTCCCAATTTCGTGAACGGTAACGGACTAATAGAAAATGACGATAAATTATACATCTCTTCAGACCGCGGAGGACTAGCCATCACCGATCTTAACCTTAACCTTGAAACGGTATACACAGACGAGAATAGCCCTCTAATGGACCTCCACGAGGACTACAACTACTTTGGACTAACAGGAATGGGAACAGATGATGATAATAATATCTACCTCACCCACACAAAGGATCCTTTCCCATTAAAAGTATTTCTCAAAAACGGGAAATGGGTCGAAATACAATTCGAAGAAGAAGAGCTTACCGCCCCAAAAGCGCTCGATCTTCTTGTCCTTCAAAACGGCTACATCCTACAAATTATTATAGATGTAGGTATACTAGTTTACGACAACAATGGAACGCCAGCTAACTTATCTGATGATAGACACCGCCTCCTCACATCCTCGCCAACCGCAGGATCACTGCCAAGTAGTCAAGTATCCTGTTTTGTTCAAGACAATGATGGTGAGGTTTGGATAGGCACCAGCGAGGGCATTGGAGTAATCTTTAGCCCTGACAACATCTTTGACTCGAATTTTGAAATTCAAAAGATCGTTGTGAAACAAGACAACTACAATGGCTATTTATTTGCTACTGAAACAGTTGAAACCATCGCAGTTGACGGAGCAAATAGAAAATGGGTAGGAACAAACAACTCGGGCCTCTTTCTTATATCAGCAGACGGCCAGGAGCAATTAATACATTTTACTGTTGACAACAGCCCTCTTTTTGATAATAAGATCTCAGATTTAGCGATATTACCTTCAACAGGAGAGGTCTTTATAGCCTGTGAAAACGGACTTGCTTCATTCCGATCTACTGCAACAGAATCAGCTGAAAACTTAGAAAATATACAGGTGTTTCCGAATCCAGTGCCATCTGGATATAGCGGTCCGGTTGCAATTTCTAACATTACAACTGAGAGTACGATTCGAATCACAGATGCAGCTGGAAACCTCATTTACGAAACCGTCAGTCAAGGTGGTCAAGCTATTTGGAATGGGAACGACCTAAACGGACAGCGCGCAAAAACAGGAGTCTATTTAATCCATATCGCAACCGTAGATGGCCGGCAGGGAAAAACATCAAAGCTCCTTTTTAATCGATAACAATGACGCGTGGTTTAATCCTCCGGAATATCCCATATTCTGACAGTTCGCGAATTATTAGATGTTTCACATCTGAGTCCGGAATAAAGGCCTACTTCATTAGACTCTCAAAAAACAAAAAACAAACTGGACATCTACAGGTAGGATGTTTCATAGAATTTCAGACAAAAGGAACCAGTAATGGCATAACGTCTATAACCGAAAGCCGTCCAGACTCTGCAATCAATCAGTGTGAATTGCATCCGAGTCTAATAGGAGTTTGGCTCTTTACGATCGAATTACTCAATAAATCATTGCCAGAAGACTTTCATGTACCTGGCTTAAGTCAAGCAATAGACACATACTACACGCATTTAAGCCATCAATCCATATCTGCAGAACCGCTCATCCCTCTTATACTGATAAGCTCTAAGCTTGGTGTTCACGACCCCTTAACTTGCGAGGTGGAAGAGAAAAGCACCCTTGCCGAATCCCTCTATCTTCTGAACATTCAAACGACCCCCTCATCGGTCACAAACATTAAATTTTTACCCACCCTCCACGAGTTCCAGCTTCACTTCAATATCAAGCGTATAGAATCCCTCTATCTTCTCTAAGCTCATAAATCGTGTAACTTAGCGATATGTCAGCTCGATATAAATTCATTCTATCGATATCACTATGCATCAACCTTTATGGATGCTCAAGTGATGACAAAAGCCGCTTGCCGGATGCATTCAGTAGTAACATAAAATCGCGGACAAATAAGGAGCTATCAACGCCTTTTACAACCAAAGCAAAAAAACCAAAGCAAAAACAAGCACTAAAATCACCTTTTTCCAAAAAGGTCACAAAAGCCATCGAGCGAAGCGACCTCAGGGATCATTTTACAAAGCCTTCAAGCACAAAGCCAATCTCAACGCTTTCCGATGCATTTCTCAGAACAAGCGAAAAAAAAGAAAGAGCCGCCCTTCAAGATCATTTCACAACCAATAAAAAACAAGGTGTACGAGCAAATTTGGATGATCACTTCGCCTCAAATAAAAAAAACATCGTGCATAAAGAATCGGACCTACACAGCAAGGGCGCACAACGAAAACTTTTCCGCAAAAACTTTCAAGGTGAGCGATTTCGATTGTTTAACAAAGACCCCAATTCATCCCGTGGAAAAAGAAAGGCCTTTCGAAATAAATCAAGAAAAAAAGACCCTTTTAGCCGCAATAAAAGAAAGCTTGATACGCCCCAAGGGCCTAAAGGCGAGGGCGACTTGTTCCCCAACGGGGTAATGCCGAAAATGGATGACCCCAGATAATCCCAGTTAAAACAAATCACGCAATGGCAAAAAAAAGAGTCTGAACATTCAATCGAATGCAGACTCTCTTTTTAGCTCCTCCTCTTGGGCTCGAACCAAGGACCCTCTGATTAACAGTCATGAGTTCAACCCACACAAGTTACTGTATACCAGGACATTAAACATCTAATAAATGTTTAACTGTCTAATAACTGTCTATGAGAAATCTAAGTTACCCCAAGGTTGGTCAAACCAAAGACCTTAAAGTCTTCATCTCGTTTCATCTGAATAATCAGAAAATA
>Ga0115566_10000204_pt1 | contig 50935 bp, 41 predicted proteins | sample COGITO_mtgs_1204_3_FD_87173 | JGI IMG/M metagenome (GOLD analysis project Ga0115566, IMG submission 87173) | Pelagic marine microbial communities from North Sea - COGITO_mtgs_120405 | ecosystem: Environmental > Aquatic > Marine > Epipelagic | place: Germany:Helgoland, sampling site Kabeltonne...
CGAAGGCCCTCCCATATTTGGTCCAAGTAGGTTGCTCGATTTTGAACTAGAGCTAGGTTTCTTCACCGGCCCGGGAAACGGACTCGGAAACCCGATTCCAATCAGCCAGGCGAGAGATCACATCTTCGGGTTTGTTTTAGTCAACGACTGGTCTGCCCGCGATATTCAGAAATGGGAATACGTCCCTCTCGGCCCGTTCCTAGCAAAGAACTTCGCAACGTCAATTTCCCCATGGATAGTGACGCTCGATGCACTTGAGCCCTTCCGGTGCGCTGGCCCACACCAACATGACCCTGAACCACTTCCCTATCTGCAATCTAAAAGGGACTCTTCGTGGGATATTGGGCTTGAAGTTGCCATCCAACCTCCAGAAAGAGACGAAGAAGAAATTGTATGTCGTTCAAACTTTCGACACATGTATTGGAACGTGTGCCAACAGCTGGCTCATCACACGGTAGGTGGCTGCAATACTAACCCGGGGGACCTCATGGCTTCCGGAACGATTTCTGGTCCGGATAAAGGCAGTTTTGGGTCGATGCTCGAGATTACTTGGCGCGGCCAGCACCCTGTCAAAATGTTCGATGGATCGGAGAGGAAGTTCATTCAGGACGGCGACACAGTCATTGTGAGAGGGGCCGCTGAGAAAGATGGACTGCGCATTGGATTCGGCGAGGTTCGCGGAAAAGTGTTGCCAGCTCACAGTGTTTAGTTCATTTAGAGCAGATATGTAGCCTTGGCAAGGCTCGGGGCACGGGCTCGGGGCACGGAGTAAGGCACGGTACCCGACCTCCTGACACCATTGCAGGCTCATCTGCGGGGTTGTCAGAGTAAGACCCTCTACCTGTCGAAGTGTCTCAGACAAGATTTCCACTTTGCTCGCAGGCCTGAAATTCTGTCGCGTCAACGCTGACGTTATGGCCGTTTCTGGCTAATGGCACGCGCTTTGTCTCTTGTGTTGATGAAATTGACCGAGTACGTCAGAAAGGCGTTCCGGGATGTGAATTATGTCATCAACCTGCACAAGAGGTGTATATCATGACCAAACTTGTAAGCTTCTCGCCTCGCGCTGACCTGTCACGCATGCAGCGGGATTTCGATAGTCTATTCTCCAATTTTTTCCCTACCAGCGGCACCGATTCCGAAACCAGTGAAGCCGTTTCTTGGCATCCTAAAATCGATGTTGTAGAAACCAAGGACGCCTTTGAACTGGCTATCGATGTGCCAGGCGTAGAAAAGGATGCCATCCAGATCAACGTACACGAAGGCGTACTGTCCATTTCTGGAGAACGCATTGCCCGCCAAGTCCAGGATGATGACAATGTCATCCGCTTCGAGCGGCAGACAGGTCGGTTTTACCGCTCCTTTACGCTGCCCAATAAGATCGATGACAAGAAAATCGTAGCTCAGCACGAAAACGGCGTTCTAACGATGCGCGTTCCTAAGTTGGAAGAGTCAAAACCGCGGAAGATTATGATCAAATGATCTAGATCGCCTCGATAAAAGAGCGCGAACGGAACAGCGGATTTGGAAGACGCACTTCGAGGCAACGAGACGGGCGCCGGCGGACTGGGCAATCTTTGACTGCCTCTCGCCGGCGCCCGATCTCATTTTTAGCTTATTCGACCATCTAGGTCAATTGGAAAACTCACGATCATTCGGGTACCGCCGCCCACTGCATCGGAAACGGTCAATGAACCTCCGTGAGCCTCGGCAATCGCCTTAGAAATGGCCAGGCCAAGTCCCGTGCGATGCCCCTCGCCTTTTCTTGTTCGAGCATCGTCTCCACGGTAATACCGCTCAAACAGCATCGATTTAATCTCAGGATCGATCCCCTCTCCTGTATCCGTGACGGTAATAACGATATCACTGGCCTCGACACCCGCAGACAACGTAACGGAACCGCCAGTTGGCGTATGTCGAAGGGCATTGCTGAGAAGATTACTGATGAGGCGGATTAGCCGCACGCCATCGGCCTGGATTACGGGTAATTCTTGCTCAAAGTCACCACTCAAGATCACCTGGCGACGTTCGGCATCCGATCTGTGCATATCCAAAACATCAGAGAAAAGCTCGGGTAGTAGAACTTGTTCGAGGTGCACATGGGGCGAGGCGCCCTCTAGCCTACTCAGTTCAAAAAGGTCATTCACTAGGCGTGTCACATACTCAACCTGTCGTTCGGCGGATTCAAGGGAGGAATGCACCTGATCCATGCGACCTTCGCCTTGATAACGAACGGCTTCCTCCAAATGAGCTTTCATAGCTGCGAGAGGAGTTCGGAGGTCATGGCCTACGTTGGCCACGAGTTCTCGTCGCATCAGATCCGACTCGCGAAGCGTTTCAAGGCTAGCCTCTACCCTGTCGGCCATATTATTGATAGTGTGGCCAAGGACGGCTATTTCATCTGATCCTTTGACCGGTATGCGCAGCGAGTTGTTAGCGGCTCCAGCGCCTGATCCTGAAGCTTGCTGTATGATTGGTGAGCCCATCTGATGAACGATGTTCGCCATTTTTCTCAATGGCCTGACCAGCCATAGTGTTAGCAGAACACCCAACAGCAGTGCCATCATTATCGATACGATGGCAATAATCCGGATACTACGTCGGAAGGCGCTTCGGCTTTCCATCAACTCCAGATCCAAGGATCTGGTCAGAGGCTGGACCAGCAAGAGGCCAGTTGGAAACCCAACAGCGTCATACAACGGGGCTGACGCGAAACCACCCTGAACTGCTTCATCCGAAAAATCTACCACCACGTCATCAAATGCTTCCTCGGAGTTAACGAATTCTGGGATAGAAAACATCGAGTCCAACGCTGTGAGTCCCCGACCATTTGCGCCAGCACTCTCATCGACAAACGCATCTTTGGCCGGCCAAATGGGACGTGAAATATCTCCATTTAAATCGACAATGATGAGCGCGTCCGGGAAGCGATATCCAAGGTCCACCAATAACGCATCGGGAAAGCCACTCAAGTCGCTGCCTACCGACTCAGCCCGACGCTCAATCTCTTCAGCTGTCGCATCCAATCGAGCTGCCAAGGCTGCTGCTGCTAGAGTCTCCTGAGCTCCACGCGCCGACCACATCGCAAATCCTGCTGCAAACACAGCAAGAACAAGCTGCAAAACCACGAGAAGGGCTGCTACTCGCCAAAAAAGAGAGCGACCTACGGCCATTTCAGATGGTGGGCCGTGAGTGGATGACAAATCAGCATCTTTCATGATGCATCCGGATCAGGTAGCAAGAATTTATACCCCACGCCCCACACCGTTCGAATCAGTGTCGGATGGGAGGGGTCGGTTTCAACTTTTGATCGTAGGCGCTGGACGTGAGAGTCCACGGTGCGATCATATCCTTCATATTGAAGATTCCACACCTTATCGAGGAGCTGCATCCGAGTGAATGGGCGGTCAGGATGGCGCGCCAGAAAAAGCAAGAGATCAAATTCTAGAACCGTTAGCGGAATCTCTTCATCGTCACGAAAAACTTGTCTTCGCGCTGGATCTATGCGAATCGTGCCAACAAGAATGGGCGTCTCACTTTCCGGCGATTCCTGCGTTGATTCTTCCGTAAGCCGCATTCTGCGCAAAGCGGCTCGCACGCGTGCTACTAATTCGCTGAGGCTGAACGGCTTGGTGATGTAATCATCAGCTCCCACCTCAAGGCCTACAACCCGATCCATTTCTTCGGACCTAGCAGTAAGCATCATGATGTAAAGAAGCGGATGGGATGCTCGTAGGCGACGACATACCTCAAGTCCATCCAGTTCCGGTAGCATAACATCGAGCAGCACGAGATCAGGGAGTTGCTCAGAGACAGCGTCAAGTGCAGCCGTACCTGTTTCAGCTGTTCGTACGCCGTATCCGGACTCCGTGAGCCTGTTGGAAACTACCTTCAGCAGTTCCTGATCGTCTTCTACCAGTAATATGTCGGGAGTTTTTGCCATTGGACGTGTATGCTTTAGGGAAATATAGCCTGTCAGGAGTGTGAATCGAACCCGCTCTGGATATTCCATACTTTCGTGACAACTCGGCGCCTGCGCCTAGGTATACTTCATCCGAGAACCTGTCATTCCGCCATTAATACGTCGAAACCACCGCCGCAAAGAGATACTGAACGATGAGGATCAAGATTTTAAGGCTGCAGAAGTACGCTTCTGTAAAAGTGAGCCTACATCTCCTTTTTTTGCTGTTTTTGCTCGCTACCGCTGGTGCATCCCTCCAGCTTGCTCGGGCTCAGACTCCTATTCAGGGCGATCAACCGTTGGTTGAATCAGCTCGTGACGTGTTTTCAACTTGGTTGCAGTCCCAACGTGAGGCTTTATCCAGGGTCAATTTATTCTCTGCTCGGGCCGATGTCGCCCACATAGTTCAGACACCGGATGGCGAACGAAAGGCTGAATATGGCTTTCTTTTTGACCGTTCTTCTACCGAACGAGAAGGAAGTGGCGACATGGTTTATTTCCTGGTCGATGGAGATTCGCTGGACGTTTCTGAGCGCAAACGCGTAGACCGTGTTCTATCGAATATGATGTCCCCAGAAATGGGACCTATGCTGAACAGTCTGATGCTTCCTGCTAGATTGATTTCTCGAGCACGTATGATTGGTGAACCCGAATTAGTGGAAATCGATGGGAGGCAGCTTTTCCGATACCGATTCCTAATGGCGCCGCCAGAAGGCCGCGACGGCGGATTGCGCCGTCCCCCGCTGGGCGCACCTAGATCACCAGCAGCAGGTCCTCCTGGGGGCCGGCGCCGCAATCCTGGCCTTCGCGGCCCAGAACGCCCCTTCGATAGAGCTCCGGCGGCCCAGCTTGCGCTTTTTATTGATCCGGAGTTGAATGAATTAGTCATGACGCGCATGATGATCAATCTGCCCAACGAAAGACAGCTCGTGGCCGAAACCAAATACAGCAGGCTTCAGGGCGTCGACATTCCGCTGCAACGTACCGTGCGCGGCGCTATACCCTTCCAAAGACGACTCCGGACGGTAACTGTGAACCTTAATCACACAATGCAGATATCCGACGTCACCATCAGCCTCGATACTGACTGAGACGGACCGAGGAACCCTTTCCGGATTGGAGCACATAAGGGGCAGACCCTCAACTGCTCTCATGCCCCATCAATTGACACATCCGGACTTCCGGGACTTTCTTATTTCCCGCCTTTCCCAACCACTCCCGGGACAGATGGCGCAATTCCAGATGGCACCTTTGGCTAGACAGCAGCCCGAGATGGCGTCTGTGCATGCAAAAAAATGCAGGGAGGCCGGCGTTCTTGCCCTCTTCTATCCCGACTCAGATGGAATGCCTGCACTTTTGTTGACCGTGCGCCCAAAGGCGATGAACAAACATGCTGGTCAGGTCGCTTTCCCAGGTGGGCGACGCGAAAAGGGTGAGGATCTTGAAGAAACGGCGCTTAGGGAAACGGAGGAAGAGGTATTGATCCACCGCTCAAAGGTCGATGTGCTAGGTACCTTGTCTTCGCTGTATATCCCCCCTTCAAATTTCTGCGTCTACCCGTTCATCGGATGCATCGACTATACGCCTGATCTATCCGTGCGCACCGAGGAAGTGGCAGATATGTTCGGCGTGCCGGTATCTCACCTAATCGATGCAGAGCGAAGACGCGTGACTAGACGCTCCGTTGGCGAGGCAGAACGAGACGTCCCACATTTTCTCTTTCAGGATCGTTTTGTTTGGGGCGCAACCGCCATGATGATCTCTGAACTGGCGGCGGTCCTCCAGCCTTCACTGTTGGACATGAAACCGCTGGTCAGATCCTGAACCAGTAAGTACAAGCTCAGTCCAGACCCAACTGCCGGACAGCGTCATCTACCATGGTCTCGGACATCTCGGTTGAGCCTGCTTCTGAATAAATCCTGAGGACAGGTTCCGTACCTGACGGCCGGATCAAGAGCCATCCGTCAGCCGTGTGGTACTTGAACCCATCTACCGTCTCCGTTCTGGTGACTGGTTTGCCAGCAACTTGGGAAAGACCATCTTGCTCGGCTAGATGAATGAGAATAGCGTCTTTACGCTCAGGGCTAGTGTGCTTGTCCTGACGAGAGGATGCATGAACCCCATACTGGGAGTGTAAATCTTTGACGAGACGAGAGAGCTCCTTGCCGCGTTTAGCCATCATTTCCAGAATGACCAAGCCGATATAAATACCATCTCGTTCCGGGATGTGCCCTTTCACGGCCATTCCTCCGGACTCTTCACCGCCAACAAGCACATCGCCTGCAAGGAATTCGCCACCGATATACTTGAAACCGATTTTCGTCGTAGTAACAGGCAGCTCAAGTGCTGCGCCCATCTTGTCCAACATATCGGTCGTCGAAAACGTTTTGACGATTCGACCTGTCTGTCCTTTGTCGTTGTGGAGGTAGTCTACTAAAAGGGCTAGCAGATGGTGTGAATCAACAAAGTCTCCATGCTCATCTGTCATTCCGATTCGATCTGCATCTCCATCATTAGCGATGGCTGCGTCACATCGATTTGATGTGATCATGTCCCGAAGGGCATTCAGATTACGCTCGATCGGTTCAGGAGGGGTGCCTTCGAATCCAGGATTAATCGAATTGCGGTGCTCTATCACTCGATCCTCTCCGAGTAACTCCGTCAATATTCCTTGGCCAGCACCGAACATGGCATCATGCACGACCTTAATGCCAGCTTCTTTTATTGCTTCGATATCTACAAGGGCTCGGACATGGTCGATATAGGCCTGCCTGATCGGCTGAACCTCTATCATTCCCTTGTTTACGTACCAATCAAATGATTCATAGCCGTATTCTTCAAATGATTCAATTCGACGTTCAACCGCCTCAATCATGTCAGGGAGAGCCGGTCCACCAAAGTCTGCTTTGATTTTGAATCCGTTGTACTCAGGGGGGTTGTGGGAGGCCGTAATCACAACCCCAGCCTGATGACCGCCCTTCAGTGTTGCCCATGAAACCGCGGGTGTCGGTGCATGCGTATCTGAGACTACCACTTTTAGACCCATCGAGGCCAATACGCAGGCAGCATGCTCCGTGAAGTCACGTCCGCGAAAGCGGGTGTCGTACCCTATGAGAACACTAGAGTCGGCGCCGTAGGTATCCTTAATCCATTCCCCAGTAGCCCTGGAAACCCGTTCCAAATTGTCTTTCGTAAAGCCGTCGCCAATTATGGCGCGCCAGCCATCAGTTCCAAATTTGATGATGGATCGCATGTGGGTCATTATGGGCACCGTTTCGAAAAGACGTTCGCAAAAAATAGGTGACGTGGGTCCTGGGCTAGGCTCGTCTCTGGCCTGTTACATGTCAAGATACCAACCGCATCAGAATGAAGTCAGTCCGAGGTTATGAACTAGGTCGACTTTCAATGAGTTCTCTGGCGGAACGCAAGGACCCCTCGGTTACTTCACTCCCGCTGATTAACGATGCAATCTCTTCACGACGTTCGGCATCGCTTAGCCGGGCCATATGTATGTGCGTATGACCGTCCTCGACAGACTTCAACACCTTGAAGTGAGAGTTTCCAGCAGCAGCTACTTGCGGAAGATGGGTGATAGCCACAATCTGGTGATATCCCCCAAGCGCCAGCATACAATCTCCCACTCGTTGGGCGATAGCTCCTGAGATACCCGTGTCTATCTCATCAAAAATAAGTGTGGGAAGTCGGTCACTCTTAGCCAAAATGGACTTGAGTGCAAGCATGACGCGCGACACCTCTCCGCCCGATGCAATACGCGCCAGTGGCATGGGATCCACACCTGCATTGGTTGAAATATAGAAGGTGCATCGGTCTACGCCGTCAACTCCTGCCACGAAACGCTGTCCGTCTATTTCGATCCATCCAGCCCCGTCTTCAGCATAGTCCAGATGAATTGAAAAGCGGCTCCCAGGCATTCCGAGATCAGCTAATTCTGATACGATCGCAACTTCAATCTGTGATGCTACAGCCCTGCGTTTAGCAGACAGCCGACCAGCCACATCCGAAAGCTCTTCAGACGCCGTTTTGAATTCGGCATCGAGGCGAGACAAGGCGCCGTCAAAATCTGCTGCCAGATCAAATCGTGCCCCAATGTCCTCTCGGTGCGCAATTACGGCCTCAATAGTCCCTCCATACTTGCGCTTGAGACGATCAAAATCGATGAGCCGAGTGCGAATATCTTCTAACCGCTCCGGGTTGAATTCAATCCTCGAGTTGTAGTCCTGCAGGTAAGAAGCTGCTTCGGACACAGAAATCTGAGCTGATGTAATCTCCTGGGCGGTGCGTTCGAAGGTATCATCGATGCGAACCAGATTCCTCAACTCGTTACGAGCGCGAATCAAAAGATCCGAAATCGCTGCATCCGAGTTATAGAGAAGTTCAAACAGAGAAGAAGTAGCCTCAAAAAGCTTTTCGGCATTTTCCAAAATGCGGCGTTCGGACTCAAGTGCGTCCTCTTCACCATCCTGTGGAGCCACTACATCAATTTCTTCGATCTGGAACGAGAGGAGTTCGTGTTCCTGTTTAAGCTGGCGCTCTTTCGACAACATTGTCTCGCGCCGGCTCACGACTTCTTCCACTACTGCCCTGCGTTCTTTATAGGTCCGTACGAGGGCATCTAAGCCACCAAATCCGTCGACAAGTCCCATATGGGTATCCGACCGAAGTAGGGACTGATGATCGTGCTGACCGTGCAGGTCGACTAGTTCGGAGGCTACTTCTTTGAGCAGTCCTACCGTGGCCGGCGAGTCATTGATAAAGGCTCGACTTTGAGACTCTGTGACTTCACGTCTGAGAATTAGATGAGGCAGAACATCAATCCCATTATCCCGAAGTAAAGGGACAATGCGTTCATCTTCACCAGCCTCAAATTCTCCTTCAACAATAGCTTTTCGCGCGCCCGTACGTACCACGTCCGTCGAGGCGCGATCGCCCAGAATGAGCTTGAGCGCGCCTACTACTATCGATTTACCGGCACCGGTTTCGCCCGTGACTATGTTCAAGCCGGAATCGAATTCGACCTCGAGCTCCTCAATAAGGGCTACATCACGGATGTAAAGTCGTCGAAGCACGCGGTTTCGTTCGGAATGATTGCCAAAAAGGCGGTGAGCAAAACGTCATTGATGCAGCGAACCTACCCCTTTGGGATCAGCTTGCCTGACCATGACAATGTTTGTATTTCTTTCCGCTTCCGCAAGGACACGGATCATTTCGACCCGTTTTATCGGCCGTTATAACCGGAGCAGACTTTGCGGTTGGATCTTTCCCTGGTGCTTGGTTGCCATTGCTTCCTACACCAAATGAGCTTGGAGCCGACGCATGCGACGTCTTCGCCTTGGTTGGATCAAGACGACGGGGTGCGGTGCGGCGGGCAGTTGGTGGAGCTTGCTGACGATCTACGAGCGGCCCGCTACGGAAGACGAAAGAGACAACTTCCTCATTGATCTCTTCTATCATCTCAGCAAACAGCTTGTAGGCCTCCATTTTGTATTCCACCAGCGGATCACGCTGCCCGTAGGCTCGAAGGCCAATACCTTCCTTCACCTCGTCAAGATTTCGGAGATGCTCCGTCCACTTTGCATCGATTAAGGAAAGAGAGGTAACCCGCTCCAACGCATCGTTCGCCTCCTGCCCTTCCGATGAAATCGCATCCTCAATTCGTACAACGGCGCGCATAATCCGGCGGCCATCGGTAAAGTCTATAAACACTTTCTCCGGCTTCTTCTCTGCATCAGATGCCTGGAGCTGTTTCATGCTCTCCATAAACGGCTTTGCCAAGGCGGCGCGCTTTCTTGCATACATCTCCGTGGCCATGCGGTAGACTTCATCCGCTACACCATCATCGCCTAGTTTATGGAACCGCTCAGGATCCATATCCAAGTCAAGAGCCAAGATACGCAGCAAATCCTCTTGCAGGCCTTCCAGGTTCCCATCGTCATGGTGTTGCTTGACCATGCGGTCAATGATCTGACCTAATTGATCCTCGATGTCTCCTGCCAAACGCTCTCCCTTCAAGGCGTGGACACGACGGTCATAGATGACAGCACGTTGAGCGTTCAGGACATCATCATACTCAAGCTGGCGCTTCCTGATTGAGAAGTTATTCTGCTCAACCTTCGTCTGAGCACGCTCGATACTTTTGTTCACCCACGGGTGCGTGATAACGGCACCTTCTTCGAGATTCAGCCTGTCCATGACTTTGGCTACCCTATCCGACGAGAACAGACGCATCAGATTGTCATCTAGAGACACGTAAAACTGGCTCTCACCCGGATCTCCCTGACGACCGCTTCGACCACGAAGCTGCAAGTCAATCCGGCGTCCTTCATGGCGTTCGGTTCCGATGATCGCAAGACCACCGGCTTCACGGACACCTTCACCAAGCTTGATATCTGTACCACGACCGGCCATGTTGGTCGCAATGGTGACAGCCTTTTTCTGTCCGGCTTCAGAAACGATCAACGCTTCCGTCTTGGCTCTGTCTTGCTTAGCATTAAGTACATTGTGCTTTATGCCAGCTCGCGTCAACATGCGGGAATACGTCTCTGAAGACTCCACGCTAGTTGTACCCACAAGTACGGGCTGCCCCTTCTCGTTATACTCTCTGATTTTTTCAATGACGGCAGTAAGCTTTTCGCGACGTGTGCGGAAAACCAGGTCATCCAAATCCTTTCTGGCTATGGGTCGGTTGGTCGGGACGACCACTACTTCCATACCGTAGGTTTTGAAAAACTCTTCCGCCTCGGTCTCAGCCGTACCGGTCATACCGGCCAGCTTGTGATACATACGGAAGTAGTTCTGCAACGTGATCGTTGCGTAAGTCTGCGTAGCGGCCTGGATCTTGACCCCTTCTTTGGCTTCAATGGCCTGATGGAGGCCATCAGAATACCGTCTTCCGGAAAGCACACGACCAGTGTGCTCATCCACGATCATGATTTTGCCTTCCTGAACGATGTATTCGGTGTCCTTTTCGAAAAGGATATATGCCTTTACAAGCTGCTCAATAGCGTGCAGTCGCGCGGCGGCGGCTGAATAATCGGTGTACAGCCCTCGTTTTTTCTCTGCGTACTCGTTCTTGAGGACTTTCAGGTCGTTATCGAGCTTGTTTTGACGCTTCTCATCCGTCAAGGAATCATCGCTTTTCAGTGCCCGCTCAATGTCGATGGAGCGCTCTTCTAGCTCCTTGTCCAAATTGACAGTCATTTCTCCCAGATCGGGCAGAATAAATAGGCCCTCGTCCTGACTAGCAGATTTGCCAATAAACTGACGGCCCTGTTCACTCATTTCAATGGAACGCTGCTTTTCATCGTAGGCGAAGTGCAGGTCCGCATCCACAATGGGCATATTCTTGGCATTATCCTGCAAATACAGAAATTCCGTCTTCTGCTTCAGCTGTTCGACACCTTGCTCCTGCAAAAGCTTGCGTAGTCTTTTATTGCGTGGGAAGCCGCGGTATGCTCTCAATAAGGCCAAGCCTGCCTCGGACTCAGCTTGATTAGCCGTACGGTTATCACCTGCTTCTAAGGCTTCATCCCGCTCTTTCAGCTTGCGCTCCGCTTCGCCAATAAAACCACCGACCAGCTTTTGCTGTGAATACACCAAGCGCTCAACGGGGGACTTGAATTCCTCGAACTGACTCTCGTCGGACTGAGGAACCGGACCGGAAATAATAAGCGGTGTTCTGGCTTCGTCAATGAGAACGGAGTCAACCTCATCCACGATAGCAAAGTGATGCCCTCGTTGTTGCAGGTGTTCAGGATCGTTCACGAAGGAGTTATCACGAAGGTAATCGAAGCCGAATTCGTTATTCGTTCCGTACGTGATGTCCGCCGAGTAGGCACTTTTGCGCTGATCAGTGTGGGGTTCATACTTGTCAATCACATCGACGCGCATTCCCAGAAACTCATACACAGGACCCATCCATTCAGCATCACGCTGCGCGAGGTATGGGTTGACGGTAATGAGGTGTACACCTTTTCCGGCAAGTGCATTCAGATAGACCGGAGCGATAGCGACGAGGGTTTTTCCTTCCCCTGTCTTCATCTCTGCGATATTTCCCTTGTGGATGGCTACACCACCGAGCAGCTGCACATCGTAGGGGACCATATCCCAACGCACCGTCTGTCCACCAGCTTGCCATTCGCGACCAACCATACGACGACAAGCATCCTTGGCCACTGCAAAAGCTTCGGGTAGAATCTCTTCCAGTGTATTCTCGAGGGTGCTGTACCACTCTTTTTCCAGGTCATCCAGCTCATCGTAGAGATCCAATCGCTCATTGGTAGTCATCGGATGGGATTCCCCATCTTCTTCAGCCTTGGAGCGCTCTTTGAGTTGACGCATGATCTCGTCGCGATCCTCTTCGATCCCTTTCAGGGCATCGTGGATTCTAGACTTGAACTCAACAGTCTTAGCCTGCAACTGCTCGTCCGTCAGGGACTGCAGTTTCTCATATTCCTGGTTGATCGTCTCGACTACTGGCCACAGCTTCTTCAGCGTGCGATCTTGGCTGTCGCCGAAAATTTTCTTCAGTACGTTAAGCATGGAATGTCGGTGTGGACTGGCGGTGTCCTTGATAAACCCATCATGCGGACATAGTGCCGCAGGACCTATGGTGGTCCGTCTGGTTCATATCGTGAATCCTTTTGACAGATTCCCTTTCCCTTTCTGACAGGAAAGCAGGACCCAATCGGGGGCCTTCTTGGAATCCTGCCAGAAAGGCAGGTAATGTTGTGCTGGGTATCGGTTCAAAAAGCGGGCCATAAAGGCAAAATATACATCTTGTGTATCACGCATCCGACTATCTCTGCGTTCCCGTTTTTACCATGTATTCAAGATGTGTTCGCATAGTGGAGCTCAAACCAGAGCAGTTGCCGGAGCCTCAGGAGAACCAGTATGCTTCAAGCCTGTTGAACCCGCCGTTGGATTTGCACACGTAATAGAAAGACAATTCAAACGCATTCCGCATCACGCGGCTGTCAAGCTTCTGCCTCACCAAAGACTGATAATGACGAATCGAACCACATTCAGAACGGGACTTTTTTCGGCCCTCCTGTTTGCGATGATATTCGTCGGTAACCGAGAGAGCAGCGCGCAGATTGAAAATTCTGGGTTTCCTGTGCTTCAGATGGAGCCTTCTGCGCGAAGTGCGGCAATGGCGGGATCATCTACAGCCGTATCGGAATCAGGCGCAGGAGCTCTTTTCCTGAACCCGGCCCTAATCACGCCCGATGTGGATGGACGTATCGAGTTTTCGTGGCTCAATCATCTTTCCGATATCAACGCCGGCTGGATTGCGTATGGCAAGGACATGGATTCTCTGGGTACCTTCGTTGCAGGTCTTCGGTATTTGTCCTTCGGGTCATTTGACGAACGCAATGACATCGGAGAAAAAACCGGGACCTTCTCAGCAGCTGACGTCTCGCTAACACTAGGCGGCTCTAGGGCTTGGACAAACAAAGTTCGCTATGGGGCAGCCCTATCCATCTCCCATTCCTCTTTAGCGTCAAACGGAGCCAACGCTCTTTCAACGGAAGCCGGTCTTGTTTACAGCGATGAGGCTTCGCGTCAATCAATTGGTGTGTCACTTCACCATCTTGGCGTAGTCGTTTCCTCGATCGGTGAACGCTCGGATAAATTGCCAACCGATCTCAGAATCGGATATACTCGTCGGCTTGCCCACTTGCCTTTGCTGGTATCTGTTACCGGATATCGATTGAACAAGATGGATGGCGGCCCCGACGGAACCGGCGCAATCGGGAAAATCTTGTATCACACACGATTGGCTGGTGAATTCCAATTTAGCGAGTCCTTCCGCGTACGTTTTGGTTATGACCATCGCCGGCACGATGAACTGAGAGTCAACTCTAGATTGGATCTCGCCGGATTCAGTACCGGCGTTGGCATTAAAATATCGCGGTTTGCCTTCGACTACGCATTTAATTCCTGGTCCTCGCTTGGCGGTTTGCACCGAATAACGATTGCCTCTTCGCTCTAAGCCCGACCAGTCTATTGTGACTTCCGTAGCTCGTCTCGGATTTCGGTTAGCAGGTCAACGACTCTCGAATCAGCAACTACATCACCGCTTGAGACTGCCGGCCTAGACGGGGCAGGAGCCGTATCTGCCTTCTCCATCATTCCATCCCGCTGCTCGAGAACCCTGTCCCTGAACTTTTCGACGTCAACAATACCATGAAGCTTGACCAGTGCTCCCTCGGAGGTAGACCCCGCTGTTTCAATAGAAATGGCATGGATACCGAATGCTCGCATTAATGGCCCTTGAATCATTCCAAGGTCCGTAATTTTGTCAAGAGGAATCGTCTTTTCAACGCGTACAAATAAGCCCTTACGCACAATCAGCGATCTACGGGTCAGCGTACAATCCATATGATCCAGATACCGACCAGTCACCCACATCCCGAGGAGCCACCAAATTGGGAGCAAGGGAATCCCTATTAAGGTGACAAACAATGTTATCGTTCCTCCCATTAGCCAATAATTTTTGACCTTGGGATTAAAAACAGCCTGCTGAATAATTTCGGGTTGGGTGGGTTTCATGATCATGCTTGGGTATCAGACACGTCAGTCAATTTGCCTTGCTGGCGGAAATAGATCATTGTCGTATCGAGCGTCCCATGGCGCATTCGTTGCTGGACTTCCTCGATGCTCAATCCATCATTGAGCCAAATTAAGGCAGCAGTATGCGTCAAACTGTGGGGGGAAATCCCTTCTCGCTTCACGCCAGCCCGTTCAAGATGATGGTTGATGCGACTACGGACCGAGCGGGTATTGAGCCGTTGGCCATCACTGCGGTGACCATGAGAGACGAATAGCGGGTCTTCGGGCCGGATGCGGTCTCGGGTATCGAGATACAGACGAAGAGCATCCATCACCTGAGGGTCAATAGGTACCTGCTGATCCTTTACCGTATGACCTTTGCCCTGAATGCGAAGGTACCAGCCAAGAAGCGTCTGCTCGAGATCCTGCACATTGCAGCGCACGATTTCAATTTCGCTCAGACCCGCAAACAGCATCGTATAAACGATGGCGCGATCCCGTTTTTCGATATCATTTACAACGCTCAGGGCATCCAACAGCTGGTCGATGTCCGATTCGGTAAGAAACTTGCGGGAGTGGGTAGCCGGCCGTCGATTGCCTTTGATGGAGCGAGCTGGGTTCTCCTCAAGCATGCCAATGTCTACTAGATACTGGCATAATCGTCGCACCGCTGTCAGGTACGTAGATACAGACACTTGGTGCAATCCCCTCTCTTCCATCAGATAGGTCTTGTACGCTTCGATATCTTCTGATCTGAAGCGGCAGGCACCTTTACCCTTAACGAACCATCGCTCGAATTCATTGAGCGAGCGACGATATGTACCGACGGTTTCCCTGCTCTTTTCTTTCAGATAGATGGTCAGGAAGTCTCCGATAAGGCGTTCCAATTGCTGGACGCCTACATCTATTCCCTGAAGCGAAAGTGCGTCGGAGTCTGCCTTAGAATCGGGGATACCGGTTGGCTCGGCCATAGTCGTTTCCTGTGTGCTGGCGTCATGCCGTACCGGAATACACTTCCGGCCAATGCATGGAGACGGTCCTAGCCCTCGTCACGCAATAACGGCACTACAAAGAAACGGTGGAAAACGGCGAATTGTCAATAACGGACATAGAAAAGGTTCTCCATCCCATGTCGAAAGGATTCAAGATCTCTTTAAACTAGCCGCTAACCTTGATTGGGTTATTCTTGATTGGACGGCTATCAGACCTGATTCAGCGCAACTCGCCGTGAGGACCGAAAGACTCCATGACATCTGTGTAGCGCCGTAGGAAAGACGATGCCATTGCCCCATCGACGATGCGATGATCGTATGACAAAGACACATACATGATGCTACGAATACCAATAGTATCGCCGTAGACCGGATCTTCGATCACAACCGCTCGCTTCTTGATCGCACCGGTTGCGAGAATACCCACTTGAGGCTGATTGATAATGGGCGTTCCCATCGTCGACCCTAGAGATCCTACATTGGTGACCGTAAATGTCCCGCCTTGCAACTGATCAGGGAGTAATTGCTTGTTGCGAGCGCGATCTGCGAGATCTGCGGCGGCATGTGCCAAACCAACTACATTCATCTGGCCTGCATTCCGAATAACTGGTGCAACTAGCCCTGTCTTTCCGATGGCGACTGCAATTCCGACATGATATTCCTTACGCACATGGATTTCCTTTTCTTGCACAGAGGCATTCAGAATCGGATGATCCTTCAAAGCTTCTACGGCGGCAAAGACAAAGAATGGCGTATAGGTTAGTTTTATGCCTTCACGCTGCATAAAGGCATTTTTATTCGCCTCACGAAAGCGTACTAGGTTTGTCACATCTATCTCCGCAAAGGACGTGACATGAGCAGAGGTCGATTTTGATCGGACCATGTGCTCGGCAATAATCTGCCGCATGCGGTCCATCTTGATGATCTCCGTACGAGATCCTCCTTCGGTCACGATCTGTGTCGGTTCGAATGACATCTTCGGCGCTGACGCCACAGGTGTAGCAGGCCCAGATATCACAGCGGGTGTTGCGACGGCTCCACTTCCTCGTTTTTCCAGGTAAGCCATCAAATCGGCTTTTGATACCCTGGACTCGCGCCCTGATCCTGAGAGGGAGGCGAGCTCTGCTAGAGATACTCCTTCTTTTTCTGCAATGGATCTAACTAGCGGCGAGAAGAACTCTCCCGATGGGCCGGTTCGCGGAATCGGTGATCCATCACCAGACGAAATCGGCATGACAACAGCCGGAGCCACGCTAGCAGATGGAGCAGGTGCCGCAGCTACTGCTGGTTGTGCCACTTGCGTCGTGGCAGCAGGAGCAACTGAAGTACCAGGAGCAGCAATCACGGCGATACGAGTCCCGACATCAACCGTATCTCCTTCTGCCACAAGAATTTCCTGAACTCTACCGGCGGCCGGCGAAGGGACTTCGGTGTCAACCTTATCGGTGGCGATTTCCAGTAGCGTTTCGTCAAGCTCAATTTCGTCTCCCACCTGCTTATGCCAAGTCAGGACGGTGCCTTCCATGATGCTCTCACCCATTTTAGGCATCAAAACATCCACTCCTTCGCTGGAGGCTGCTGGCGCAGGGGCCGCAGAAGGCACGGGCGCTGGAGCTGGAGCTGAAGGTGTTAAAGACGCAGCCGAAACTGGTGCGACAGGCTCGGCAGCTGTTTCAACCGGAGCTGGAGTTGCCGATGGGGCAACGACCACTGCCTCTGAGGCTTCGGTTTCCAGTACGGCGATAACGGTTCCTACATCGACCGTGTCGCCTTCAGCTACCCTTATTTCCGTCAGAACGCCCGCCGATGGAGACGTGACTTCTGTATCCACTTTGTCCGTGCCTATTTCCAGCAAGGCCTCATCCATTTCGACGACGTCACCGGGCTTTTTGAGCCATTCAATGACGGTGCCTTCCGTGATGCTCTCGCCCATTTTAGGCATGGAGACTTCAACCTTGGCCATGGGATCCTACGCTGGTACTACAGGTGGTGAATGTGGGTAGAGCGGGATTCTCAATAAACTGGGTTCGAGCCGCTTGGCAATAACCCTGCTTTCGCATCCCGCTACTGATAGTATTGAAACGCTTCAGGGCGGATCTGTTTCAATAGAAACAGATCCGCCCATTACGTTAATCTAGATAGATCAGGCAATAAGCGGAGCAATGACCAAGGCCACGACCGCAATTAGCTTGATCAGGATGTTCAGGGAAGGACCGGATGTATCCTTGAGCGGATCGCCGACCGTATCACCTACAACAGACGCTTTGTGAGCATCAGATCCTTTTCCTAGCTCCTTACCATCAATGCTGTAACCGCTTTCGATCATTTTCTTGGCATTGTCCCAAGCACCGCCAGCATTTGACTGGAAGATAGCGAAGAGGACACCTGATACGGTTACACCGGCTAGTAGGCCACCGAGCATGCTTTTGTCGATGAATCCGATGGCTACGGGTACGATAACGGCAAGCAGACCAGGAGCAACCATTTCACGAATGGCTGCTTTGGTAGAAATCTCTACACAACGCTCGTGATCAGGCTTGGCTGTTCCTTCGCGCAGTCCAGGAATCTCTGCGAACTGACGACCAACTTCTTTGATCATGTCAGCCGCTGCACGTCCAACAGCACCCATCGCCATAGCCGAGAAGACATATGGCAACATGGCACCAAGAAGAAGACCTGCAAGAATCTTAGGGTTGGCAACGTCAATGTTCGGAACGTTGGCCTGCTGCATAAAGGCAGCGAAGAGACCCAACGCTGTAAGGGCTGCTGAACCGATGGCGAAGCCTTTACCGATGGCTGCCGTGGTATTTCCTACCGCATCCAACTTGTCAGTGCGTTCGCGAACTTCTTTAGGCAGTTTGGCCATTTCGGCAATACCACCGGCATTATCTTAAATTGGCCCGTACGCATCGACTGCAAGCTGGATACCTGTGACGGACAGCATGCCGACGGCAGCGATGGCGATTCCGTATAAACCGGCAAATTCGTGAGCTCCGATAATAGCAAGAGCTAGAATGACGGCTGGGATACCTGTTGAGAACATGCCCACTCCCAGACCCGCAATGATGTTGGTTGCAGAACCGGTAAGAGACTGATTGACGATACCAGTAACTGGCCCTTTGTCTGTAGCGGTATAATACTCCGTAACTAGACCAATCAGCGTTCCAGCAGCCAGGCCGATGAGAACGGCGAAATAGACACCCAATGAGGTGAATTCCATCATGTTACCCATTACCACAGCACTCCAGGCTTCAGGTAGCATCGCAGTAATGATGAAGTAAGACAGGATAGCCATAAGACCTGCAGCACCGAATTCACCGATGTTCAGACCGTGCTGAGGGTTGCCACCTTCTTTAACTTTCACGAAGAAAGATCCTGCAATAGAAACAATGATACCTACCGCGGCAAGCGCCAAAGGAAGGATGATTGCGCTAAGCTCTCCGAATGCCGAGTCCATCATAGCATTTGAAGTCAAGAAGGCTGTTCCTAGGACCATCGTTCCGATGATCGAACCCACATAGCTTTCAAAGAGGTCAGCGCCCATTCCGGCAACGTCGCCCACGTTGTCACCAACGTTGTCTGCAATCGTAGCCGGGTTACGCGGGTCATCTTCAGGGATACCTTCGTAGACCTTCCCGGCCAAGTCGGCACCGACATCAGCTGCTTTGGTGTAGATACCGCCACCAACACGCGCATATAGTGCAATCGAAGAGGCGCCCAACGAGAAGCCGGAAATGACTCCGATTATCTTGGTTACGTTCCAGTCTGTCATCGAGTCGTATGCGATGAACAGCAGCCCTAGGCCAAGAACGCCTAGTCCAACCACCGCCAGTCCCATCACTAATCCACCAGAGAAAGCCACATTGAGGGCTTCACCGAGCCCGGTACGGGCGGCGTTGGTCGTGCGGACGTTGGCTTTCGTTGCTACCGTCATGCCGATGAATCCGGCAAGGGCGCTACAGAAGGCGCCGACAACAAACGAAATAGAGATCATCCAGGACGAGCCAACTTGCGCTGCGTTAGCAAAAGCTAGCAGAACGGCTACGACCAAAACGAAGACAAAAAGCACCCGGTATTCCTGACGCAAAAAGGCGCGAGCACCTTCGGCAATGGCCTGGGCCAATTCGGCCATGAGCTCGGTTCCGACGTCCTGCTTGTTTACCCATTGCGCGCGGGTGAACGCGTAAAGGAGAGCAATGACGCCCGATACAGGGACCAAGTAGGTAAGCGTTGTAATGTCCATTCCTATGGAGTTCCTCGTGATTGTTGGGGAGCCTTGGGCTCCGCGGACACAGAAATCGTTAATCCGCCAAAATTACCCTTTCAGGGTGTCTTTTAGTATTCGTTAATCAAGAATTCTAAGGCCATCTTTTCCACAATCTGACATGACCGGAAGCGCTTCCAAGGAAAAGCCGACCGTTTGAACACATCGCGGCTAATTCGCCACCCTCTTTAATATTCGAAAATAACGCCAAAGAAGGCTATAAAATTGCTCAACGGCGGGTTCAGTTATTGAACCGGTTCATTGCCGTCACGATACCATCAGTAACAAACGTGAGTGCGGCATCTCTGGCCTTTTCGACCACAGGGTCGATTAGCGCCCGCTCTTCTTCCGAAAACCTATCCAGGACATAATCCGCCTGCTGACCCCGCCCGAAGTCGCTTCCAATGCCTAGACGCATCCGAGGGAAATCATTCGTGTCGAGCCAATCGATAATGTCATCAAGGCCGTTATGACCGCCCGTACCTCCTTTCTGACGAATTCGAATCTTACCTGGGTCTAGGTGAATGTCATCAACCACCACCATAATGTCCTGAGGTGCAAGCCGGTGCTTTCGAACTACTTCTTCGAGGGCTAGTCCACTTCGGTTCATGTACGTTTGCGGCATAAGCAAACCGAGATCCCTTCCCCTCCAGCGGCCCCACGCAATCCTGGATTGGCCTTTGGTTGAAAAAGAAGCACCAATGCGCTCTGCAATCGCTTCTATAACTTCAAAGCCGATATTGTGGCGCGTTTTTTCATACTGAAGACCCGGATTGCCGAGCCCAGCGATAATACGTTTTGATCCTGCCATAATGGAGTAGATCGTTCGATTCAGCGGACGACCAGAAGAAGCGGCCGTAACAGGGGAAAATGACAAGACCGGGACCTGTTGAGGTCCCGGTCTTTATCCGAGCTGGTAAACCGGGTTCGTTATTCAGCTGCGTCAGTGGCCTCTTCGCCTTCAGCGCCTTCAGCGCCTTCAACGCCTTCAGCACCTTCAGCTCCTTCTTCGTCTTCGTCCTCATCAAGCACGATGACCAGACGTGGGCGACGGATGGAAACGAGGGTAGAATCAGCCGGAGCCATCAATTCGACACCTTCCGAATCAAGATCGCGCACCAGAATGCTCTGACCGATCTTCATGTCCGTGACGTCAATTGACAAATAGTTAGGCAAATCCTTCGGCAGACAGCGGATCGCAATCCGGTGAACGAATTCTTGCTGAACGCCACCGTTGCGAACACCGCGAGCTGTTCCGTTGAAGTGGACAGGCACGTTGATGTTCACTTTCTCATTTGGATGGAGCACGTAGAAGTCGGCGTGAATCACCCGGTCTGTCACCGGATGAAAATCGACGTCTTTCAGAACGCAGTCATACGTCGTGCCATCAATAATGACGTTCACGCGATGAAATTTGTCCGTGTAGATGAGATCGCGCATGGCGAGTTCCGGAACCTGGAAGGTGCAGGGCTCTTCGCCTCTTCCGTACAGCACGCAAGGTACTTCTTCAGCCTGACGGGCGATGCGAGCCTGCGTTTTGCCGGCTTCTCTTGCCTTGGCTTCGAGCGTGATGACTTCCATGACTTGTATACCGTTAAATGGATCGTTTAATGCTCAGGAATCGAAAAGTGTTGAAATCGATTCGTCTGTATATATGCGGCGAATTGCGTCCGCGAAAATTTCCGATACGCTAACCACCTGGACCTTGTCCAAGCTGCGTCTCAAAGGCACCGTATCTGTTACAACAAGGCGCGAAATGGCAGAGTCTTCGATACGCTCATACGCAGGTCCTGAAAGCAGAGCATGGGTGCCCGCTGCAAGAATCTCCAATGCACCCGCCTTGCGGAGAGCGTTGGCTGCATTTGTAAGAGTGCCTGCCGTATCAATCATATCATCGATGAGAAGAACATTCTTGCCCTCAACCTCACCAATGATGTGCATCACCTCAGCCACGTTCTGTGTTGGGCGGCGTTTATCAATGATGGCCAGTCCCGCGCCAAGCTTTTTGGCATAGGAGCGTGCCATCTTGACGCTACCAACATCTGGCGCGACAATGACGAGGTTCTCCAACTGCAGTTTGCGATAATGATCCGCAAATACAGCTGAACCGTAAAGGTGGTCAACAGGCACATCGAAGAAGCCCTGGATTTGAGAGGCGTGCAGATCCATTGTGAGGACCCTATCCACGCCTGCTGTTGTCAGCATGTTGGCCATCAGTTTCGCAGCGATGGAAACACGCGGTTGATCTTTTCGCTCCTGCCGGGCATATCCGAAATACGGAATGACCGCGGTAATCCGCCCTGAAGACGCTCTAACAGCTGCATCTACCATCAGAAGCAGCTCCATCCAATTGTCAGCCGAAGGATGCGTGCTCTGGATCAAGAACACATCGCAGCCGCGAATAGACTCCTCGTAGTGGACGTAGATCTCTCCGTCCGAGAAGTTTTTGATCTCAATCTGCCCCAGGCCCTGTCCGAACGCCTTCGCAATGGATTGTGCGAGCGCTGGATTAGATCTCCCTGCGAAGAGCTTGATCGGCTGTGAATGGTTCATGGTGCGTTCAATCTGTTAAGTCGGCTCAAGCGTTAGCAGGAGACACTGTTGCCCGAGGAGGATTTGAACCTCCACCGACGGCTTCAAAGGCCGCTGTCCTGCCATTAGACGATCGGGCACGGTGTGCTGCTCAGCCCCCACCTGCCCCGTGCCTAAGACACGCGTCAATCGGGGATGCCGGTGCCTACCACCGGGGACCTTTCGGAAATCGAGCACCCATTAAATGATGATCAAACCCAAAAAGTGTACAGACCTGAAAAAATAAGAAAGCCTCCGTGCGAAGGCAACGTATTAGGCCTCTCTGATTATTCAATGCACAAAATTCACCTTATTGCCATGAATAGCTTTTATCGCGTCATCGACCTCGTCCGTAGCGATTCATGACGCTCAATACGGCTTCAATATCAATAGCCTCCACAGTACCCTTATCTCCCACCACCGTTGTCGCCTTAAACAGCGCATTGTAAATAGCTTCCTCAGTCGCCTCTACGACTGCCTGAAACAGCGGAGAGACCCGCCCATTGTCTAGGCCATTAGTGGGCCCTCTGCCTTCACCACGGCGAACGTCTTCGGATGTTGAAAATGCAATGGCATAGTCGCCGCTACCGTTTGTCGCTGGAGATCCGGTCCTTCCAATACCCAACATCGCTCGAGAAGCCATTCGCTGAAGATTTCGATCTGAAAGTGGTGCATCCGTGGCAATTACGACGATGATACTACCATCCGCATCACCGCGGTCCAGGACGTTTTTGAGGTAGTATTGCCCAAGTTCTTCGCCGATGGGTACACCATCGATAGTAAGGATTCCTCCATAGTTTGTTTGGACGAGTACACCTACTGTGTAGCCTCCGAGCAGGCCCGGCAACTGCCTAGAACTTGTCCCGATTCCTCCCTTCCATCCGAATGACACCGTCCCCGTCCCAGCCCCAACGCTTCCTTCTTCAACCGGTCCGCGTTCGGCTGATTCAATGGCTTGTCTTATCGTAGCGGCTGATAGATGTCTTCCACGGATGTCGTTCAGATATCCATCATTCGTTTCCCCAACCACAGCATTGACAGAGCCAACACGTTCGTTTTCTGGTCGATCCAACGTCCAATCAATCACCGCTTCCATACCCTGAGGGACGGAAAGTGTATTGGTCAATACAATCGGTGTTTCGATTTCTCCCAGTTCGATGATTTGTGTACTACCCGCAAATTTGCCGTAGCCGTTTCCCCTAAAGAACCCAGCAGGGACTTTATCTGCATACAAATTCCCTTCGTGCGGAAGAATCGCTGTCGCCCCTGTTCGTACCGAATCTCCTTCTCGAAGCGATACATGCCCAACCCTCACACCAACTACGTCTGTTATCGCATTGAGAGGTCCAGGAGTCAAAACTCCCGGTTTGATGCCCAGATCACGGGCTCGAGGCCGTTCTGAGGACTCCGGAGAAATAGTAACAGTGACCGATGAACTGGATTGCGCATCGGCTGAAGCTGGCGAAAGAATAATTAAAAGTAGCAGCAAGGCTATCAAACGAGCATTCATATCGGTTTCCTGGCAAATCACGGGGACATTGGAGCAGCTGTGGAATATAAGCGGTTGTTGATCGTGCACAGCCCGGTTGGCACATATACACCGCGCCTTCTCCATTGAATTCATAATCGTTCTTGCCCAACGCAGCACACATTTCCGGCCCTTCTATCGAGCGGGTTATGATCGGTATCCTTGGGGGCATGGGCCCTCAGGCAGGACTCGATTTGGCTGGGAAAATTATTGCAGAAACCGTGGCATCGAAAGACCAGGATCATGTTCCGGTGATGATTTGGAGCCAGACAAACACGCCGGACCGGGCTCGTTTCTTGGATGATCCTTCTGCACTAGATCCGGCACCAGCGATTGCCGAAGGATTCTTACGACTTGAGAATGGTGGCGCCGGCGTAGCTGGTATGGCATGCAACACCGCTCATTCTCCGGCCATTTTTGAACGCGTTACCAAGCATTTGCACGACGCCGGCGCCGGCATGCCCATCTTGCATCTGATCAAGGAGACCGTAGACCATATCCAAGAGCGCGCACCTGGAGCAGTCAAAATCGGCATTTTGGGCACCCACGGGACGCTACAATCCCGGCTGTATCATGATTGGCTTGAGCGCTCCGATCTATACCCATTATCTCCCAGTGACCCGCATAGATTGCGTGATGCCATTTTCCATCCAATTTGTGGCATCAAGGCGCAGTCAAATCCTGTTTCTGGCGATGCCCGCAATCAGATCCTTCGGGCTGTTTCCGAGCTCATCGACGCCGGAGCTGAGGCAGTAATTCTAGGCTGCACAGAGTTACCCCTTGCCGTTCCTGACCACTGGTTCCAGCATATCCCTTTGATCGATCCAGCCAGGGCGCTAGCGCGTTCCCTAATCCGTGTCGCAGCTCCTTCCCAACTGCGCCACCTATCGGAGGGATCCTGATGTCATTGCGCGATATGCTCAGTCCGGCAGTCGAGGACTATCTAAAAGCTATTTTCATTCTGCAAAGTGATGCCCCGGTCAGTACATCCGGACTGGCCACGCGGCTAGGAGTCTCTCCGGCTTCAGTCACTAACATGGTAAAACGGTTATCGAGCCTTAGTCTCGTCACGTACAAATCATACAAAGGCGTTCGATTGACTGACGCGGGTGAAGCTATTGCGCTCGAAATCATTCGTCATCACCGACTATTGGAGACCTACCTCCGAGAAGTGATGGGATATGACTGGGAGGAAATGCACCGCGAAGCAGAACATCTAGAGCATCACATTTCAGAAGCTTTTGAGGAGCGTTTGGATCATATGCTGGGGTATCCCACCCATGACCCTCACGGCGATCCGATCCCTGCTAGGGACGGAACACTGGTACCGGTTGATGCCGACCCGCTTCCTGACTTCCCCGAGGGATCTTCGTTGATTGTTCGCCGGGTAGCGGACACTGACATTCCAACCCTTAAACGATTGGACACCATGGGGTTACTACCTGGCGCAGAAATTCGACTAGTCGAGGTGGACAGATCTTCCGATACAGTTATTCTCGAACAAGATGACGCACCCATCTCCCTACCCATATCTCTTGCCGAACATGTCTTCGTATCCGAACACCAAGCGGTGTCAAACGGTTCAGGACAAAACACACCCTCCACGTCATGAGCGACCAACGCACCGCGATCAGGAAAGAAGTTCTGGCACTTTTTCAAAACGAAGGCAAGCGCTCCTTTCGCCCTAAAGAAGTGGCAAAACGGCTCGGATACTTTGCTAATGAAGAATACCGACTGTGCAGGCAGGTGCTGGAAGAGCTGACGGAAACGGGCAAAATCGAGCGTGTGAAGGGAAATCAATTCACTCTTCGACCAACCATTGGGCAATTAGAAGGACGATTAAGTGTGCATCCAAAAGGGTATGGGTTCGTGAAGGTCGAGGGGCATCCGGATGACTACTACGTCAAAGCCCGCCGCTTGGGAACCGCTTTGGATGGCGATACCGTCCGAATTGCAGTGGGTGTGCGCAAGCCAGGGGACGAACGCCGAGAAGCAGAAGTCATGGAGGTCATCAAACGAGGACGCTCAACGGCTGTAGGTACGTTCGAACATTCTGCTTCATTTGCGACTGTAACACCAGATGATCGTCGCCTCACCCATGACGTGTACGTTGACCTCGGAACCATCGGTGAAGCCGTAACCGGTGATAAGGTCCAGGTTTCCATAGATTCATTCGAACACCGAGGAGGCGCCCCCATAGGCCGGATCCTCAAGGTGCTTGGCTCCGCCGACGATCCAGCTATCCAAACCATGGCATTAGCCATGAGCATCGGCGTAGATATTGATTTCCCAGAAGGCGTTGAGTCAGAGGCCGACCAGATCAGCCAGACTATCCCTGCTGCGGAGATCAAGCGGCGCACGGACTTTCGGGGCGAAACGGTATTCACCATTGACCCTGTGGACGCGAAAGATTTTGATGATGCTCTCCACCTAAAGACGCTAGGAAATGGACGGGTCGAAGTCGGCGTGCATATTGCTGATGTAAGTCATTACGTCGAGCCAGGTGGCTTAATCGACGCAGCTGCGCAAGACCGTGCAACAAGCACGTACCTCGTGGATCGGGTCATTCCAATGCTTCCCGAGGTTCTTTCAAATGAAGTTTGCTCGTTGAATCCGGGTGTGGACCGACTGACATTCTCCTGTGTTGTTGAATTGGACAGCAAAGGAACGGTGCATGATTTTCGCGTCGTAGAGGGCATTATTTGCTCGGCTCACCGGCTCAGCTATGAAGAAGCCCAAGAACTAATCGTGGGCCTGCACCCTGATCACCCGCTTTCTGACACACTAGGTCAGCTAAACAGCATGGCCAAGACCATGCGAGACCAGCGATTCGAGCATGGATCCATCGATTTCGACATCAAGGAAGTTCGCGTTGAGTTGGATGAGCAAGGAAAGCCCATCAGAATTGTGCCGCGGGAACGCCGGGATTCGAATCGGTTAATCGAGGAGTTCATGCTCTTGGCCAACCGTTTGATCGCCACGCGCTATGGGGATGATGGCCAAGACTTCGTCTTCAGAGTCCATGATCCGCCGGACGCTGAACGCATCGCCCATTTATCGAGCTATGTAGCTGCATTCGGCCACGAACTCAAGCATGATAAGGGACATGTTTCACCCCGCGCGTTAAACGATCTACTTCGTGCCGTGTCAGGACGGCCTGAATCCCCAGTAATAGAGGAAGCTGCTCTTCGCTCAATGTCCAAAGCCAAATATGATGTTGCTAACAAGGGGCATTATGGACTAGCCGCTGAACACTACACTCACTTCACAAGCCCCATTAGGCGATATCCTGATCTACTCGTCCATCGCTTGATTAAAGAGCAGCTCGACGGAAAGCACCGAGTTAATCATGATGACCTCTCTGACCTGGCACATCACTGCTCGGAACGGGAATCTGTTGCGACTGAAGCCGAACGTGAATCCGTGAAATTGAAGAAAGTGGAGTATGTAATGGACCACGTTGGTGAAGAATATGCCGGCGTGATTTCAGGGGTTTCCCGATTCGGGGTCTATATCGAGTTGGAAGAATTGCTGGTCCAAGGAATGGTACATGTCAGAAACATGAACGACGATTATTATGAATACGATGAGACCAGCTTCAGTCTTGTGGGGGCCAAGCGAGGTAAGCGATACAAACCAGGCGGACGGGTGAAGGTCCTCATTGCGGCGGCCAGTTTGGAAAACCGCGAGATTGACTTCGAATTTGTTTGATGTGACTAATAGAGGGTAAATCTGGGAGCGTACTCGGTTTTCCTTAATGCTCCACACGTTCCTGCCGAAACCAACGGGATACCCCCCATTTTCCCCTTCTCGATATGAGCCTCTTGTCCTCACAAAGGACATTCCCGTTGCTGGCACGAAACCAGTTCAGGGTTTCGCTGCGCCAGATGCAGTTCAAACAGGGCTGGTTCATGCGTATCGTGATCGCGGTTATGATGGTGTACTCAGCCTTCATCCTGCTGACACTGGGCTTTTTTTTCGATCGGTTTTCCATCCAACTCTGGCCTAACACTACTCCGGTTGATGTTGTAAACCGGTCCCTTCTGGCAGGATTTGTGAGTCTCTTTTTCATCCGGTTTCTGTTCCAGAAAACTCCTCGGATGAAGATCACTCCCTATCTACATCTACCGCTTCAACGAAGAGACTTGATCCTCTTTTTTCAATCTGCGTCGTTGATGTCTATTCACAATTTCTACCCGCTACTTTTCTTCATCCCATTCTGGATGCGTTATGTAGCGGCAGAAGGACCACTATCCGGACACTTGATGTGGATTTCGGCTGTGTGTCTACTTATAGTTGCCTCCCACTTCGCTAACTTATTGCTGCGCAGCACCTTACGCCATCGATCAGGTCTTTTTTACATTTGGCTTTCGCTCTTCATCACGCTGGCGTTCATTGATGAAACCGCTGGGATTGGATTACAGCAGCGGATTTCAGAATTCCTTTTTGGAAGCATCTTATCTGGCGATTTCACAAGCTTAGCACTGCTGGCTTCTTTCATGGGATTTGTCGTCGTGGCGTCCACCGTAAGCTTGTTTCGTTCGGTCAAGGGGATGGGAGAAGCTTCAGCTCCGGAACAGTCACTCGTTCGATCCTTCGATGTCCCGGAAGAATGGGGCGTGTTAGGTCAACTTATTCGGATGGAGCTGCTACTTATGTGGCGCAATCGACGCCCAAGGCATTACCTCTTTGTCTCCCTGCTCTTCTCCACCATGTATCTGATATTTATGCTGAGTACAGGCGGATCCATTTCAGCTGCTGCCTTCGCCGCGCTACTTGGTTTATTCGCATCTGGCGGCTTCGTGCTCAACTACGGTCAATTGATGTTCGGGTGGGACTCAACTCACTATCCTGCCATGGTCACGCGCAACGTACCTTTTCATGAAATGGTACGAGCAAAGTTGATTGTCCTTCAGTTATCCTGCCTTTTGCTATTTCTGGCATCCCTTCCGCTTTTTATTTGGTTCCGACCAGATCTTGTACCGTTGCACTTTGCTTTCCTCTTTTACAACGCCGGGGTCACGACCATTCTAATTCTTGAGCTAGCAACTCGAAATTCCCAGCGTATCGACATAGCCCGTAGCGGCGGCTTCTTTAATTACGAGGGATTCTCTGCAAAGCATTGGCTCTGGTTCATACCCACAGCCCTCCCTCCCGTATTGTTCATGCAGGTTCTGAGCGGCTCGCCACGGGTAGCACTTGTTAGCTTGGCTGGCCTAGGACTTGTAAGTATTCTGTTCAGTCGTGGTTGGACGCGCTACTTTGCGCGCGGCCTACATCATCGTAAACACTCCATGCTAGAGGGCTTTTCGTCACGTGAGAGTTGAACTGAACAAAATCAGGAAGATCTACGGCGAAAAAATCGCACTAGATGTGCCCGCTTGGTCCCTGGACGATGGTGAAGTGCTAGGACTGGTAGGCAGTAATGGTGCAGGAAAAACCACCTTCTTGCGCATTCTTTTGGATTTGCTTCAACCGGACGAGGGTTCGGTCCGGATCGATGGCCGGGAGCTAGCACTAGATACAGCTTGGCGCGGCAGAACAGGTTCGTTTCTTGATCGCTCTTTCCTGATCGAATACCTCACGATTCCGGAATACCTGGAGTTTGTAGGCGCCACATTTGGATTGACGAAACGCGAAATGAGCGATCGATTAGGGGAGTTTGAATCCTTTTTGCCCTTGTCTCGCGTTGACCAAAATCGGTTACTCCGAGATCTATCTACAGGAAATGCCAAAAAAGTCGGGATCCTCGCCGCATTGTTCGTGCATCCGGAGTTCGTTGTACTAGATGAACCCTTTGCCAATCTCGACCCTCCTTCCCAGATTCGACTCAAAGATATTCTAGTCTCAATGGCAGCTGAGCCGGGTCGAAGTATGATTATTTCGAGCCACGATCTCGGCCACGTTACCGACGTATGCGGCCGTATTACGCTTCTAGAATCCGGGCGAATTCAGCGTGACATCAAACGCAGTGAAAGTACTCTGGCCGATCTAAAAGACTACTTTGCAGGTGAAGACGTCTCTTCGGCCACCTGATCTGTCTATGCCGCGCCTGGAGCCATTGGGCAGGCATTACACCTTGCCTCTGTTACGTCATCGGCATGAGCCTCTCCAATTGACCACTCTGATCGAGGACAATTCGGCTGCACTGCGACAACGGGGCCATACGTATCCGCTGGCCCGTCGGACGGCTCATGGGCCAGAGCGTCATGAACAAGCTCAGCAAGACACTCCATGAACAGCGGATGGCAATTCAGTCCCGACGCCACTTGGTAGTGTGGAATACCTGCAGCTTCTGCTACGCCTCGCATTTGAACGTCAAGTAAAAATGCTGTGTCAAATTGTTCGCTCACGTGATCCACTGGTATAACGACCACTGCCCGAGTACCAGCACGGGCCATGCGCCGCAGACGGTCCTGAAGGTCAGGTGTTACCTGGTCCGTCCACTTTCGTCTGCGCACAAATGATAGAGAAAAGTCTCGGTCCCGTCCTCGCAGGGCCATGATGCCATCTACGGTATTGTGAACCAGACAGCAATATGGATCTCGATTGTCCGGATCCTCACTTGCAGGGATCCCATGGGCAGCAAAGAGGAGTTCTACGTCAGGTCGAATATGCTTTGGAAAACGCTGCAAGGCCTGCTCGATACGTTCGTTCACAGACAGAAGGTATTTCTCACGGGTGGCAAACTCCCCGATAGACGTTGTAGGCCACGCTTTGATCTCACCTGATCTAATAAGGGCTTCCCACGTCGCGAATGCCCGTCCTGACGTCTCGGTCGCATACTGCGGAAACATCGGCAGGAGTACCACATGCGTCACTCCATCTTCGTCCATTTTTTGCGACGCATCAATCATGTCTGGCATTCCGAACGGCGAAGCCAGATACGTGGAGAATTTTACGCCGTCTGGCAAACCCTCCAACATCTTTAAGCGACCGGTCAGGTCAATACATTGCTCGCGATTGAGTCGGTTGATGGATGATCCGCCACCAATGGAAGAATACTCTGATAGGACCTGACGAGAGAGAAGCCGGGCTGACAAGCGAGATTGCAAATGGCGTACCCAGAGTTTCCAGCCGGAGCGAGCCCCAGGGGGCAGCATCATTCGATGATACAGATACCCATACACATCTTCTTTCTTCTCCGGAGCTCCCGGAACCAAGAGAACGACACCCACCTTATCGCCGGCGCCCGGGCGTACCGGTTCCTGCGAGAAGAAGCGCCCGCTGTAGAGGCGTTCGTCGCTTGCATATGCCTTAACAAGATCGCGAGGCGACATGTGGCAGGAGTTGATGGGAGTGGAATCTGAAAGGGAGTTAACCTGCCGGCAACAGTTCGAAATGCATTGCCAAAAGAAGGCATACAGACGTACGGTTGAGATCGAGGTCACACACCCAATCAAAAGCTAAACTCTCATCTGCCGCCGTGTTTTCAGGAATTGTGAAGGGGTCGCCTATTCTAACAAGCTTCAAAGCAACCACAAGAACAATTCATACGGACATCCTGCAATCGAATTGATTTATGCTCCTTGGACTCTTCAAAACAAAGGAATTACTAAACAGGAACACGATCAGCCCATTCTTGGGGCCAATTTCCCGGCGGCCTGGCCGTCCACCGCATTCGCTCTTTGGTCGTCGGATGATCAAGCTCGAGAATCGAGGCATGAAGTGCGAGATTGCGCCCATCTAGCTCTGTCGTCGCTCCGTATTTGAAGTCCCCAACGATCGGGCATTTTCTCGACGCACACTGCACCCTTATTTGATGTGGTCGGCCCGTGTGCAACTCGATGCTGATCAGGGACTTCTTCCCCTCTGCCGCTAAGGTCTGCATCGATAACTCAGCGCGTTTAGCCCCTTGATGAGATTCACGAACGATACGCACTCGTTCATTCTCCTTAACTAACCAGTCAATCCACTTCTCGTTGAACGGAGCATTTCCCTCCACAAGGGCTACGTATTTCTTTGTCACGCTCCGAGAACGAAACTGCTCCGCAAGACGGGACGCAGCCTTGGATGTTCGAGCAAATACCATTAGGCCCGATGCCGGGCGATCCAGACGATGAACCAGGCCCAGATACACATTACCCGGTTTATTGAACTCCTTCCCTACCCACTCTTTGCAGGCGGTCAACATATCCTCGTCACCTGTACGATCGGCTTGCGAGAGCATCCCTGGAGGCTTCTCGACAACAAGCAGGTGATTATCTACGTAACGAATGGTGATCGATGATCCTGCTTTCATTATGTGCTATCCCCGAAGGTGCCATCATCGAGTGCTTTGCGGATTTTAGCCGTCAAAGAAGAGCGAATCAGATTGTAACTGTGGTCGATGAGCTCAATAACCAGTTTATCGCTCAATTCTCCGTCCAAAACAATTGAATTCCAGTGGATCTTGCTGAGATGATAGCCGGGCTGAACGGATGCGTATGATTCCCGCAGCTCAACGGCTCTTTCTGGGTCGCACTTGAGCGAAATCCAGAGGGGACTTTTTTCCAGAGAGATCAAGGCAAACATCTTTCCGCCAACTTTAAGCACAAGCGTGTCCTCATCGAATGGAAACCCTTCCGTTGCTCCGGCTTTTCCTATGCAGTGTTGGTAGACGAGCTCCAGCATTACTATTCGTCCATTTTCAGGATGCCTCATGTCGCTTCGCACGATGTAAAGCATCATTAATCCAGGGAACACTAGAGGAAGAAACACGGGATGACGCAATCCGATGCCGCCCAGCTAGGGTTTGGTGGTGAAATATATAGAAAGCTGCTTCATCTGTTAGCCATGGCCTACCCGATCGGTTATGTAGTCCTTGATCGTAGTATGGCTCTCCCGATTCTTGTGGCGCTCAGTCTCATTGCTCTGACTTTGGACGTATTCCGATCTCGAAATAGCGCGGTCCACTCTTTCTTCGATACGGTATTCGGCTTCATGATGCGCCGTTCTGAGCGAGATGTACTCGGTAGTGGACCTGTGTTCAACGGAGCCACATGGGTTACGGTGTCATTCACGCTGTTGGTTGTACTGTTCAATATTGAGGTGGCGATAGCGTCATTTACCATGTTTATGCTCGGAGATGCGGCCGCAGCTCTTTTCGGAAGACGATTTGGAAAGACCCCTTGGGCTCGCAAAGGCTGCACGGTTGAGGGATCCGTCGCATTTGCAGTGATTGGCTTCGCTGCTGGCATGCTCCTTTGTAGTGTACCCGTGGCCTCTCCTGTGATTGACATATCACCTTTTAACCTCGCCGTCGCAGTTTTGGTAGCCGCTGCAGTGGAGGCTGCCCCAGTTCCAGTAAATGACAACATAACTGCTCCGTTCGGCGCAGCTATCGTACTTTCTCTCCTCCTTGCCATTGGCGCTTGAACACGGGTAGATACCCCGGATCTCTCCTTCCCATGTCGAAACTCACCACATCTGCCATCCGCCGCATCGCCGGGCTTGAACCATTTCCTCAGCCCCCTCTGCTTCGCACCAAGTATCCGGTCGTATTGATGCATGGGTTCGGACTGCTGGCATTCCTAGCTCGCGGTGGCCATCTCCACGAGGAGGCAATGGACCTCAGGCTCAGAGGCATCACGGCCTATGCGCCCAACATTTCACCTTACAACGTGATTCCACAGCGAGCGGCTACGTGGAAGGATAGAATTGAGGTGATTCTCAAGGAAACGGGCGCCGAGAAAGTGAACCTCATTGCGCACTCGATGGGTGGATTAGATGCCCGATACCTCATCAGCCGGATGGATATGGCACCACGTGTTGCCACACTGACCACCATCTCCACCCCTCACAGAGGGTCATCATTAGCTCAGATGGCCTTGAAACAGCCTGAGCGGATCCGCGAGTTGGTACGAAGTGCAGCGAATTGGGTTGGCGAGCAGGTCATGGAATCTGAAGCTGACTTCAATGCAGCCGTAGAAAGTCTTACACCCGAGTCGCTAACTGGACACTTCAATGAAGACGTCCCCGATGCCGATGGCGTTGTATACCAGTCGTATGCAGGGAGTGCTGGCAAAGGAACACTGAATTCCATCAACCCAATTTTTCGTCCAATGAACTCATGGCTCTATTCGAAAGAAGGTGTCAATGACGGAATCGTTTCCGTTGCCTCAGCTCAGTGGGGCACCTTCATGGGGGAAATCGAAGCGGACCACATGCAACAGATCGGTATCGATGTGCTTGCCGGAAGCTCGTTTCGTTCAAAAGAGTTTCTGGCAGACGTGGCGAAAAACCTTGGACATGCCGGCTACTGAATCATTAGGTCCCCATACGAGACCAATTCACCAAGGCGATCAAAAACATATAACCGGACCAAGCCCGTTCGAGCCAAGAGGGCCGGTGTAAAGCGAAAGATGTAGGCTCCTGGATCGCCAGCATCGAGAATGTCGTCTAGCGTTCTAAGTGTACCAGAGGCGTCACGTGCACGAAGTGCTAGACCGCCCTGAATGGAGTTAAACTCTAGAATAGTCACCGGAACGGTTACAAAATCAATCGTTGCAGGATTGGGGTACGCTGGATCGAGGCGAACTTTTCCACCGTAGACGGGCGCAATTCGCCAATCATCTTTATCATCCTCGATAATCCTGCCTGTGTCGTCCGTGCGTGCAAAGCCTGAGGCCGTGCCGCTAGCGTCCCGCACGAAATCATCTTGCTGTTGCTGTGTATCGCAGCCAGTAAGGATGACTACGGCTGACAGTGTCAGGAAAACAAGGCGCAATGCCGTATTCTTCACGTCGGTTTTTCGGAGGGTTTACTATTCAACCCGGGACCATAGAACGTCCCGTCGAAGACTGCGTACCATCGCCCTGCCCTCTCGTTCCCCCGTCCAGATGCCTTACCTTACAGCTCGAAACCTAGACGTCCATCTCGCTGGAAAGCGGATCCTTGAAGCCGTGGATTTCGAATTCGAAACCGGCACGTGGACTGGCATCCTGGGACCAAACGGAAGTGGGAAAACTACTCTTTTGAGGACTGTCGCTGGTTTCTTGGAGTACCAAGGCGATTTGCTACTGCACCAACGTTCAATCCAATCTTGGTCCTCGCGCGACATGGCACGGCAGCTAGCCTTTGTGCGCCAGTCGCACTCGATGTCTTTCGACTTCCGAGTCAGTGAACTCGTCATGCTCGGACGCGCACCTCACAAGACGCTCTTGTCATCCTATGATCATACCGATGAAGAGAGTGTATCGCATGCACTTCAAAGCGTTGATCTTGACGGCTTTGAGGATCGCTCCTTTCACTCCCTCAGTGGTGGAGAGCAGCAGCGCGTTTTTCTCGCTCAGGCTTTAGTACAAGAGGCAGACATCCTCATGCTGGATGAACCTACCACGTACCTAGATGTCCATCATCAATATGAATTCATGGAGCATGTTCGCTCTCTTGTTCGAGAAGGCCGTTCGGCCATCGGCGCATTTCATGATCTTGAATTGGCCGCCCGGTTTTCGGATCAGTTATTAATCCTTCAAAATGGACGGGTTGCCGCTCAAGGACCGCCCGTAGACGTATTGACGTCAGAGCTTTTAGCCGATGTATTTCGAATGAAAGCTGATGTACAGCCGACGTCAGATGGTGCCGTTCGTATTACGTATGCTCAGCCTCTGCCATAAGCAGGTATCTTTTTTCCAGATGCTATGTGGAATATGAGTAGGCATCGAACCTGCTGGTATTCTCGGCGTTGGTCTTTTCTGTTTGATTTCATGCCCCAAGTCCTCTCTCTCGACGTAACGAATGAAGATCTATACGCGCACAGGTGATTCCGGTGAAACCGGTCTATTTGGTGGACCTAGGGTATCAAAGGATGATCTCCGCATCGAGGCCTACGGTACGGTAGACGAGCTTAATTCCGTCTTGGGTATTGCCCGGGCAGCGCTTTCTGCGGCAATGCCTGGTAAGTTCAGCGTCCCGGATCAGACGGGTGAAAGCGCTAGTGCACAAAGCAGCCCTCGTGCAGGGTATCTACGGCTTGATGCCTGGATGGAGCGAATCCAGAATGAACTATTCGATCTTGGCGCAGATCTTGCAACCCCGTTAGAAACGAAAGCATCCGTAAATCGCATGACCAAAGAGCCGGTGACGGCCTTGGAAAACGATATAGATTCTTTTGAAGAAGACCTCCAACCGCTAACAGCCTTCATTCTTCCAGGTGGTTCAATGACCGCCGCCCAGCTTCATGCCGCTCGCACCATTTGCCGCCGCGCCGAACGACGAGTGATTGCTCTTGCAAGCCGGGATGAGATCAATAACTTCGCGATGGTCTATCTCAATAGACTCTCAGATGCACTGTTTGTAGCCGCACGCTGGGTAAATGCTCTATCTGGCATTCAGGACCATGAATGGACATCTAGTCGCTGATTGGCCGTTGTGACCTATATTGACGTCGCCCATGGTCACGCGTGCCTTACCAACGGCGGGCCCCCAAACGCCCGATTTACTTTCTGATCCATGCGAGACCGACCGTATCTGCTTGCAGCGCTTCTCATTGCAGCTGCCACCTTTTTCCTGCTGACCAGGTCGCAGGGACCGGCGGAGCCGTCTTCTGACGCTGATACCCCTATATCTTCCGCGTCCCTAACCATGGACGAGTTCGGTATGCCTGTGGACCATTTATCCATCAGCGAAGCGACCGTTCAGCGTAATGAAACGTTTTCCGATCTGCTCAATCCGTTCAACGTCAGCTATGAGAGGATCGTATCCTTAGCCCGCGATGGACGCGACACGTTTGACGTGCGTCGAATGAAGTTTGGACAGACCTACCGCGTATACACGGATTCCTCGGGTGTTGGGCTCTTTATGGTCTATGAACGTGATCTGACTAGCTTCGTAGTATTCGACCTTGGAGAAGAGCCCTCTATCCGGATAGAAGAACGCGATGTATCAGTTCGTGTCCGTGAGGTGGAAGGCACCATTGATCGGTCGCTGTATGTAACGCTTGTAGATCAAGGCATTCATCCGACGGTAGCCAACCGCATGTCGGAAGTGTATGCGTGGCAGATAGACTTTTCACTTATTCAGAAAGGAGATGCATTCCGAATCATTTTTGAGGAGGAATATGTTGGAGAAGACCTAGTCAATGTGGGAAATATCCTTGCCGCTCGATTCGAGCATCGCAAGGAAGACTTCTTTGCCTTTCACTACGCAAATGGCACGATTGACGAGCATTATGACCAAGATGGAAAGAGCCTACGAAAAGCTTTCCTCATCGCTCCGGTTGAATACAAGCGGATCTCTTCGAGCTTTTCCTACCGTCGTTTCCATCCCGTCCAAAAGCGGTTTAAGGCGCATTTAGGAACGGACTACGCCGCGGACCCAGGGACTCCCATCATGGCAACTGGAGATGGCGTTGTGGCCGAAGCCCGCTACGGTCAATACAATGGCAACTACGTCAAAATCAGGCATAATGGGACCTACACGACGCAGTACCTGCACATGTCCAAAATCAAGACGGGTATCCGCGCGGGCGTCGCCGTCAAACAAGGCCAGATTATTGGATTCGTCGGATCTACTGGGTTAGCAACCGGCCCTCACGTCTGCTACCGATTTTGGAAAGAAGGTCAGCAGGTCGACCATCGTCGGGAAAAAATTCCGTCAGTAGGTCCAATCCCGGGTGAGTTTGCCGTGGACTTTAGCATCGAGCGAGATCGATGGATGCGAAAGCTTGCTGGCCGATTGGCTCCTGGTGCAGACATGACCTTTGCTCGTCTGCTGGAAACACCAGAAGCCATTACCTCGCCGTAACAGGTTGAACGTTTATTTTTTCAAACCATAGATCGGATCAGGTGCTGAGGATGGTTCTCCTCCTCGTCCCCCACCACGACGGTCCACGATTTGAAGTTCGGTATTAGACTCAGCTCCGTTAGAAAGAAGACGGACGGTGTACGTACCTGAGGGCGGATACCGGTTGCCGTTGCCCTTCACTTCTGGCTCTTCCTCAAAGCTTGAGGCACCGCTTTCTGAGACACTCATATCGTAATCGATGAAATTGAGGCCGGAAACCATTTCCTGCTCCATCGACTGAACGATATCTCCTTCGGCTGCTTCAATCTGAATCGTGGCAGAGCCTGCGCTGGCTGACCAGATGGTGAGCATGGTTGTCGGTTCGCTCACGTCGCTGTAGGGACTGCGCTTGCTTCCCCAGGCTGTGCTATGGATTACTTCATTTGCCGCAAATACGTGAATAGAAGCTGCCATCAATTCCGTATCGAGCGCCGAAACAGGATCTAAGTCGATGCGCCAGATCGAGCGACCATGAGTGCCTACAACTAATTCATTCTCTCGAGATTGAATCTTGAGATCATGGACGGGGACAAATGGAATCTCGGAAGCCAATCCATGAAAAGACGCTCCGCCATCGAGTGATGCATACGTAGCGTGATCCGTTCCGACGATCAATAGATGCTCATTGTCCGAATGTTCGACAATGACGTTGACCGGCTCATTAGGAAGGTCTGACCCTATGCGTGTCCATGTAGATCCGAAGTCCTCGCTGCGGTAGACATAGGCATCAAAGTGATCCCACCGATACCCATTGAGCGTAGCATAAACACGGCCTTCGACATGCGAGGATGCCACCACACGACTCACCCAAAGGTTGTCGGGAAGCCCAGCGTCAATCCGATTCCAGCTCACTCCACCATCCTTCGTGACCTGTACATACCCATCATCCGATCCCGTGTAGATAAGACCAAACCTCAGGGGTGACTCGGAAATTGTCGTCAAGGTGCCGTAGGGCACATCACCTGCCTGTCCGCCACCCGTTAGGTCGGGCGAAATAGGCTGCAGGTTAGCACCTTGGTCCATCGAACGGTAGAGCCGATTGGCGCCGTAATAGAAAATATCTTGGTTGTGAGGTGAAAGCAGAATCGGGGTCTGCCAATTAAACCGTAGCGGCTTCTCGCCGAGCTCATGGCGTGGACGAATCGAGATGCGTTCGCCGGTGGTGCGATTTTGACGACCGTAGAATCCGAACTGGGACCCGACATACAGGACATCATTAGTTCGGGTATCGACCTGAACTTGCATACCATCCCCACCGCCAATCGCTTCATACGGATAGTCGCCGCTAGCATACCAGCGGTAGCTGGCTGAATACGTGCTTGGCCCCATCCAGGTACCGTTATCCTGGAGCCCTCCGTACACATTGTAGGGCTCTGCCATGTCAACCTGAACGGAATAAAACTGTCCGACTGGGGGCACATTCAGCTTAGACCAGGTCTCGCCAGCGTCATAGGACAGGTTCAATCCACCATCGTTGCCGTTGATGATATGGCCCGGACGACTCGGGTTCATCCAAAGTGCCTGATGATCTGAATGGACATGGGATTCACTGATCGAGGTCCACGTTTGGCCACCGTCGTCGGAGCGAATGATCGGCACGCCCATGGCATAGACCTGATCAGGGTTATCCGGCGCGACTCGGACTTCACCAAAATAGTACCCGTAGGTGTTATACACGCCGGGTAGATCTTCCTCATGCGACCGAGTCCAGCTGGCACCGGCATCATCGCTGCGGTAGACTTCAAGTCCGATCACTGGCGAATCGAACAATTGAGCGTTCGCATCATCGACAAAGTCGACTAGAGCTTCAGGAGTGATGACATTATCAGCCACCATTTTGGTGACTACCTCTATCGAATACCGCTCAGGGAAGTTTTCCCGTTCTAAATAGGCGGCAATATCGGCTTCTTCCTGGTCCAGAAATTCTTGCTGGGACATCCCACGCAACTGAGCTCGCGTCAGTCCATTTCCCTCTTCTTTCTCATCGTTATCGTCCTTGCGGAATTGATTGTCGAGAGCCGCGTACATGATAGCTGGCTGCGTTGGATGAACGGCTAAGCCAATCCTGCCAACGCCCTCTCCGCGCGGAAAGCCATTCATGTCACTGCGCGACCATGTACGACCGCCGTCTATGCTCTTGTAGATCCCGGACCCAGGGCCAGACTCGCTGAAATTCCAAGCCCGACGCTCTCTCTCCCACATTGCTGCATATAGGATATCGGGGTTCGTGGGGTCCATAACCAAGTCGATAGCTCCCGTGCGTTCGTCCACAAACAGTGTTTTCTGCCAAGACGCGCCGGCATCAGTAGACATATACACGCCTCGATCTTCACTAGGCGAATACAGTGCGCCGGCTGCAGCCACCCAAACTATATCGGGATTGTCCGGATGCAGGACAATGCGTCCTGTTCGTTGTGTATCTGTCAGCCCCATGTGAGTCCATGTGGCACCCCAATCGGTACTTCGATATACGCCATCGCCGGCGTACGAAGAGCGGCTTGAATTATTTTCTCCCGTTCCGACCCAGACCGTTCCCGTTTCCCAATCAACGGCGATATCACCAATAGTCATGGTACCATTATGGTCAAAGACCGGGTCGAAGGACTGGCCATTATTCCAGGTAACCCATAGACCGCCAGAGGCATAAGCCACCATGAAGTGCGATGGATCAGCAACATGCGCATCGATATCCACGACCCGACCGCTCATTATAGCTGGCCCAATATTGGTTGCCGGGACGTTAGCTAGGGGCGAGGACTCAAAATTCGACATTCGCCCTTCAAAAGCTGATCTGCGGGCTTCAGGCCCGGTAGCCTCGACCAGGTTGTCCATTACAGGGATTGTATTGGCACGCTGTGCGCTCGCGCTACTAGCCGATACACAAATAAGGAGGCTGAAAAGAAGGATCCGGTTTCGCATGACGGATGACAGACTTTAGGGTTGTTTCTGTGGGAGGACGTCTTTCGATCAAAATAATCGCTGATTAACATACCTCGGAAACTCATTAAATGTTGTAGGAGAAGTACTGCTGAGTCACCCCTCTATCGCTTGCTCTGCTGTTCCTCATAAAGGCGTTTAGGCCGAAAGCCTGTGGCGCTATGGCAACATGTAGATGATGCTTTTCAAGCTTGCGCCCGGTTTGGGAGTTAACTACGTTTGGTCCATCGCTTTACTGCCCACCCGACCTACTTCCCTGTATGGCTGCCCCTTTTATCATTGGACTCACCCGGCCCGTCACAGAGAGCCGGTTAGACGTTCGGAATGCATTCGATAGCACGCTAGTGGACACTCTCTCTGTAGCAACGGTAGCGGATGTGGATGAAGCCGTGGCTGCGGCAAAAATTGCTTCAAAACAGCCTTTTCCTGTGCATGAACGTGTCAGCGCATTGTATGCCGCTGCAGACAATTTGGAAAATCATGCGGCAGAAGTGGCACTTTTGCTAGCCAGAGAAGGCAGCAAAACCATCCGGGAGGCACAGCGTGAACCCGTGCGAGCCGCAGAGGTCTTGAGAATGGCCGCAGAGGTAGCACGCACTATGGCCGGTGAAACGCTCCCGTTTGACGCCCGCCCGGGGTCGGAAAAACGAGTGGGCTATTTTGTACGTAAACCACTGGGTGTCATTGCCTGCATCCTTCCGTTCAATGACCCGGTAGCCCTTGTCGCACACAAAGTTGGCCCTGCCATTGCGGCTGGTAATGCCGTCGTCTTAAAGCCAGATCCGTCTTCCTCGCTCGCGGTCCTTCGCACCTGTGAATTGATGCTCGAGGCAGGAATTCCAGCTGGCCGGATTAATGTAGTGACGGGTGGTGCCGAACCAGGAAAACGACTTGTCGAACATCCAGATGTGCGCATGATTTCCTTCACTGGAGGTCGCACTACGGGCGAAGCTGTTGCTCGGAACGCGGGGATCAAGCGTCTCTCTCTCGAACTCGGATCAAACTCTCCCGTCATCATCATGCCGGATGCACGCCTCGAGGCCGCGGTGCGAGCGGTCTCCGACGGCGCTTTTGCACAGGCCGGTCAAAATTGCCTAGGTGTCCAGCGCGTCTACGTGCATTCAAGCATCTATGACACATTCAGGGGGTTGCTTCGTGAACACGTTTCCTCCCTCAAAGCAGGCCATTCCCTAGATGATTCGGTCGATGTCTGCCAGATGATGCGCCCATCGGAGGCCGACCGGGTCAAAGCGCGCATCGATGAAGCCGTAGCGGCCGGAGCTACCGTCTTGTGCGGTGGTCATCGTACGGGTTCCGTAATCGATGCAACCATTCTAGAAAATGTGGGTGATGCCTCGCGTCTAGCGTGTGACGAAATCTACGGGCCGGTTATGGGGCTTTTTTCCTTTGAGACACTCGAGGAAGCGGTCGATCGAGCCAATGCGGTAGATGTAGGCCTTCATGGGGCGGTGTTTACGGAAAGCTTACGCGATGCATTCTACGTAGCCGAACACCTAGAAGTTGGTGGGGTAATCGTCAACGATTCGACGGATTATCGCCTAGATACCATGCCGTTCGGGGGGACCAAGAATTCTGGGATCGGTCGCGAAGGTCTTAAGTACGCAGCCGAAGAAATGAGCGAAACCAGGGTTGTTTGCTTCAATCTAAGTGAGTGAGCACAGGCGGTGATGGGTGCGTGCAGCGAGCGTTAGCGGGTGCTGGCGCCGGGTGCTAATGGACTGCGGTCGCGAGGTGGGTACGGGGTGCAGTCGCGAGGTGCGGTCGCGAGGTGCAGGTAGAACGGTTAGTCCATTTCAGACATCACGTCCACCAGCTTATTTCTTGCTATGTTTCTACCGGAAAGGAAGATCACCACAGGACCATCAGGCCGGGGAAATGAGGGATCAAGGCAGGCTGCAATGGCTACTGCGCACGACCCTTCCATGATCAATTGATGTTCATCGATAAGCCAACGCATCGCACGGCGCAATGCGACCTCATCAGCCAAGCGAATGTCATCGTGCCGTGTTCGCAATATCTCAAACGGCAAAACCCCAATACCGCCTTCCAAGCCCGAGGCAAGGGTATCGATGGGTGGCATAGCAGTGACAGCTCGTCCTTCTTGCATGCTCTTCAGAAAGGCCGCTGATCCTTCATGTTGACAGAGGACGATGCGCGATGCAGGCAGCTTTTCCTTGACATGGAACGCGAATCCACCAGCATGTCCTCCTCCACCGACTGGCATGACGAATGTTGTTGCATCTGGCACCTGATCCAGTACCTCGACGGCAACTGATCCGCCATTGGCCGCCATGACAGCAGGGTCGTCGAATGCGCTTACGAAAGGCAAGCCAAGCTTTTCGGATTCTTCAAGCGCCCATTTTTCCGTGTCATCGTATCCAGCATATCGTGAACGGCGCACGTCAGCACCGGCTTGCTGCATCGCAGTCAGTTTGACTTTGTCTACGCTCGAAGGCACAAAAATAGTGGCCCGCATACCCAGTTTTCCGGCAGCATATGCCACACCTCGGCCATGATTACCTGCCGAACAGGTTGCGACATGATCGATGCCTTCGTCGAACAGGCGATGCATCACGAACAATGCTCCGCGCACCTTGAAACTACCGGTGAGCTGGAGATTCTCCAGCTTCAGCCAAACATCAACGCCCAATCGCTGACTCAAATCGTCTGAGCGTTCAACTGGAGTCCGACGTACCCGACCCTCAAGAAAGGTGGAGGCTTCTTGGATCAACTCAAGTGAAAGGGAAGCAGAGGTGTGATGAGACACAGAATCAGAGGTGGCGACGTGAGAGATGTGGTCTATTGAACGCTGAAACTACGCAAAACTAACGCATCGCCCACGCAACAAGACATGGTTCGCGACAAGAACCGCAAACAGGGACTATCTTAGCGAACTGGCTCCTCTGTCATTCTTGCTCTTATCCCTCGGAACGTTGACTCCCTCAGAAGCTCACTCCCTGCAAAAGGCCCATTTCAGGGCTAACCCGAATCCTTCGTTGAAGCATCGGCTTACCCGGCTGCGCTCACTACGGGCTGAGTTGCTTCGAAGAGAAGATGACATCCATGCTGCGCTTTGGGCCGACTTTAAAAAGCCGTCACCTGAGGTTGAACTCACCGAGATGCTTGCCACGCTCATTGAGTTACACCACGCGATCCGACATTTGGCTTCTTGGATAAAGCCGCTTCGTGCTTCTAATCCTGTTTTTCTCGTTGGCACCAGTACGAACACTGTCCGTTTTCCCAAAGGACCGAGCCTAATCATCGCGCCCTGGAACTACCCGATCCTCTTAACACTTGGGCCCCTGGTCCATGCCACGGCAGCTGGCTGTCCAGTTATTATCAAGCCATCGGAACACACACCGAATGCAGCTGACCTTGTCGACGAAATCATTTCAGCAGTTTATCCTCCAGAGGAGGCTTTCGTCTTTAAGGGTGGTCCGGAGCGGGCTCAAGAACTGCTCGCGATGGACGTTCAGCATATCCATTTCACCGGAAGTGCGCGCGTTGGACGGATCATTATGGAGAGTGCAGCCAAATGCCTCGCATCTGTTACGCTAGAACTTGGGGGAAAATCGCCCACCTATGTCCATTCAGATGCCGACCCTTTGAAAGCTGCAAGAAGCATTTGTTTCGGCAAATTTTCCAATGCCGGGCAGACCTGTATCGCACCCGATTACTTGCTCGTGCATCAAGATGTGGCGGCCCGGCTTCTTGATGCCCTCCGAGATGAGATCTTGGCCGGTTACACAAGCGGGAAGGGAGACGCTGACTTGGCTTGCATCGTAACCCCGGTACATTTTGAACGACAACTTTCTCTTCTTGATGATGCCCGTACCATGGGCGCTAAAGTTGCAATCGGCGGTGGATCCAACATTAGTGACCGACGTCTTGAAGCTACGGTCCTAACTGACGTGCCTCTCGCGTCGCGCCTCATGCAGGAGGAAATATTCGGACCCATCCTGCCATTCATCACTGTTGCATCACAAGAAGAAGCGCTTGACATCATTCTCGATCGCCCGCCACCGCTTTCCACGTATGTCTTTACGTCAGATGAGTCGGTCCTGGAACGCTTCTCATCGTCCGTAAGAACCGGCGCTGTCTGCCGCAATACGACCCTCTTGCACTTCGTGCAGCCATTTGGACCCTTTGGAGGAGAAGGCACCTCTGGCATTGGTCGCTCTCACGGAGAGGCAGGATATCGCGCTTTTTCGAACGAACAGGTCGTGCTAAGGCGTAGGTGGGGATCCTGGATCCTGCGTCTTTTGCTTCCTCCATACACGAAACGCACCTCTCAATGGAGTAGGCTATTTCGGCATTTCACGTAAAATCTAGTTAGGACCTAGCCGGCTTCCTGGTTCTTACCGCGGTCCCATGCGAACACCACCATCAAGACGAATGACTTCGCCATTCAGTTTGATGTTTTCGATGATATGTTGGGCGAGAAAGGCATAGTCAGATGGCTTACCGAGACGCTTTGGAAATGGAATTTGACTGATCAACGATTCCTGCACCTCGTCCGGCATGCCCGCGACCATAGGTGTTTCAAAAATGCCGGGAGCGATAGTCATGCACCGAATTCCTTCGCGAGAAAGGTCTCGTGCGATTGGTAGCGTCATTCCAACAACGCCACCCTTCGACGCCGAATAGGCGGCTTGGCCAATTTGGCCGTCGTAGGCGGCTACAGAGGCCGTATTGATCAACACACCCCTTTCACCGTCCGAGGTAGGATCATTCTGCGACATGGCAGCTGCTGCCAACCGGATCACGTTGAACGTACCAATCAGATTCACATTAATGACCCGCGTGAAGCTGGCAAGATCATGGGCTCCACCTCGACCTACCGTTTTCTTGGCAACCAGGATACCGGCGCAGTTTACCACACCTTGCAGGCCACCAAACCTGTCAAAAGCGGTCTGAATAGCATTTTCAACGCTTGCTTCGTTGGTCACATCGGTTTGAGCGAACACGGCGCGCTCACCAAGTGAATCCGCTTTTGCTTGACCTGCTTCGATGTTGACATCAGCGATAACGACGTTTGCGCCCTGCTCAACAAGACGTTCTGCCGTGCCGGCACCCAGACCGGATGATCCGCCTGTTACGATGAATGTGCTGCCCTGTACCTTCATGAAGCTGCCTCGGATATTTTTCGTTCGATATGCGTTCGCTCGAATCTACATCGGGACTCGTTGAAGGGCTGTCGAAATCGACGGAAGAAACCGACGGAAAAATCATCCGGCGACTGAGAGCCCAATGGAGTATCCCATGCCGACAGGGCTTAGGGGTACGTTGTCCTGTTTCACCTTTTTGTTATCACTCCTCCAGGCACCCAATGGCCTACGCCATCAAGGAAATTTATACGACCCTTCAAGGTGAAGGCTACCACACGGGGCGCACAGCCGTTTTTACACGCTTCGCTGGATGCAATTTGTGGACGGGCCGCGAGGAAGATCGTGCCAATGCGGTATGCAGCTTCTGTGATACAGATTTTGTTGGGGTGGACGGACCCAACGGTGGCAAATTTTCTTCGGCTGAAGAAGCCGCTAAGCAAATTTTTAACGTGTGGAAGGACGCCACGGGCACAGATAAGCCGTTTGTAGTATGCACTGGCGGCGAACCTTTGCTGCAGTTGGATACGGCATTGATCCACGCCCTGCATGCCCTTGGCGCTGAAATAGCGATCGAAACGAACGGGACGATTCAGGTGCCGGACGGCATCGACTGGATTTGTGTTTCACCCAAGAAAGATGCGGAAATCGTCCAGCAGTCTGGCCATGAATTGAAACTCGTGTGGTTTCAACCAGAGGCTCCGCCTGAACGATTCGCATGGTGGGATTTTGAGCACTTCTACCTCCAACCCATGGACGGCCCAGACATCGAACGTTTTACAAAGGAAGCTACTAGCTACTGCATGACCAACCCGCAGTGGCGCCTTTCCATCCAAACACACAAGCTGCTAGGCATTCCGTAGCATCATTCCGTAGCATCGGCCTAATGCACCGACAATTCTGTTAGCGTAGTGCCAAACGTTGGCGGCTGATCGACCGCATGACCCCCGGACTCTGCGACTAATCGGATAGCTTTGGTGGTCACCGTAGGAAAGGAGATACCATAGGAGACTAGTCCGGGCTGTAGATACTTTGACGTGCCATCCGGCGGTGTGGGAAGGACGCTGATCCCCTGAACAGCAGCCCATCCGCCTGATGCATCTTGGACCTCCACCGAAGGATTGATAAGCCATCCCCATTCTTCCCGAGGAAAACCTATCGTGTAGCCCAGATGAGAAAATTCCTGAGGCTCATCGAATTGGTAGCCGTAAAAGTGCGTTTCTGACGCTGTGGAAGTGGCGGAATAAAATGGTAATGATTGGCTTCCATCGCGCAATCGCTCTAGATCAGCAGACATGGTATTGTGAAGGATTCCAACAGCATCGCTCGCCTTGTTGGGTCCCCACACCTCGAAACGTACGCTAGCGCTGTCCAATCCTGCGGTTAACGAGACGCGAAACGAACCCTGCTGCATTGCGCGCCCAGAAAGGCGTGATCCATTGCGCTCCAACCAATCCGGCATCGTGCCCACGACATGTACCTCACCTGCTGTGTTGTAGAGGGCGACATCAAACGTGTCTCCCACGGTCAGAAACTGAACTGGCAAGGGCAGTAATTCTTGGGGCGCATGGAAATGGGAGGATTCATCGACAATGAGGACATCAACCCCATCCATAGAAGTTCTGATGCCACCGGACTGTTCAACGACACGGATGCCTTGATCAGACAGTCTTCTGATTTGATCCGTTATGGATGCATCAGGTAAGTCATGACGAGACACATTGATATATCGGTCATTGAATGGCATCGTCCACTTAGCAACGGGTCTAAGTAGGTCGTCAGGGATAGCTTCTGAGCCCTGTGCCAACCCGAGAAGTCCTGTCAGCGTAGCGGCCTGATTGTCTGCATCGAAGCCCATCGCACAGGCCAGATCAAGCGTTCGCTGTATGTCACCTTCTCCATACAGCAGGGCTAGAACGGCTGCCGCACCATTGAGAACGGCATCAATCGGCTCCCATCCATATTCGTTATATGGCTGCCGCACATAATATTTTTCTGCCAGAACCTGGCGAGCCTGAATCCAATTATCCGGATACGTGGCGTGCAATGCTTGCATTTCTCGGATGACGCCCCGAAACCGGCCATCGGAAGGAAGCGCCTCGAAACCCACCTCGATCAAGGCTGAGATATCATCGGTGAAAAACGCCTCAGATAGCATGGCTGCGTAAAACAATGCAGGCTCTGTGCCGAAATCGTCATTCGTGATGCGAGCTGCCCACGCGGTCTTTTCGACAGCATAAGACACCATTCCCGGAGCCGTAATGGCCCAGATTTCGTTAACCAATTGAGGATCGATTTCAAACCAGCGTGGATTGTGCTCTCGGCTTCCGGTCTCGGGAGGATAATAGCCGTGATGCATAAGCGTCAGTGCTACCCTATTTGCCGCCCAGATCCTGTCTCGAATATGGTACATCCAGGCTTCACGCAACTTCCGATAGGTTGGATCAATGCCGTGCTCCTCCATCTGTAGGAGATACATGTATTCCAGATCCGTGTCGTCATCAGAAAAGGCCCCATCCAGTTCAATGGCCCTTTCGAGCGCTTTTCCATAGCCATACGGAAACGTATCCGGACCTGGCTCTTCCAGATATTTGAACTCATGGGAGAGACCATAGATGTTGCCTACAAGCTGTCCCAACCAGAATCCAGCCACTTTATCCTGATAAGTATCCACGGGTATCGACCGAACGCGGTCCAATCCCGAACAAGACAATATCATAAGCGGCAACAGTGCCAGTACCGTGCGCTTGTTCATTTTTTGGGATGGGTTTGCTTTGTAGCGATGTCCGGCGCCTTTTCTAGGATGAGTAATCCTAGTGGGGGAAGATCTAACTGCAGGGAGGCCGGCTGTCCGTGCGTCATGTCCTGACGAGCTTCAAGCGGACCCATACTACCTGCTCCGCTTCCTCCAAATCGTAGATCATCCGATGAAAGCCGGACCGTCCACGTTCCTTTGTGCGGAACGCCTTGCCGATAATTCAGACGTGGAACTGGGGTAAAATTGAAAATGAAAATGAGCTCCTTTCCGTCGCGATGACGCACATACGATGCGACCGTATTGTCCAGATCCGAAAAGTCTATCCAGTAGAATCCACCCCATTCGTCATACTGAAGCACATCAAATTCCTTATAGAGGTTGTTCAAGGTTCGCACCCACTCGGCGATGCCTTGATGAAGGGGTTCATCCAGCAAGCCCCACTCGAGACCTGCGTCATGATTCCACTCTCCGCGTTGCCCGAACTCGCAGCCCATGAACAAGAGCTTCTTACCTGGATGTCCAAACATGTGGCCATAAAGTAGCCTCAAGTTGGCTGCCTTCTGCCAGTCATCTCCAGGCATTTTACCGAACATCGATCCCTTGCCGTGGACCACCTCATCGTGCGAAAGGGAAAGCATATAATTCTCTGCCCACGCATAGACCAGAGGAAACGTAAAATTGTGAAAATGATAGCGGCGATTGATCGGGTCTTCCTTAAAGAACTCGAGTGAATCGTGCATCCAACCCATATTCCATTTATACAGGAATCCCAGCCCTCCTGTGTACGTGGGGTGCGATACACCAGGCCACGCAGTGGACTCCTCAGCCACCATAATAGCATTGGGGAATCGAGTGAAAACCGTCTCATTGATCTCTTTAAGCAGGCTCATCGCCTCCAAGTTTTCTCGACCGCCGAACTTATTGGGTGTCCATTCTTCTCCTCGAGAATAGTCGCGGTACAGCATCGAAGCTACTGCATCGAAACGAAGGCCATCGATATGAAACTCATCCAGCCAAAACAAGGCATTCGACAACAGGTAATTGCGCACCTGAGGTCTGGTATAGTCAAAAACGAGCGTCCCCCAATCCGGATGATGCCGCATGACGGGCTCTTCGTACTCGAACAGCGGCTCACCGTCAAAATCCACTAACCCTTGAGGATCGGTGGCAAAGTGGGCAGGTACCCAATCCAGTAACACCCCGATACCCTTCTCATGCAAGTAATTGATGAGGTACTTGAAGTCTGCCGGTGATCCATATCGAAAAGTCGGGGCAAACGGCCCGATGACCTGGTAGCCCCAGGAGCCATAGTATGGATGTTCTTGAACAGGCAGAAGCTCAACGTGTGTGAAACCCATGTCGAGTGCATGAGCTGCCAATGGCTCAGCCATTTCTCGATAGCTCAGCGACATGCCATCTCCCTTTCGCCGCCAAGATCCCAGATGGACTTCATAGATGGAGACAGCAGCCGTTAAGGATTCCGGTCCCGGACGGGTGGCCATCCACGCATCATCAGACCAAGCAAAATCCTGATCCGCAATAATACCTGAAAGGCCAGCAACTCCATGACCTCCCATATCAGGAGGCTCCATTTCAAACGCGAACGGATCTGACTTGTCTGTCCACCACGGACCACGCCGGATCGAAAACTTATAGCGCTGACCCACGCGGGCTCCACGAACGTAGATTTCCCAAAACCGCTCCATACCCGTACCGACTGCACGCATACTATGCGCTGCGCGGTCCCAATTGTTAAAATCTCCAATTAACGCGACTTCATCAGCACGAGGAGCCCAAACGCGAAACCACGTGCCTTGCCGGTTTGGATGCGCTCCGAAGACCCTATATGACTCCAAAAGGCGGCCTTCTCCCCATAAATGACGATCAAAGGCAGAGACGGTTGGCATGAAAGCGCAGGTAAAGGTGGTGTTGGAATCTAGCAGGGTGAGGAAAATACGACTTCGCATGCAATCATCGGGATCGAGCCCGATGACTTCCTGTATACTGGCACTTCCCTGATCTCGCGCTTTGCTTGATGTCTCACATTCCAGCGGGTTCAAAGCTGCCCCTTTAGCAAGTCATCTATTTTGATCACTGAAACAGGAAAACCCTATCCTCTCGGAGCAACTCTCCGAGACAATGGCGTCAACTTTGCCGTATTCAGTGCCCACGCAACGCGTGTTACGTTGTGCCTGTTTGATTCAGTTGATGCTATGCAATGCACGCAGGAAGTAGACCTTCCTGAGCGCTCGGGCAACGTTTGGCATGGATTCATTCCGGGAATTCAGGTTGGCCAACTCTATGGTTTTCGCGTTGACGGGCCCTATGAACCCGAAAAGGGACACCGATTCAATCGCAATAAACTGTTACTCGATCCGTACGCGCGTAGCATCGCCCGCATACCGACGTGGCATTCCTCACTACTTGGCTATCGGGCCGGTGAAGAAGACGTGTCGTGGAAC
>Ga0115566_10000208_pt1 | contig 50515 bp, 40 predicted proteins | sample COGITO_mtgs_1204_3_FD_87173 | JGI IMG/M metagenome (GOLD analysis project Ga0115566, IMG submission 87173) | Pelagic marine microbial communities from North Sea - COGITO_mtgs_120405 | ecosystem: Environmental > Aquatic > Marine > Epipelagic | place: Germany:Helgoland, sampling site Kabeltonne...
AGGAGACCGTCACATGCCAAAGAAAATCTCTGCACTCGAAAAGGCGCGTAATCAGTATCGCCCGAAACTCCCCGCAGTTCTAGACAAGCATGGCGCACGTGTCGAGGGCCTTGCCGGAGACATCAGCAAAGCCGTCGCCGACAAGGAGCAGATCGCTGCGCTGTTTCCGCATACATATGGTGCTCCCCTCATTCATTTTGCAGGCGGTGCTCAAGGTGAGTACAAGCCGGTAAACGTGGGTGTGATTCTCTCCGGCGGCCAAGCTCCGGGCGGCCACAACGTGATCGCTGGGCTTTACGACGGCATCAGGACCCTCAGCCAACGCTCACGCCTTATCGGCTTTCTCGGTGGGCCCGATGGCCTGATTCGCAATAAGTCCATCGAGTTGACCGCATCGGTGATCGAAGGCTACCGCAACACCGGTGGCTTTGACATCATTGGCTCCGGCCGGACCAAGCTCGCCACGCAGGAACACTTCGACGCGGCTCTCAAGACCTGCCGCGCCCACGAGTTGGATGCAGTTGTGGTCATCGGCGGGGATGACTCGAACACCAACGCCTGCGTTCTAGCAGAGTACTACGCCAGCATCGACGCTGGCGTCCTGGTCATCGGCTGTCCCAAGACGATCGACGGCGACCTCAAGAACGAATACATCGAAGCATCCTTCGGCACCGACACCGCCTGTAAGCTCTACTCCGAGTTGATCGGCAACATCATGCGCGACGCGATGTCCGCACGCAAATACTGGCACTTCGTCAAGCTCATGGGCCGCTCTGCATCCCATGTCACGCTTGAATGCGCCTTGCAGACCCAGCCGAACATCGCCTTGATCTCAGAAGAAGTGCAGGCCAACAGCACCACATTGGCCGAGATTGTCGACCACATAGCTTCAGTGGTCATCGAACGCGCTCAGAACGGTCACCATTTTGGTGTGGCGCTCATTCCCGAAGGTCTGATCGAGTTCATCCCCGCGATGGGGACTCTGATTGGTGAGGTGAACGACCTGCTGGCCCGCAATCCTGACCTCCAAGACACCCTTCCCGTGGCAGTCGATGTCGAAACGCTGGTTGCCTCCGGGTTGACTGAGGACTCCGCAACCGCCTACCTGCAACTCCCAGAAGATATTCGCATGCAACTGGTCATGGATCGCGACGATCACGGCAACGTCCAGGTCTCGCGTATCGAGACCGAAAAACTCCTGATCACCATGGTCGGGCAGGCCGTGCAAGAACGGGCAGCTGGCACCAAATTTTCCTCACATGCGCACTTTTTCGGCTACGAAGGTCGCTGCGCAGCACCGTCAAACTTCGATGCAGACTACTGCTACTCCCTCGGCTTCACCGCCGCCGCCTTGATTGGGTCTGGAAAGACCGGCTACCTATCAGCAGTCCGCGGGCTCGAAGGTCCGGCCCGGGACCGCCTTCCCTGCGGCGTGCCAATCACTGCGCTCATGAATATGGAGCGGCGCCACGGGCACGAAGTACCAGTCATCGAAAAGGCCTTAGTCGAACTCGACGGTCGGCCGTTCAAGGTGTTCGCCAAGCAGCGCGAGGAGTGGGCCAACGAGAACCAATTCGTCTACCCTGGGCCGATTCAGTACTTTGGCGACTCGACGGTGTGTGATCAATGCACGGCCACCCTCACCTTGGAACGCCAGATCGACAAGTAGCGCGCGGCATCGCTCTCAGGCTGGCGATGGCAGGCAAGTGCCATCGCCGCCCGCCGCTATTCAATCGCGGCGAGAAAGGCCTCTAGCTCGGGCGCTTTGATCTGCAGCGAGTGCTCCGGCGCAGGATATGCCCCAGCCTCCTAAAACGCTTTGGTGCGCTCGTAGACTTCGATTGCCTCGGCTACCTTCTTGCCAATGGCGCGTGGTCTGCCGACCCAGATCTTGCGCTACGGAATATAGCCCACGTGGCCGATTACCGGGATACTCTCGCGGGCCATCTCAGCCACGACCCCAATACTCATTCCGGTGTAAATCCCGTCGGCTCCGTTACGCATCGCGGCGAAGCTTGCCCGGATAGCTTCCAGCCCTGAAGCAACCTCCGGATTGTTGATCCCCACTGCAACCGTGAGGAAGGCATTGGGCGCGGCAGCCCGGATCGAGGCTGCTTCGCCCGCTCCACACACAGGCATATTGCCCCCTGCCTCGTCACACGCGGCGGCCTCGACAAGATTCTCGGTAAACTGGCATTTGCCCTTTGCCGAGAGCAAATCGCCTGCGATCAGTCTCTTTCTCCTCAAGCATCAAACTCCGTAAAACTCATTCTTAGAAAACCACAAAGTGCAGCATTATTAGGCGACAACGAAGGCGACACGTGGGATTTCATCTCGTTGATTGCCTCCCGACACTTCGCGTAGGATGCCCAGCTAGGCCGAGGCTTGTACTCTAGCCCTTCACGCTCCAAGGTTGCGATCACGCACTAAGTTGTCGTCGGTTTCACCAGCAGATCCGTATCTGCCTTCAGGTACGCGTTCACGACCGTGACCAATGGCCACTTGGCCAGCTTGTACTCGGCGAGCAACTCGACCAACGCCTCAAGCCCTTCAGCTTCATCGCCGTAGTAAAGTGCCTCGAGTGTAGCGCTCAGCAGCACCTGCGTCTCGCTATGTACGCTCCGGGCAAAGTCGCGAAACCTTGACTCCTCAAACATCGAGACCATGGACGAGCGCCCGACCAGCTTAGTGCCCGACTGGCTAAGTCATCTTCTCAACGACCGTTGCGGAATTCGCAAATGCGGAATCCGCGAAACTCTTGCGGGCGAACTGAATGAGTAAGTCCATCTTGCGCTTCTTGCCAATCTGCACAAGCTCAGGATGATTGAAGCCGCACGGTTACGATGCTATGAACCCAGCCCCGACATGTTTCAGCCGCGCAAGATTCACAACCGCTTCTCAGCCCAGAGCTCAGATGCCTCTCGCGCCGCGGAGCCACCGATAATCTTGTTCTTCCGCCCCACCAGCACCACATGCCCTTGGCTAGGTCCGGAGACAATACCAGCATCTACAGCGCGCAGAGACCAGATCCGCCAGATGCCTTCCGTCACCTGATAGCGCCACTCATGATCCTGCTGTAGAAAATTATCATGCATGTATACGTACAAAACAACATTCTGCTTGTCAGGCTGTTTGGCGAAGACGCGGTTCGCAAGCTTCCCGCCCATGCGCCGTTGCTGCGCTTGAATCCAGACACCGATCGCCTCGACGCTGCTCCTCAGATGCTCTGGCGTGGCGCTAGGACGCGCATCATACTTGACTGTGCGGGTAGTCCCGCTAGCGGCCTTCGCAGCCGTGGTCTGCGTTCCAGTGCGTTTCATCGCTGCTGGCTTCGTGGCAGCTGGTTTACTGACCTCCAACTTAGCCTGCCGGCGACGCGTAAACTCGCGCGCGGCGAGAATCTTCGCAGTTCGCTTCGGAAACAGCGCACGTTGCGAACGCTCACTCAGCGCCTGCATTGCATAGCCGATCATTCCTTTGTCGATCTCAACCTTGACAGCCACATTAGTAATGCTTCTAATCTTCCCGCTGACCACGGTCGTATTATCGGAAAGCAGAAGCTTGATACTGTCCCCAGGCTTGGGCACCTTGAGCTTACTGAGAAACTCCTTGTAGAGCGCCTCAAACTCGCTATCAACCTTGCTCCCGGAATCATCCTCGGGTGCCTTAGCGACAAATGCTCCCTCCTTGTAGACCGACTCCTCGTTGGCCATCTGATCCATGGCACCCGGCATTTTGCGAGCGTCAGCGGCGTCTTCCTCAAGATCGCCCTCACGATCCACCTGCGCCTGCTCCGTTGAATCTGCCGCTTGTGGATTTTTGATCCGCTCGATCCAACCTTTCCACGGCCCGGTCGTATTGGCGACAAAAGCTCCGGCTACAGCCAGCAGCACCAGAAATACCAAAACACCGCCCTTGGGCGTGCTGGTCTTGCGTGATCGTTCTACGGTCTTACTCAATGGTGATCTCCTTGGTTTTTGGCTGCAGGTCGTGATCCTCGATCCCAGCGTCCGCTGCCGTCTGAATAGCCAGCGCACGATATTTGCTTGCGCGCTCTCTGTCATCCGCCGCAAGATAGATCTGCCAGGCGTGCTTATAGATGAGATAATCCCCCACGGGTTCCTGCATCACGCGCTCGATCGCCTCAATGGCCTGCCCGATAGCGCCTTTCCGAAAATACAGCCAGGCGAGGCTGTCCAGATAGGCGCTGTTATAAGGCTCTGCGCCAACGGCCTGGCGGATCAACTGCTCCGCGCGAGGCAGGTCAAGGTTATGGTCCGCGAGGATGAAACCAAGAAAGTTGGCGGCGGCAGCGTGGTTCGCATTCAGGGCAAGCGCACTCTCGAGCGGAGAGATAACCGTATCTAGCGAGGCTTCTGCTCGAAGCCGTAGTTGCGCGAGCTTCATAAAATAGGGCAGGTTCAGAAATGCCGCGAGATGATGCCGACGCGCGTAGATCGCCGCCTGCTGAAGAACCTTTGCCCCTTTCGCTGGCTGACCGAGGCGATCCAGAGCATGCGCTTCAATCCGATACGAGGCAAGCACATCGCGTGGTGCCAGTGCTGCGAACTTCGCAGCCTCCTCATAATTCTGCAGGCCATGATGCAACGCCGCAATGCGCAAGGCAAGGGCCAAAGAGGGCTCAAGGCGATAGACTAGCTCGAAGGCACGCACCGCTTCATGCAGGCTCCCCAACTGCTCCGACAACTCCCCAACCCGGAGATGGTACTCGCCATGAAACGGAAAGGACACACCCAAGCGCTCCCAGACCGCGAGCGAATCTTTACGCCTCCCCAAGGCACTGAAGCACTCAGCCTCAAGCTGCCGTGAACCCGGCTGGTCCATCTCCAGCCGCTCCAGCATTTGTACGACGTGAAGTGCACCTTCCACTTCCCGGTGAGCGAGCAGCACGGTCGTGAGCGCCATCGCATTTGCGTAGTTCGCAATCTGCCCGCACAAGCTCACCGCCTGCAGCGCGGCCTCTCGCGCACGCTCCGTATTTGAATCACGCCGCGATTGGGTGTGCCCGGCCATCTGCGAGAGAGCGTGAAAATGTAGTGCCGAGCCTTGTTGAAAGAGAAACGTCCCCTGGACTTCAGGAATTCGGTTTCCGCGGCCAATCAGTCGCCGGGCTTCCCGCAGGTTGTCCAGAGCGCGCAAGCAGTGCAACACCTGACGAAATACCCGCGCATCATTTAACCTACGTGGCGTAGCCAACTCTGAAAGCAGCTCCCACGCCTTGTCCGGGCGAGACTCATGCAAGTACGCGTTGGATATAACGAGTCGCAGGCCCACAGCCTCCGGATGAGCGCGCGACAAACCGAGAAGCTCGCGAATGAGAAAGCCGTTCTGACGTTCGGTGGCCCAGTTACGGATACTGCCCACAACTTCCTGCAGCAGAAATTCGGATGCCGGGTCGGCACGCAACGCCGCCAGATAGCCATACGGAGAGTTACCCAAAAATGGCGACTTTCTCTGGCATATAGCCCACCCGTAAAGCGCAAGCGCATCCGCTTCCGATTGCTCTTCGGGTGTCAACGCCAGGTTTTCAGCCTGACCCTGTGTTCGCCATCCCTTCGCCGAGCACGCTAGCGGACACATGACCCAGAGGATCATACACGCTAAGGCTAAGCGAAGGGCGGTCATAGTAGGGCGATGAGGCTGGGACACATACGTGCCCAGATCTCTACCTCTTCAGGGAGACGGATGCCTCAACTTACTAAAACGCATCGCGATTTTACTTGTTCTTGTGGCGCATGGCCTTGAGCCGCTTACGCCGCTTATGCTTCGAAATCTTGGCACGACGCGTCTTCTTCAGATTGCCCATAGGGTTCCAGACCTGTTAAGTGTGAATTAGCCGACCGTTGACGGCAAAACGGGAAAAGTACGCGCTCCCCCCTCATTTTCAAACGCTACGCGTAAAACGGAGTGAACCAAACAGCCCCATCCAGCCTAGCGTTGACGCGTTGGTAGCGGAAGAAGCAGGCGGATACCCACGTCATCCGGGGCGGCAATGTCAGGCCGCACTCGAGTGCGCGTCGTCGGCGTTGCCTGATGAGCGGGAGACTGGAAACTTCCGCCTCTAGTGATGTGCCGACCGGATCCGGAAGCCTCCGCGCCAAAGTACGGGATATAGGGGTTTTGCTGGTCAGTCTCGACATAGACGCGAAACCAGTCGCTGACCCACTCCCGAAGATTCCCCCGCATGAAGTATACACCGAGCGCGTTGGACGCGGTACGCGTGACATTAAGCACCTCCTGCGTTGGCACCAGCACAGCGCCGCCGGAGCGGTCAGCATGCCAGACAGTATCACGGATCTTGTCTGCTTGGTACTGACAGACGTACTCCCATTCAGCCTCGGTAGGTAGCCGGTAGCTGGCTGAAGACGGATCTAGGGTCCAGTCTGAGGAACGATTAGTGTCTCCGCCGGCATAAGCGCTGGACATTCCCGCATGAGTGCTGAGCCAGTTGCAATAGCGCATGGCGTCCACGATTGCTACCCCCTGCATCGGAGCCTCGGGGTCCAAATACAGCTTCTTGCTCAGACGAGACTCCGAGAAGGGTGCGTAGGCAGCCACATGCAGCTCAAAGCGAGCAAGGTAGAACGGCTGCGTGAGCGTGACGCGATGCGGCGGACCTTCTTCTGGAGGACCGTCATACCGCCCCATCATGTATACGCCTGGAGGAACGAGGCAGAGTTGCATCCCCAACTGGTTCACGACCACTGAAGGAAAGGCGGAGTACCAGACGCGATCCTCGGGCTTGACCCCACGGGGAATTCGCCAGCTTACGACTCGCAGCTTGCCGGGCAAGGTTCCTGCCACAAGTCCCGGCAGCTCGAACCGCTGCTCCAGCTGGATAGCCGTCTGCTCAAGCGCACTGGCAGCAGCATGCAGCCACCACCGCAGCTCACTCGGCTTGACGCGTTCCGTGGTGCTGAGTAAATACCGCAGCTGAACCTTGAACAAGGTTTCATACAATTCCCCGGCGAGATCGACGGGCAGGCCGATCGATTCCGCACGCTTGACCAACTCGATCCCCCTCTCCACGCTCTCAACGGGAGAAAGCTCCTGGATTCGATCCCTACGGGCATCGGTGACAACCGAACGCGCCTCCCGCCAGATCTCATCCCATTCCGGAATGGGGGAATCGATGATCACCCGGGCCTGCCGCTCGATGTTGCGGTGCCGCCCCAGATCGCTCTCGCCCACGTATGGACTGAGAGCTAGAATGCTGGGCAAAAACTGGTCCAAGGCAGTGCCAGCCAGCTCCTTCTGTCGGCGTACGTCGCGCGCTTGCCGCATCTCGGCCATAATTCGATCCGCTGCGTTTAGGGCATCACGATACCTACGCACACTTTCCTGACGACGCTTGGCGTCCACAAGCAACTGGTCCAGTTCACGGGAAACCCCCTTTACTGCTGCCTGCAGATCGGTCTCGCTCTCCATGGCCTTGATCTCCGCCAGCTGTGCTTGCAACGCCTCCCACTGCTCGGGGAGTTGGCTCCGCAGAGCATTGTTCGCCAGGCTAACCCGCTGCTGAAGCTCCAACAACGCACGGTCACGCTCCGACTGGCGCGGTTTCGGCTGACTCGCCTGCGTCACCTCGGCTGGCATCTCGGACCGCAGGCCATGTACCCGCTTCCGGTACCACGCCGGCACTGTCTCGTCTGAGAGAATATCATCGAACTCACTGACCAGCGCGGCGACTCGACTCGGCGAGTTTTGGGTGTGGCCAGCTCGTTGCTCCAGCTCCCGAAGCGATCTCCGCAAAGCAGCCAAAACCCGAAGCTGCGACTTTAAAGTACCCAGCCGCTCTCGACGGTCCGCATCAAGCTCCCCAATCACAGGATCGGTCGCAGCTCGGTCGAGAAGCGTTCTCGCCGCTTCCAGCAATTCATCCGGCTCTCGCGAGAGTTCGCTAGCCCCACGCAAGTGCGCACCAGCCTCGGCTAGGTCCTGGTCGAACGCTGAATACTCGGGACCATGCGCCAGCGGCTCTTGCGAACTCCGCACTGCCAGCCAGACACCTAGCACCGCCACCAACAGCCCAGCGGCGATAATTGCACCAACACGGACGAGCTTCTTTCGGGCATTCTCACGCTGGCGAATCTGCGCAACAACGGCCAGCGCCTCAGAATTTCCCTGTTGGATAGCGAGAGCCCTCTTGGCCCGCTCCTCTGCCTCATCCATACGCCCGCTATCTACCGCCTTCCGGGCCAACACCACGTGCTCCTTCGCCTGCAGCAGTAGGTTCTCAGCACGCTTTCGAATCCGGTCAGCTTCGGCGCTTTCGATGGTCACGCCGCGGATGTCATGACACAGTCGCTGCACCTGCCCATAATCTTGTACGTCCATGGCATTGATGGCCTGAGACATCATGTATTCTACGGAGCGCTCGGAGTTCTCCAGGTCTCCGGAGATCGCGTCGAACTCTCCGCACAAGCCCCGCCATTTCTCCACGGTATGTTGCCGGGCGTGAGCTTCAGGGTGGTGCCATTCCCTCTTCAAGCCGTCTAGGAACTGCCGACACGTCACGATCTCGGCCTGATCCAGCGCCATCCTGGCCTGCTGTAGCCGCTCGCCGAATTCTACAATTCGCTTTTCCTCTGCCAGGAAGTCATGAAGCGCATTGACCTCATGGTCGCCAGGAATGATGGCCTGATATTCGCGCATGACGGTGAGCGCAACGGTCGGCGAATTGTCTGCAATTGCACGATGCAGCTGACTCTTCAACTCCGTGGCAAGCGAAAGTTTCTCGCCGACGAAGCGTTTGAGCTCATCGGCGTGGTCGAGCATTCTGCGGCCGCACTCCCCCGGAAGGGCAGGGTCTCCGGGCAGCCCGTCAATCAGCTTCTGCATCTCCTCCCAGCGATTTCCTTCCCCGTGCTCTCTGGCTTCACGTAACGCGCGGTTGATAACCACAAACACCCGTTGATCGGTCTTGCAGCTTGGACATTGGCGATTGTGAATCGAGTTATCCTCGCCGCACTCCGGGCAGATCTGCGTGAGGTCGGCACCGCAGGAATGACAGCTGCGGTCATCCCGGTCGTTAGAGGCCTTGCAAGAGGGGCAAGTATTCTCGCGAATCATCGACATCGTCGACTCCTTGGTTCGCAACCGGCTCATCCCACGGCTGACATCGTCCAAAAAGCCCTGCATGCTGAAGTAACGGCTCTCAACGCGCGGCCGAATGCAGTTGTAGATGATTCGTGAGAGGAAGGTTGGCTCCGGGATCGCATTCGGAATTACGTCCTGCGCGCGCTCCCCGGTGAGAAGCACATAGAGCAGCTTGCCAAGCGAATAGATGTCGGCCCGGTGATCCACATTCTTAGCATCAGCATTCTGCTCCGGCGCCATGTAACCGGGCGTCCCCATGCCGTAACCAGTGTGAGAGGCCTCACTACCCGCACGCCCGGCGCGCGCCAGACCAAAGTCCACGATTTTAGGAATCAGAACGCCGTCCTCACTGGTGAGAATCACGTTGGACGGCTTAATGTCACGATGAATGAGGTTGTTCTTGTGCGCGTAGAACAGGCCCTTGGCGATGGAACGGGACAGAGACAGTGCCTCGACCACATCCAGCCCACTCTTCTTCTCGACATAGGCTCGCAGCGTGGGGCCGTCGATGAACTCCATCACCAGATAAAACGTCTCATGGTCGCGATGGTAGTCGTACACCTCGACGATGTTCGGGTGCTTCAACTGGGCAATGGCCGCCGCCTCCATCCCAAAACGTGACAGCACGATGGAAGCCGCTTCACTGGCGAGATACGCCGGGAGCAGGGACTTGATGGCCACTGGCCGCTTCAGATGAGTGTCATAGGCGCGATGCACCACAGCAAAGCCGCCGCGCCCAAGCTCCTCCATCAACTCATAACGATCCCCGAGCAACGACCGTTCGCGCTTGATTGCTTTCCCCCGCACAGAGTCGGTCATACTCACGATCGTGTCGTCCAAGTCTTCATCACGCGCAAGGGTGGCAGTACGAGGCCGCACGATCTCAGTCTTGGGATCGACGTCAGAAGAGGACTTAAGCCTGTGTCGGCACTTACGGCATTGAGCCGCGGATGACGCGTTCAGAGAGTTGCACTGCGGACACCGCACAGCTAGGCCTTTAGGGAGCTTCGGAGATCGTCACTTCACACGTGCTGTCAACCACACCAATGCGTACCGCATCATGCCCCGCACTCCGCGCTGCCGCGATGGCCGCATCGGCTTGGTCCGGGCTTACGATCCAGATCATTCCGCTGCCCATATTGAATACACGAAACATCTCTTTATTAGAGATCCCGCCACCTTCCTGAATCAACGAAAACACAGGAGGGGCCGGTGGCAACGAACCGCGATCTACCTGAACGCCACAGCCCTCGGGAAGAACCCGGGGAATGTTGTCATAGAACCCACCGCCAGTAATATGCGCCAGCGCCTTCAACGGCACGCCCGCTGCCTTCGCGGCGCGCGACGCGTCCAGATAACAGGTGTGCGGCTTAAGCAATGCTTCTCCGATCGTTTCATCCCAGCCATCTGGCTGATCATCCACGGAAAGTCCGAGCGTCTTAAAGATTACGGTCCTCGCCAGACTGTAGCCGTTTGTATGCAGGCCGCTCGATGGAAGCGCGATCAGCGTATCACCGGGGGACACCGTAGCGCCAGTAATAATCTCGTCGCGATCAACCACGCCCACAATCGAGCCCACCAGATCATAGTCATTGCCGTACATGCCAGGCATCTCAGCGGTCTCCCCGCCGAGCAGGGCCACCCCCTGTGCCCGGCAGGCATCAGCCAAGCCGCCAAGAACCTGCTCGTACAGCGGACTCCGCAACTTGCCAATCCCGATGTAATCCATGAAGTAAAGCGGCTCTGCCCCTTGGACGATGATATCATTGATGCAATGATTCACGAGGTCTGCACCGACGGTGTCATGGCGATTCGCCATTTCCGCTACCATCAGCTTAGTGCCCACGCCGTCGACACTTGAGACCAAGACTGGATTACTAATCTCCGACAGGTCGAGCTGAAACAGACCACCGAAGCTGCCTATCCCCCCTAGCACTTCCGGCCGCGTCGCAGACTGCAACTTCTCCTTCACCTGCCCCATCAGATTCTGCGCCTGGTCGATATCAACACCGGCTTCGGCATATGCAGATTTGGCTGACATGGTTACAGACCTACCTTGGTAAGCTGCTCCGCAATAGACCGAATGGCAGCCTTGAAGCGTTCCGGGTCTCCGTCGTAGCCGTTCGCCCGTAGCCACTTGCAATCCGCACCTTGCGAGAGCACAGAAACGGCCCAACCGTCCCCTTCGCGCACCTGCTCGGCTTTGTGAATTGCGTCGGATACCTTGCCACGCTGCACATCGTCGATTCGATCCAGCATTGCATAATTGGCCTTCACAGGTTCCTTGCCGAAGTCTACTGACTCCGTATGGGGGACGCCCAGAGTCTTCGCAATCGTTGCCCCAGACAGGCAAACGCCGCACGTCTGGGAATCCGCCTGCCAGGCATGCCAGACGTTCTGATTAATCGTGTATTTGTCGTCGGTTTCGCATGCTTCCAGATCGCTGAGAGCCTGAGAAACAGCCGCACCTAATGAAACTTCGAGAGCTGCCATAGGTTTGAATTCTTCCAGTATGATGAGATTAGTGCCGTGCAACGTCATGATTCACGCAGGCAAATCACGCGTCGTAAGATGCGAATGGCTTTGCTAAAATCAAGCTCAGGCGGTCTGCTGAAATTGCGCCAGCACCGAGTCAGGCACAATCAGGTCACCTCGTCCCACCCCCAATTTGAGAAATGGCGTGTTCTTACCGTGAAAATCACTACCACCGGTAATCTTCAGCGATAAGGCACTGGCAAGTTCTTGAATCGCCTCCCGCTGCGCCGGACTATGTCCAGAATAAAGCGCCTCCAAAGCATCTAAACCCTTGGAGGCCAACTCCTTAGATGTCCTCCGAACCCGCGAAAGCGGCGGCCGATTAATCCCGGACGGGTGCGCCCAGGACGCGATTCCACCAGCTGCGTGAATGGCTTGAATCGCCCGCTCCGGAAGGATCTGCCAGCGCGGCAGATCACGGAGGCGCACGTCGCTAAGAAAATTTCGATATGCATCATCATGGCTGACGCAGCACCCTTCATCAACCAGCGCTTGGGCAAAATGCGGGCGAGCGATAACAACACCACCAGAATGTTTGCGCACCGATTCGAACGTAATCTCGCATCCTTGCCGTTGCAGGCGCTCCAGCAGCCGCAGGTTTCGGTTCTTCCGATGGCTCTGGATCTCGCTCACCAGCTCGACCAACTCCTGCTGCTCGGGGTCGATAAACAGCCCAAGGATGTGAATCGTGGAGTGATACCAAGCGCAGCTGATCTCTATCCCGGGCAGCAGCCGACAAGCCGAGCTACTCTGAGAGACAAACTCCGGAATCCCCTCAAGCGTATCATGGTCCGTGATCGCACACGCGCTCAAGCCTGCCCCTTGGGCAGCCTGAGCCAACTCTAATGGCGAACAGGTGCCATCAGAAGCGGTACTATGGCAATGAAGATCGATCAAGAGTGAAACGACGTTCGAGCGGTGATCAATTGCTCTCCACTGCCGGAGCTTCTTTAGCGTCCTCCGACGCCGGGATGCTAGGCATACCGGGGGCTTCAGTCTGATGACGCTGCAAGTAAGTCTCGTATTGCATATCCTCGCTGGAGCCGGCCTTAATAAAGCGCGCTAGCAACTCTACGTCGAGCGAGTCAATGCGTTCCAGCATATCAGTCGCATCGTCAAGCAGGAAGCTCTCAACACGGCTGAAGTCGTCCCCCTGCTTCTCCTTCAAAGTCTCAAGTTCTGCCGTTAGCAGCCCCAGCTGCTTCTTCGCCGTCTCGACCTCTCCGGCAAGAAACCATGCGTTCGCGGCACGCATCCGCAACTGGCGCGCATTCGCAGAATCTTCGGGAAGACTCTCGGTGAAAGTCAGCAGAATTTCAGCGGCTTCCGCGGAGTTACCGCTATCCAGCAACGCACTGGCTTCCACCAGAGCAGCCATCGACCACAGCGGAAATGCATCCTTGTTCTCGTTCTTCCAGGCGCGAAGTTCTGCCAGACCACTAGGATCTTTCGACTCCACCTTCAGGCGGGCTATATGAAACTGTGCGTCCCGGGCCGCCAAGCTGCCGGAATGAACCGCAATCACGTCTTCAAGAGCCTTGATTTTCTCTTCGGCCAGCACCTCCCCTTCCAGGTCCGCGTCACCGCTCTCGAGAGCGACATGCAAGGCATAATGCGCCTCGCCAATCGCCGTGCGCGTTGAGTCATCGCTCCACGTCATGAAAAACGCAATGCCAATGACAACTGCAAGGCCAATGCCCAACAGTGGATAGGTATGCTTGTACTTCTCGTGAGAGTCGTGGATAAAACTATCGAGGAACAGCGGCGAATCGCCCGCCTTGCCTCTGTTTGAACTACCGGCCATTGGAAACTCCAAGTGTAGAAATCGAGAAGGAAAAGCGCGAACTATAGCAGCGTGTGACTAGTTCTCAACGTCAGATTGCGAAGCGCCAGCTGGGTCATCTTCTGGAGGCTTGGGGCGCCGCTTCCGTTCTTCGCCGGGGTTTCTCGGCCGACGACGACGTCTCGTTAGCTCAACGGGAGCACGCTCCGGCAAGAAGAGAGCTTCATCCGGGGGAGTCGAACAGGCAATTTTGGTATCCAGCGACGCCTCAAGTTCTGGCACCATGTACGCGCCATACTCACAGACAAAGCCAACTGCCTTGCCCCGATTCCCCGCCCGGCCTGTCCGGCCAATGCGATGGACATAATCCTCGGACTCATAGGGAAGGTCATAGTTTACAACCAGTGAAATGTCATCCACATGAATCCCGCGTGCCGCGACGTCCGTGGCCACAACCACCTTCAAGGTGCCCTCGCGAAAAGCCTCCAGAATCTTGACTCGTTTCTGCTGCGCGACATCACCGGACAACACAGCACAGTCACAGCCATTTTCCTTTAGTCGCCGACTTACCAGCATGGTCGTATCCTTACGGTTGCAGAAGATCAGGGTGCGACCCGGCGTATCAGTTTTCAAAATCCACACCAAACAAGCGATTTTCTCGTTGACCTGAACCATGTAAAAATGTTGATCGATCAGATCGGTGACCAATCTCTCCGGCTCCACATCCAGCTGAACCGGATCTACTTGCCAGCGTTTCGCCAGCTCAATGACCGCCTTCGTAAATGTCGCGCTGAACAACAGCGTCTGGCGATCTTTCTCGCCCGGCAATTGGCCGATGATCCGCTTCACATCAGGAATAAATCCCATGTCCAGCATGCGGTCAGCCTCATCAATCACCAAAATTTCGGTGTGGCCCAGATTCAAATGTCGCGACCGGGAATAGTCGAGCAACCTTCCGGGCGTGCCCACAAGAATATCTACTGGCTCAGACAGAAAATCGCGTTGGTCAGCATGCCCCATGCCGCCGTACACCACGTGATTACGCATGCCGCAAAACTTGCTGATATCTTCGGCGTCCTTGTGAATTTGGATCGCAAGCTCGCGGGTGGGCGCAATCACCAACGCGCGGCAGGTCCCGGCTTGCGAACTGCGCCGCGGGTTCTTCAGCATATGAGTCAGGGCGGACACCAAAAACGCGGCGGTTTTCCCCGTTCCCGTCTGCGCCTTGCCAGTCAGATCCTTGCCCAACAGCACGTGTGGGAACACTTCTGCTTGAATTGGAGTGCAGTATTCAAAGCCCAGTTCCTGCACGCCCGCAAGAACTTTTGGGGCAATCTCGAAATCTAGAAAGCGACTCTTTCCCTCGCATACCTCGACTTCACGAAGCTCCGGCACCACAACCGGCTCGGGAGCAGCTTTCGCCACTGCCCTCGTGCCGGACTCATCGCGCCGTCTCCGCTCAGGACGCCGTTCCAACGATGACCGGTCCGACGATGGTCGCCGGCGCCTTGGCTTCTCCGAGCCCGGAGACCACTCTTCGCCATCACCTGATTTAGTCTCTGCGTCATGCAGCGTCCCCTCACGGCGGTCACCCTCGCGCGGTCTAGTGCGGTCACCACGGCGCTCTCCACCGCGTTGGCCTTCGCGGCGCGCCCCACTGCGCTCGCGCCTCTCCCGAGGTTTATCCACAGGATCCGTCCTAGGCTTACGGCCACTATCTTGCCGGGGCCTGCGCTCGCCATCGTTGCGGTCTTCCTTCTCGTCTCTGTCTCTACCCTCACGCTCAGGGTCGGGGGGAACGTCCTTCACGTACTCTTCGTCATGGATGTCTACACGCTTGCCGGGGCCGCCGGAGTTGCGGCGGCGCCACTCGCGCACCCTCACTCGCTCGCCCTTGTTGCGCTCGGATTCTACGGTCGGCGCGCTGTGGCGATCCACCGGCTCCCGAGCATCAATCTCTTTCATTTCCGCATTCGAGACGTCGTCGTCATCTTCGCCGGATGGTCCGAATATGGAACTGAAGATGCGTTTTATCATAGGACTCTGATCAAATTTGGGGAAGGAGCGCTGGGTCGAAACAAGACCGCAGCGCGTGCGGATTACCAATCAAAGTCGTGGATTCTCTCAGTAAACAAGAAAACCGATTTTGCCCTGATGCTACGGAATTTCCACGGGCAGCGTGCGCCCCTCTGCCGCACTCCGACAGGCGAGATCCAACACATGAATGGGCCTGGTAGACCAAGCCGCAGTAATAATCAGCGCAGCATCATCAACGAGATGATCCGCGACGTTCTGATAGTACCGCCAGCCTTCACTCTCCTGCTCCTTGCCGTTGGCCTCGAAGCGCTCACCATTCTGGAAGGAGACCACGCGGTAGCCACCATGAGGACTGAAGGAATAGCACCCGTGCGTGCCGGTCACTTTTACAGCAAACTCCGGTGGTTCAGCTTCGAGCTGCGAGACCCGCAGGGTGAACATCGCACCGCCTTTGAAGCGCACCACTGCTGTGGCTTCATCTTCATTGGTGTCCTCTCCCCAGCTGCATTCGCTATTCCAGCGTCCTCGGTGGGCGACCCCAAACACCTCCACCATCTCATCGTCAATCAATTGCAGCGCATACTCCGTCAGATGCACGCCCCAGTCGTACAACACCCCGCCCGATACACTCTTGCTACTCCGCCACCAAGAGCCCGGGAGCCCATGCCTGCCATTACAGGCCTCGATCCGGACCACATCCCCGATCAGGCGCTCGTCCAAGATCTGCCTGCGCGCCTTTAAAATGCAGCCATCCCAGTGCCGATTGTGGTACGTGGTTACGACCAACCCTCGCGCCTCCGCCTCTGCCGCCATCTCTCGGCAGTCATCTGTCGTGACTGCCATCGGCTTCTCTACGCAGACATGCTTGCCCGCGCGGAGGCACTGCAGCGCCAGCGAGGCATGCGTGTCGTGCGGCGTAATCAGAGTCACCAAGTTTACATCCGACTCAGCCAGCATCGCCTCCACCGTGGTGTAGGTCTGAATCCCCGGAAATTCTTCACGAGCAACAGCGAGCCGCTCTTCGTTCAGCTCTACCACCGCCAACGGCGTCATTCCAGCAAGCTGCATCTGCTGCAGGTGTGCTCGCCCCATATTGAACGCGCCGCCGTAACCAATGACGCCTACTTTGATCTCTGCTGCTGATGCGAAGGCACTCATGCGCCGCTCCTCTCTTCGGTTTACAGGTTTAATCGGATAACGATTAGCTTTCCGGCAAGCGCCCAGATGTCGCGCCGATATCTGCCAAAATCCAGCCGACCATTCAGCGTTTTCGCCGTCCCAGCCACAGAAACGGCAACAAACCAGCCAGTGGCACCAGCACTCCCACCAAAAGCAGCAGCGCGTTGCTCTGATTGTGGCCGTAGTGCAGCAGATTGTGCAGCCGCACGTAATAGCCATCCAGCCCGATCGGTGCCAGCATCGCCCAGCAGGTAATGCTCTGCGTCGCCCAGATCGTCGCCAGCCACCAGCCAAAGAATAGTGCCGTTCCCTCCATGCGCAGCGTCAGCAGAAAGCGGCTTGCCAGCCGCGGTGCCATCTGAATCACCTCCAGATTGCTCTGCCCATGACGCACCACTGCCACAGCCACAATCGGGAAACACAACAGCGTCAGCGCCACCACCAGCGCCGCGACAGACGTCTGGCCTGAGCGAGGCAGTGCCACCATCAAAAGGGATGTTGGCAACGCACCGACCAGTGCGGGCACGCATACCACTAGTAGCCAGCCACGCCGTCTCAGGCAGACTGCCAAAACCAATGCCAGCAGCGCCGCCAGCGCACTGAGCCAAAGCGTTCGCCACAGCAACTGCAGCGAACCCGGCGGTAGCCCGCCCGGCTTTGCGATCTCCGCAACTGCCACCCAGACCGGATACAGCACCGAGACAGCCACCACGCCAAGCACCACCAGCCCCCCCCGTCCAGCTCGAATTCGTCGCCCCTTCCCCGGCAACTGCCCAGCATTGCGGAGTTCGCAAACCAACCAGCCAACGATTGGCAAAGCAGTCAGCACCGGCACCAGCGCTCGCCACAGCGAAGCCCGCAGCGGAATTCCGCCAGCGTGGGCATCAAACAGCGCAACGGACCAACTCGGGACCGAAAACAGCGACGCCATCTCAAACTCCGTAAAGGCCAGCAGCCAGACGACGGAGAACGCAAGCGCATCCGCGCGGCGATACTCCTGAATCTTCAGCCACAGACGCCGCGGACGAGATAACCGATCCCCACACTGCGCCGCGATCCACGCCGCAGATTCCGTAGCTCGCGTTCCCGACAGCCCCACAATCACCGCCGCCAGGCTCGAGAACCGCACAGCCAAAAGTGAATCGTAAAGGCTGAGCCGAAGATTGGGCGCGTGCATCAAACGCAGCATTGCGTCCCCGTAGGCATATGCCAACAGCAAGCTCGGCATCAGCATGGGCAGCAAGATGACAAGCCAGCGCCTTTTGGCCCCGGCCAGCGCCCAAGTACTCAGCGGATGTGCCAGTCCCACCGCCACGACAGTGACCAAGCCGCAGCGTAGCCCAGATAGTAGGCAGGCCTCGAACGAAACGCTAAAACTCGCGGTCAGATCAGAGAAGCCCAATCGTCCATCGCTACCACGCGTGGAAGCAAGCGCCAAGTCTCCACGTGCCGCGCCGTATCACCGGGCTTGATCGTTTCCGCCGGGGCCATGCTTTCCATCTCGACCATAAAATTTTTCTCGCCCACGTAGAACGCCATGTTCGTACCCAGCGGATACTGAAACGCCCGGTTCGCATCGTACGGCGTTTGCTTGCAAAACGTACAAGCACGCGCCGGGTCAGTCATCACCTGCAAGCCGCGCTGCGCCATCAACATGCGCTTATTTACGCGCCCCTTGGGCTCGATCGTAAATAGCTCTTCGGTAGTGGTAAACTGGTCATCTGCCAGCCCCCCTTCGCCGCCAGCCCAACAGCGAAACGACGTAATCTGCGTGTAATCCCAGTCCGATCCATCACCAAGCGGCACAAAATAACGCGTGCCATCCGCTGGCAGCGTACAAGTCAGAGCCCACAGGCTCGTCCCATACAACATTGGCCCTGCGTTCGTCACGAAGTTCTCGACGCTCACCGTCTCCGCATCCACTACGGTTACCGTGATTCCGCGGCGAGTGCGGTTGCCCTCGTTCAAGGCCCCCGTGATCGTGATGCTATCGGCCGACTCTGCTACCGTGCACGGCCCGTTGTCGGGCGCGTATGTGTCCTCGGACTCATCGGCCAGTGACGTTGCACACCACACCCGATGCCCACCGCGCAACGACCACTCCCCGCGACTCAACGCCCGTTCGTAGTCCCAGAACAGCAAGTTCTCACCGTCCGGCAGCGACAGCCAAGCGATCCGCGGTCCCACATCCGTCACGATGACCATTCGCAGCCCCTGCGTCTTTACCTCAATCGCTTCGTGCCCGTCAAACTCAACCTTCTTAAAAGCCATACTCGTATCCTTCTCGCTTCCCGTTATCCGCGAGACTAATCGCGGAGATCGCTTATTCTCTTTCTGGCGCGCTCGGCCGCAGCATCAAAGCGCGCCAGCGACTCCGGCGAAAGACCACTCACCAGTCGATCCATCCTTGAGTCGCTCAAACTCTCAAACCGGCTTTGCAGTTCATCCAAAGAGAAAAACCGCTCCGCCACATCTTCAGAGTCGGGCCGCAACTCGATCGTCTGGGCCTTGCGTCGCTTGTCCCGATCACTCAACGTCTGCCTCTACCTTAGATTGCCAGACCACGCGCCCCACGAAAAATGGGCCAAGTCCGGCGATATACTCGCTTGTCTGGACGGTCGAGCGCATTCGTTGCACCACTGCGGACAGCGGGTGAAGATCTGAGCCGATCAGGCCGATCATAAAGTCATTGTCTTGCCGGTCCAGACCATAGGACGCGAGCCGTACATCCGCCGCGTACCCGGCCGCTGCAAACGAGCGGCCGATCATCCCATGTTCCATCAAAATCTTACGCTGCTCTTCCGGTTTCAGCAGGGCAAACGCTCCCGTGCGCCGCAAGGGGTACCAGATTGCCCATGGTGCGTCCGCATTCGTCACAGTCCGCGGCATCTTCTCCAACAGCCAGTAGATCGGATTCGTCTCGTATCCCTGCGTGTACGTGCGCCCCATCAGGCATTGCTCATCCACCACCCCAAGCTCGCGAAATGCGGAGTTCGCCACAAACGAGCGAACAGTCGTCACGAAGTGACCGGGATCCTCACTCCAAGTAAGCAGCGCGGTCTGGTGGGGGTTCACAGCATCCGCGTATAGAACCGAGGCAAAGCTCGCAGCTCGCAACTCGTCCACCAAAGTCGCAGTCTCAACCTGCCCCTCGAATACCGTCAGCGATACAAACAGCCGCCGATCCAAGGAGACCAAATCGCCATCCGCATCGCGGCCTTTTTCGCTGATATCAGGCGGATCAAATCCGGGGTGTGCCATGCGGGCCTCCTAGAAAAAACGTACCAATAGCGATTCGCCACCAGAAAGCAATGAGCCGTTCGATCTCACAGGGCTATCAGGATGGCGCGTGAGTTCTCAGCCCCAGGGGCCACCCAAGAAATCCACTCGATTCGATTTCATTGCAGCTTTCGCAAAGCCCAGCCCCAAGCAAGGCCACTCCATATCGGTAATACTGCCGATATCCAACGGATCGAACTCGCCGAAGCCGTGCAACGGAAAATCCTGCGTGACAACTTTCTGCTTCTTCGGCCTGTGTCTGGGATCATTTACCCGCAGGCGAACGCCCGAAAGTGCCTGCTGCGAAACCTCCACTTGGCCTGGATTCTCGCTGCTGCCATACAAGATGCCGTTCTCCAGACGATCCACCGCCAGAGTCAGAAAGCCACCCGCCTGCAAATGCGCAATCAAGTCCGACTTGTTCCGCCGCGCCAGATGCCGCCTCTTCGGATTTGTCACTAGCTGCTCCACGCGCTCCATCGAAATTTCCAACTCGCCAAACTCTGTCCCCAGCTTCACATGCCCGCCATCAATTCTAGCCAGCGCACCGGTCATCTGGTCAGCGTTCAGGAAGCGAATCGTATCCTGCTCAATCTCTTCCTCACCCTCCTCTAAACGCGTCTCGTCCCAGCCCAGTCGGGAAATCCCACTAAACGTGGTCGTGCCGTGCAGACCGGTCAGAACCAGAGACGTCCCGGCCCTTCCTTCCGCCAGTGCCACATCGTTAAACTCGGCAAGCTTACGGTCATTCAGCGCTATAACGCCTCGACCGTTGACGAGATCCAGCGAAAAGCGATAGGTCTCCGCCTTGCCTTCTACCGGAGCAATCGTGGCGTATCCCACCCGGTTGTGGGCTCCACGCCCCCGTCGATGCAACTGCACATTATTCCTTGCGAACGCCACTGTGATCCCACGGCCGGTATACAAGCCTACTTCCTTGGAAAAAAAACGCGATGTTCGCATACCGATATTCCTGCGACCACAGGATCGTCACCTCGAACTGCGCCTTGTTCGGAATCACGACATACTACCCGATTGAAGCCCGATTATGCAGCTTGAGCCCCGCCTCTGATTCATTCACCGTTCCGTTCACCATCCAATCCGGAAGCCTCTCCCCGCCAGAAAAATTCAATAGGGTGTGCCGCGGGCAACCTCAACTATTCTCCGCCACCCTGCCCGCACGACGCGTTCCTAATTCCCGCTTTGCTGCTGCTCTACGGGAGTCCATCACCATGCGTTCGGCCCGTGGCCCTACAGAATTCAGCAATCCCCCGCTACCGCGAGTTCTCCCGCGGAGTATGGCTCATTCTCCCAAAGAAAATCGTTCATTTTGCCACTGAACATCGTGCTGGATCTCCGACTCGCCACCCTCATGCACGCCGATTGGATTGCAAAACTACAATTTACCTTTAAGATCCCCTCTTTTGTGTGCCGACAAAGGAACGTTGACTGCGTGTTTTCCTTTACCTACGTAGAACTGATGAACTGGGCCTTCTGGCCTACGACAAAAATCCCGCTCGATACCGGGACCATCATGATCTCGGGTCCCAACGGCAGTGGTAAGACCACCTTCCTGGACGCCTTGCGCACCCTCCTGCGCGTCCCCCGCCTCAGCTCGTCCAGACGCGCTGGTGACTACCTCTCACCCGACGTAAAAACCGCCGTAGTCAAAGCCGTCGTCACCAATACGACCAGCCACGCCGAAGAGCGTCGCCCGTTTGAATCCAAGGGCATCACCAGCGATCTCGTCACCCTCGTCGTACAACTGACCCGCAAAGGCGGACGTTGGGAACGACGCTTTCTCATCCTCGCAAACGACGTCCCGCTCGACAACCTGCGCCGAATGCCGAAAAGCGACTTCATGACGCCCGAGGCCTACTCCCACGTCCTGCGCAGCGCAGGCTTCACCGATGCCCTGCTTAAAGTGCTAGCTCTCGAACAAGGCCAGACAGACAAGCTCTGCGAAAAGTCCCCCCGGGAGCTCATGGATCTGCTTCTGGATGTCCACGGTGACAAAAAGGTCCTCGAGCGCTACCGCGATGCGCGTCAGAACTACCACGCGGCGAACATGGAAATCAGCCAACTTGGCGCTCGTCTGGCCGAAGAACAAGCCCGCCTTGTCGTCGCCCAGCGCAAGGCAGAAGCCTTCCAGCGATACGAAAAACTCAGCGCTGAGAAACGCGAGATGCTCGCCACCGTGATGCCGCAGGCTGAGTACCGCAGCGCCCGCGAAAGCATCGAAGACGCAGAGCTCATTATTCAGGACGGAAAAGGCCAACTCGGCCCGATCGACCGCGAGATTCTCGATGTCCAAGCCCAGCTCGCCAACGCCGATGCCGCGCTGGATGCCCGCAAGCGCGCCATCATCACGGCGCGCGAAGAGAAGGACGAGATCGGCCGCGATGAGCGAAACAAGGACATCAGGCTCAACACCCTCGTCCTCGAGCGACGCAGACTGGACGAAGCACGAGCCGCCAGCGCCGACATCAAACCAGAGCCGCTTGAGCCACTGCGCGAGAAGCTGGTCGAGGCGCGTCGCACCGTGGCACGCTTTGAGATTGAACTTGAGACCATCCGCCAGGAACTTCTGAGCCGCGAGCACGAACTCTCCGGAATCAGCGGCGAGCAACCCGCCAAGATCTATCCTCACTACGTAAACGACTTTACGCGCCTGCTTGACGACAACGACATCGAGCACGATCTACTCTGCGACGTCACCGAAATCCTCGACACCTCGTGGCAGCTTGCCATCGAATCATTGATTGGCGGCAATCGTTTTCTCGTCCTCGTCGGCAAGCGCGATCAACAGCGGGCCCGCGAACTTGCCGAGAAAGCCCGCTACCGCGCCTACATCGTAGATCGTGACAAGCAGCCACCCGTCCCCAGCGGCACGCCACCCGGCGACTCCGCTGCCGCCCATGTTCGCTTCGACATCGACCGCGTCCCCGAATGGGTCACCGACACCCTCCGCCGCACCGCACTTGTCGAAGACGTCAAGTCCGGCATGAAAGGCTCCCGCAACGCCACCTCCGTAACCCGCCAAGGCTATCGCCAAGACCGTCGCGGTGGGATCTCCATAGCCGTCGATCGCTTCTACTGCGGCTCCCTCGGCCAAACCGCCCAGGCAGACTCCGCCCGCCATGACGTCGACCGCCTCCGCAGTCGCGTAGGCCAGATTAAGAAATCGCGCGATCAGGCAGAGCAGCAGGCCCAAGACTTTGAGCGCCGCATCAAGATTCAACAAGCACTCCTTCAAGCAGAAAACGTCGACGAGCGTTATGACGAGCTCAGCCGCGAAATACGCAGCGCCAATGACGAGCACAAATTTGCCGTTAAAATCAAGGTCGAGGCAGAGCGCAAACTCCTCGAAACCGTCGAGACTCTGAACAACTTCGAGCACGACACCACCGATCGCCGCCGCTGGCTCAAAGAACGGCTCGAAGAGCAGAGCGATCTCGCCCGCGAGTTACAAGATTGCCAAAAATCCATCGAGAAAAACCGTAAGGTCCTTCACGACATTCGCCTGCGGCTCGACACCAGCCTGCTCACCGACGCAGCCTTGGAAGAAGTCCCCACAGTCGACGAACTCACACCCCGCCTCTACGCCATCGACACCATGCTTAACGAGTACGAAGAGCCGCCAGAAGACACCAGCGTGCACGTCTTCGAGCAGCACCGCGCTCAGTTCGAGCGCCAGCGCGAACTCTACCAAGACCATGAAGACGGCCTCCGCAACTGGGAGACCGAGTATCGTCTCGCTCGGGAGAAGTACGTCGTAGTCGTCGAGCACACCATCCGCGAATATCGCCGCTGCATCATGAGCCTCGCCGAGCGCGCCGGCGTCTTTGCGGAGGTCATCGTCCCCAACCTCCGCGAGCAGACTGACCTCGAAGACGCCGAGCTAAACGTCCGCTTTGGCTTTGACGGCAAGCGCGCCGTAGACGTCGCCGGTGCCACCCATTCTGGTGGCCAGCGCGTCGTCGCCAGCCTGGTCCTCCTGATGTCACTCGCCACCTCCGGCGGCAACAGCAACGGCGGCTTCTTCATCATCGACGAGCCCTTCGCCCATCTCAGCATCGAGCGGATTGACGACGTCTCCGACTTCCTCTCGCGCACCGAGTCACAGTTTATCCTCACCTCGCCCACCACGCACAACGTCAACGTCTTCGACGCCGCGCGCCTGCAGCTAAACTTCCGCATCAAGAAACCCGATGCCAAGTTCGCCCCTGTCCCCACCATCATTCGGCGCTAGTGGGAATCTGAATCTCCAACAGCCAACAGCAAGTATCCAATGATGCCCAAGTCCGACGCACATGCTCGACGGTCTCTATTTGGCAATTGGACATTCCAAGAGTACGCACCCCGTTGGAGTTCTCAGCTTTAGATGTGCCACACTACGTCCTGCCGCCTAGTATCGGCCCCAACTAAGCGCCCTGCCCGCAAGACCGCCGGCGACAAAGAGCGACAAAATCGACTCAAGTCGACTGCTGTCGCTGGGAGTAGACTCGAGTCGATCTATTTTCGGGCCAGCTCCCCATCCCCACCGCACCCCCGCGTCGCCAACCCCCGCCAATCATGATCTTTACCGCCCGCGACAAAACCCTCGATTGCAGCGCCCGCCCCTTGATCATGGGCATCCTCAACGTCACCCCCGACTCCTTCTCCGAGAACGGCGCTAATTACCAGCCCGACGTAGCTGTCGCCACTGCCCGCCGCATGATCGAACAAGGCGCCGACCTGATCGACATCGGTGGCGAATCCAGCCGTCCAGGTGCCGACACCGTCGCAGCCGCCGAAGAACAAGCCCGCGTCATTCCCGTGATTTGCGAACTCCGCAAATCCACGGACGTCTTGATCAGCATCGACACCTACAAGGCCTCGACCGCGGCCGCTGCCATAGCTGCTGGCGCCGACATCATCAACGACATCAGCGGCTTCCATCGCGACCCGGCAATGAAACAGGTCGCAGCCGAAACCGGCGCAGGCTGCATCGCCATGCACATGCGCGGCAACTCACAGACCATGCAAGGCCTGACCGACTATGCGGACATTATCGAAGAGGTCGCCAGCTACTTCCAAGAAACCATCGCCATGCTCACCACTGCCGGCGTTACGAACTCCGCAATCATGCTCGATCCCGGCATTGGCTTTGCCAAGACCGTCGCCCAAAACCTACTCCTGCTGCGCGAACTCCGGCAATTCCAACGCCTCAACCATCCCCTCTTAATCGGCACCTCGCGCAAGTCATTCATCGGCCAAACCCTCCAGCTCGACGATCCCACGGATCGCATTTGGGGCACGGCCGCGACGATGGCCTGGAGTGTAGCCTGCGGCGCCCAAGTCCTCCGCGTCCACGACATCGCAGAAATGCGCCAGGTCTGCGACATGACCGCCGCCATCACCGGCGCCCAGCCATGAACCCAATCGTTCCTGTGAGTCGCCAGAATCGGCGTCATTTCACGTCGGCGATTCTCTGGTACTCAGCGCTTGGCCCAATGAGGCGACCTCCCTTTCGCAAATGAAAGGATCAAGACTAGCGCCTGCGGTGGCTAACAGCAGATTCGGAAAATCGCCAGCCACCAAGAACAGGGGTTGTTCCAGACCGGTCGGCAACAGCTCTACTCGCTTCGCCAGCTGCGAACACCGGCCTCTGGCCAGAAGTAGCCGCACCAGCAGGCCCAGCGTTTGCCTGTATCTGAAAGCGCTTTGATTTCAGCTTGCTGCCATGCGTGCCAGTAGAAGGATACCTAGACCGGCAAAGAAACCGATTGCTGCAAATTCAGTCCGACATAGACCTTCTAAACTGCGTAAGCCGAATACTCTCCTCACGCTACTGCAAGAGCGATACTCGCAAGCGCCCCGCCGGACTGTGCTTCAGCCAGTCAAATGTTCAGACAAACAAGCCAGCGCAATGGCCGGATGACCACGCCCACTGGAAGTTGTAGCCGCCTAGCCAGCCGGTCACATCGACGACCTCGCCGATAAAATAGAGCCCCGGAACTTTACTGGACTCGAAGGTTTTGGATGACAACTCCGCGGACTCCACGCCGCCGATGGTAACCTCGGCTTTGCGATAGCCTTCGGTGCCGCCAGGCTTAACCTCCCACTCGTGAAAAAGACGAGTCAGTAACTGGATATCGCGCTCGTTGAGTTGGCGGATGGGCTTGCTGGGGAGATGCAATTCGAGAAGGCGTTGCACCAGCCGGGCTGGCAGGTGGGTAGCGAGCATGGTCTTCAGTTCGGCGGCGGGACGGGTGCGCCGCCATGTGGCCACTTCGCTCACGAGTTCGAGATCTGGCAGCAGGTCGATAGTGATACTCTCGCCCGGCTGCCAATAGCTGGAGATCTGCAAGATGGCGGGCCCGCTGAGACCTTTGTGCGTGAAGAGCATCGCCTCACGAAAGCTCTGCTTGCCACAGCGCAGGCGAACCGGCGTTGACACCCCGGAAAGGCCGTCATAGCGCTCCAGATCGGCTGCTGTAAAGGTGAGCGGGACGAGCCCAGGCCGGCAGGGCACGATGCCAAGGCCGAACTGACGCGCAATGTCGTGCCCAAAGCTGCTGGCCCCCATCTTGGGGATGGAGAGCCCGCCGGAAGCGATCACGAGGGAGCTCGCGCTGTAACTGCCAGTGGCGTCGCTCAGTTCGAACTGGTCCTGTTTGGTGACTGACTGTATCTGGCATCCCGTCCGGATTTCGACCCCGCCCTGTCGGCATTCGTCCAAGAGCAGATCCACCACCAGGCGGGAGCGGTCATCGCAGAACAACTGGCCGAGTGTTTTTTCGTGGTAGGCGATCTCATGCCGTTCAATCAGATCGATGAAATCCCACGCGGTGTAGCGCTGAAAGGCAGATTTGCAGAAGTGGGGGTTGGCAGAGATGTAATTGTCTGGCCCGGCTTGAATGTTGGTGAAGTTGCAGCGGCCGCCGCCCGAGATAAGGATTTTTTTGCCCACCTTCTCTGCGCCTTCGAGCAGCAACACCCGGCGGCCACGCTGGGCGGCAGTGCTCGCACACATCAGGCCTGCCGCCCCCGCGCCAATAACGATCACGTCGGCTTGTGTCATACTCTAGCCTGGATACTTCATGCGATTCGTAACGAAAGGGTCTACTGGGCGTAACATCAGCCAGTTACGGCAGCGAGTCTGATACAGTCGTGTGGAGACACATCGAAGCCAGCGAGAAATGTAAGTGACTGAGGGCGCGTGCATCAGGGCTTTGCAGTAGAATCCCGGGAATTAATCAGGCGAAGACTGCCCACAATCTACTCGCTGAGCTGGCAGTCGGGCAGCGTCTTCGTCTAATTAGTTGCGGAGTTCGCAGAACCGGCAACTTCTAGCCGCTGGATCTTTGCTCAGCTTTGTGTCTGTGTTGCCCCTGTTCTGCAATGAGCGTGCGAGTCGCCCGCGCCCCCAGCATCTGCCTTGGGGAACCTGCTACTGGTGTGCCCGGCGTGCGGAGCCCGCAACTGCTACGCTCGTAATCTGTGGTCTGGGAGCTAGATTCCTCATTGCTTTATCGTGCATCAACGAAAATAAAAATCAGCAAGGATATTTTACTATGAAAAACACTCTGAACAGTGCATTGATCATCGGCATTCTCGGCGCATCACTTCTCACCGTGAGCTGCGCAAAGAATCCAGCGGATGATGTGGATGCAGCAAAGACCTCAGACGCGGCGCCTGCCGCTGAGAAAACAGATGCCGCAGTGGAGGCGGCGACTTACACGATCGGCGGGGCGTCCAAACTTGAGTGGGTGGGCTCAAAGGTCACGAACAGTCATGAAGGCGGCTTCAAAATGTTTTCTGGAACCCTGTCGACTGCTGCCGACGGTACGTTGAGTGGCGCGAGTGTGACAATCGATATGGATTCCACATTTTCAGATAGCGCGAAGCTGACCGGTCATCTGAAGTCTCCAGACTTTTTTGACGTCGCCAAATTCAAGCAAGCAACATTCGAGATGACCAGTTCCGAACCCGGAGCAGGGCCGAGTCAGATCACGCTTGTCGGCAATTTCACGCTGCACGGCGTCACTAAGCAGATCACGTTTCCGGCGCAGGTCAGTGCCAGCAAAGAGTTGGTGACATTGAAAGCCGAGTTCTCGATCAACCGGCTAGATTTCGGAGTCGCGTACAAGGGAAGGGTTGACGACTTGATCCGTGAGGAGGTCGTGATCAAGGCGAATTTCCAAGCGACTCGGTAACCAGAGAGCGGTCATGGTCCTTTTTGACTCTCCCCGGCCGCGACGAGTGCCTGTGAATCCACGCTATGGAGTTTTCCTGCAGTGGGTACAGATCCTATTTTCGAGATAGAGCGGCCGCACCGCAGTCTCATGAAGCTCTATGTGATTTGATCGCTGCTCACGGGCCCGTTCGTCGTCGCTGTGCTTAAGTACCTCTACATCCGTTACAAGTCGATGCGCTATCGCTTCGATGACGAGGGCGTCAGTATGCGTTGGGGAATTCTCTCCCGGCGGGAGATTAACCTGACCGATGCACGGATTCAAGACATCCGTGTGGTGCCCGGAGTGATTCTACACTCCTATGCGCGGCACCCATGACCGCCAACCCGCTAGCCAGACAGTGAATGGGCCCGCCGCCGCGGCAGGTGACGGTGACAGCGCGATGGGCCAGCAGCAGAGCTAGACCACGTTCAGCATGCACACTGGGTATTTTCCAGGCGTAGACAACGCGGACGAAATCCGATCCGTGATGATCAACCCCTGCAGCGGCAGAAGGACTCGGGACTGAGGGATCAGGACGACCACAAAGCCGTTCCGCCAGCGGTAAATGCCAGCTCTCTGTGTGCGGTATTGGAGGAACTACGTGGCGAAGCCGCACTGTTTAGCCAAGCAGGGGAACAGCTAAACTGCGCCCCCACCCGCTATTCGTTACAGAACCGCTCCGATAACCGGATGCATTGCACCGCGATTTCACAGGCAATACGCTGGTGGCCGGAGGATAGCTCAGCGAGGGTCTTTGCCCAGAGTTTGTATGGGCAGCGATTCTGTCGTAATTGGTCTCTGGAATGAGGGGGAATTCGCCACTCAACGCTTACAACGTAGCCATGTCTACGTCGAGTCAGCGCTCACGGAGGGCGCGAAAATCGCGGGTCACAGCATACTGAGATTTTATGAATGGGCTGTCAGAGAACGAATGGAAAGGCGCTGGTGAACCGGATTGACCTGCAGGGGAATTGGCAACTGACTCAGCAGAACGGCGAAATCTCGTGCCCGGCAGAGGTACCTGGAGATAATGTCTCGGCCTTGCTGGCGGCGGGGATCATTGAGGACCCGTATTTTGGTCGCAATGAGCTGGATGTGCAGTGGATTTGCGAAGAGACCTGGGTTTGGGAGCGAGAGTTTGTGGTAGGCGAAGAGCTCCTGACCCACGAGCAGGTATACCTGAAAGCGGCCGAGGTGGATACCTGCGCGGTGATTCGGATCAATGGCAAGAAGGTGGGGCGAACCGTATCGCAGTTTATCGGGCACCGGTTTGAGGTGAAACAGGCGTTGCAGCCAGGGCTGAATCGCATCTCAATTGCCGTAACCCCGTTTATGAAGGAAGCGAAGAAGCGCATGGCGCTGAGTCCCCTCCCGGTACCAGGAAGTGGGAACTGCACGATTGCTGGGCTGAATTTTGTCCGCAAGACGCATTGTCATGGCGGCTGGGACTGGGGAATTTCTCTGGTGGTTTCGGGCGTCTATGGGGACCTGAGCCTGGTGGGCTACAACGCGGCTCGCATTGAGCATGTCTATACGCGCCAGCGGCACAGTAAGGGACGTTGCCGGGTAGAGGTGACTGCGGAGCTTGTGGCTGCAACTGCCGGCGAGACCGAGCTGACGGTGGAGTTCGACGGCACCTGTCAGACCATCCCAGTTGCTTTGGTCGCAGGCACAACAGAGGCGCGCGCGGTGTTCACTGTGGAGAAGCCACGGTTGTGGTGGCCCGCTGGCTATGGCAAGCAACCGCTCTACGCGTTGACCGTACGCACACCAGACGAGTCCCGGAAAAAGTGGCTGGGACTGCGAGAACTGGTCGTACGCAGCGAGCCCGATGACACCGGAATACCACTGGTGGTTGAGGTCAACGGGCTGCCGATTTTCTGCAAGGGGGCCAATTGGATCCCGCTGGATGCGCTACCGCAACGCTACTCTCGCGCTCGCTATAAAAGGCTGCTGGGGGACGCAAAGCTGGCAAATATGAACATGGTGCGCGTCTGGGGAGGCGGACACTATGAGCGGGACGAGTTCTATGAGGTGTGCGATCAGCTTGGCCTTCTGATTTGGCACGATTTTATGTTCGCCTGTTCACTCTATCCCGCTTATCCGGCCTTTCGGGAGGAGGTCACGCGTGAGGTGGAGTATCAGGTGAAGCGCCTGCGTGACCATGCCTCCATTGCCTTGTGGTGTGGCGATAACGAGGTAGTCGGCGCGCTGGGCTGGTACCAGGAGGCCAAGGACAACCGGGATGCCTATGTGGCCGGATTCGAGCGGCTGCTGGCCGCAAAGGAGGAAGGACTGGCGCTGGCCGGAGATGACCGCACGTTCTGGCCCTCGTCACCGTGCAGTGGCAGCAATCCGTTTATCGGGGATGCGTGGCATGATGCCGAGAACGGCGATATGCACTTTTGGGAAGTGTGGCACTCGGGCAAGGATATTGAGGCCTATTACGACGTGGTCCCGCGCTTTTGCTCTGAGTTCGGGTTTCAGAGCTTCTCGAGCCTCGAGACGGTCAAGACGTTTGCCGAAGCCAAGGATTTCAACGCAACCTCCCCGGTGATGGAGCATCACCAGAAAAATCGGGCGGGAAACCAGAAGATTCTGGAGATGTTCACGCGTTATTTTCGGATGCCGAATGGGTTTGAGAACTTCTTGTATTTGTCGCAGGTTCAGCAGGCGCTGGCCATCAAGACCGGCGTCGAATTCTGGCGGCACCTGCAGCCGGTCTGCATGGGGACCTTGTATTGGCAACTGAATGACAACTGGCCGGTCGCTTCATGGTCAAGCCTGGAGTACAACGGTGCCTGGAAGCAACTGCATTATCACGCGCGGCGCTTTTATCAGCCAGTGCTGGGCTGCGCCTTTCAGAGCGCGGCGGGTGAGCTTGCGTTGTGGGCTGTCAGTGAATTGGCCGGGCGCGCGCAGGCCGAAATGGTGGCTACGGTCTATGATTTTGCTGGCAATAAACTGCGGCGGAAAACCTATACCGGGCGGTTAAAAACCAGGGGCACGAAGAAGCTCGCGGAGCTCAGAGTTGGTTCGTTTGTGGAGGAGCCGAGCGCCTGCTTTATGCAATTGACCCTTTGCCTGACTGACGAGACCGGCCAGAAGCACCTGCACGAGAATACGCATTTTTTTACCCGCTTCAAGGCCTGTGAATTGGCTGCGGCGAGGGTGGGCACCAAAGTCACGCGGACAAAGGACGGCGCCTTCGTCGTGGACTTGACGACGGATCAGCCCGCGTTCTTTGTGATGGCGGAAGTCGCCGGAATCTCCGGGATCTTTGACGATAACTCGATCACCCTGCTCCCTGGCAAGGCTGGTCGCCGGCTACTGTTCACGCCTCGCCAAGAGGGCGTACGGATCGCGGACATTCGCGCTGGACTGGCCGTGAAGCATCTGCAGCAGACCTACGGATAGGAAACCGGCTCGTATGGGGACGTGAAATGCTGAAATCCGGGCGAGTCCCCAATGCCCCGTACGGCGGGGGGGCCTGCCTCGATGATGCCGATTTTGGAAAGGGAACAGGGAAATGGCCAGGCATGCCGCAGTTCTTCCCAGCCGTCGACCGAAATCGTGAACAGTAGTTCGTAGTCTTCGCCGTCTGTCACGGCAGTCTGGTGGGTGGCACCGGCGCGTAGTGGAAGCGTGGCTGAAGTAATCTGGGCACTGACACCGGATGCTTGGCAAAGCCGTGGCAGGTCCGCCCCCAGGCCATCGCTCAGATCTATCATCGCGCGCACGCCGCGGGCCGCGAGCCAACGGCCCTCCTGCAAGCGCGGTTCGAACCGCAGATGATGCTCGCTAGCCAGGGAATTCCCCAACTCACCGGTGACGCAGATCACCTCGCCGGGATTCGCTGCGGCGCGCGTCGTGACTCGATCGGCGGCTACGGTTCCGAGAATGGTGAGCGAGGCGGTCACGACTGGTGTCGTGGTTAAATCGCCACCGATGATCGGTACGCCGTACTCGGTTGCGGAGTTCGCAAGCCCGCGGAGGAATGCCTCGCGCCACGGGTCCGGGCAGTCCTGCGGGAAGCCGACGACGGACAACGCAGCGACGGGGCTGCCGCCCATCGCCGCAATATCGCTGAGATTGCGACAGAGAAGCTTGCGGGCCGCCAACTCCGGCGGTGTTGGCTCGGCGGCGTCTCGCCCATGGTAGTGCACGCCCTCGACCAGCGCATCGCTGGCGACGAGTTGGATGGAGCCGTCGGCAACGGCCAGCCCGGCGCAATCATCGCCGGGCGGGATGACAACGTTTTCGTTCTGCGCCAATTGCGGCAGCAGCCAAGCCAGGAGTTCATTCTCAGATTTCATCCGGGTTACTGTACGCGTAGATCGACGCTATGTCGATCTGAGAGGACGACGGCGTTGCCCTGAATGATTGTAAATTCAATTGCTCACTGGGGGAGTCGGTGACAAAGTCGGCAGATCTGCTATAGTGTAAAATACTGGTTTTAGCCGCACAAAAGATGAGGAATGACCTTGCTGTCCCAGTTGATTGAAACGACCCTCGCGGCAGGCCGCACTATCCTGGATATTTACGACACTGGTTTCGATGTCGAGACCAAGGCGGACAACTCGCCGCTGACGACTGCCGACCGGGCCGCGCATGTGCTGATCTGCGAGCGGCTAGCAGCGCTCGCCGGTTACCCGATCCTCTCCGAAGAGAGCGCGGAAGTGCCGACGGCTGAGAGGCGGCAATGGGGCACGTTCTGGCTGGTGGACCCACTGGATGGGACCAAGGAGTTCGTTAAGCGCAATGGTGAGTTCACGGTAAACATCGCTCTCATTGAGGGTGACGTGGCGGTGCTGGGCCTGGTCTACGCACCAGTGCTGGATGCCTTGTACATCGGCGGTGTGCGGCCCGAATCAGAGCCGATCACCGCGGAGATTCTGCACGGGGCGGCCACAGATTCGGTGCGCGTGACTGAGGCTAGCACCCAAGACTTTTCGAATATGAACACGCTGGCTGATGTGCTGACGCTGGAAACGGCGATTGCGCTGCCGGGGGAACGGGTGAACGGCGGGCTGCGGGTGGTGGCAAGTAAGTCCCACTGCAACGACGAGACCTTGGCCTACATCCAGGCCGAGGAAGAACGATTCGGCCCTGCGGACCGCGTCGCGCGCGGCAGTTCACTCAAGCTTTGCATGATTGCGGAGTCCGCAGCAGATGTCTACCCACGGCTGGCACCGACGATGGAGTGGGACACGGCCGCCGCACAGGCGGTGGTAGAAGGCGCGGGCGGCGTGGTCCGTGGCCGACTCGAGGATGCCGCTGGCGACGACGTTTGGCAGCGAATGCCGTATAACAAGGAAACGTTACTGCAAAAAGGCTTCATTGTAGAGTCTCGCTGGTACCTGAATCAGATTGATGCGCTAGCCTAAATGATTCACGCGAATCTACTACGAAACCGTAATGCACTCACTCTCAACAACCTGCGTGATTCGCCGAAGTCGACGTATCTCGATACGACTTCATTCGTCTCATTGCCGCAAGCTGCTGATAGCAAGAACCTTACAGCCTCTCACTACGAATCGCGTGAATTAATCAGGCTAGCATAACGGAAGCGACGAGCGATGGACTACACAATCACACACCTGCGCCAGCTTGAAGCGGAAAGCATCCAGATCATGCGCGAGGTCGCCGCAGAGTTCCGCCGACCGGTAATGATGTACTCCGTGGGCAAGGACTCGTCGGTGATGCTGCATCTGGCACGCAAGGCGTTTCACCCCGGCTCGCTGCCGTTTCCGTTGCTGCACGTGGATACGACCTGGGAGTTTCGGGAGATGATCACGTTTCGTGACCAGACTGCCCGGGATCTGGGCCTAGATTTGAAGGTCTGGACGAATCCGCAGGGCAAGTCCGATCGGGTAACGCCGTTTACGCACGGTGCCGACGCCTACACCCGCATCATGAAGACCGAGGCCTTGAAGCAGGCTTTGGACCATTACGAGTTCGATGCTGCGTTCGGCGGGGCCAGACGAGACGAAGAAAAGTTACGGGCCAATGAGCGAGTCTTTAGTTTTCGGGACGAGCATCATCACTGGGAGCCGCGTAATCAGCGGCCGGAGCTCTGGAGCCTCTACAACACGCGGGTGCGTCCTGGTGAGTCAATCCGGGTGTTTCCGTTGTCCGACTGGACCGAGCTGGATATCTGGCTCTACATCATGCAGGAAGAGATCCCGATCGTGCCACTGTACTTTGCGGCCAAGCGACCGGTGGTGGGGCGCAATGGGAGTCTGATTTTGGTGGACGATGAACGGCTGCAGTTGGGCGAAAATGAGATTGCCGCAGAACGGATGGTGCGGTTTCGGACCTTGGGCTGCTATCCACTAACCGGGGCGATGGAGTCAACAGCTACTACGGTGCCAGAGATCGTGGAAGAGATGCTGGTGGCCCGCACCTCAGAGCGGCAGTGCCGGGTCAGCGACCATGGAGATGGTGACAGCATGGAGGCGAAGAAGCGCGATGGCTACTTCTGAAGCAGTAGAGAAGTATCTCGCGCGCCATCAGGACAAGGACCTGCTCCGCTTCCTGACCGCCGGAAGTGTGGACGATGGCAAAAGCACGCTCATCGGCCGCCTGCTGTTCGACAGCAAACGAATCTATGATGACCAGCTGGAGGCGCTTCAGTGTGACTCAGCGACCTATGGCACCACGGGCGGCCCTGACCCGGCGTTGCTGACCGATGGGCTGGAGACCGAGCGTAACCAGGGCATCACGATCGACGTGGCCTACCGCTACTTCTCCACAGACATGCGCAGCTTTATCATTTGCGATGCGCCCGGTCACGAGCAGTACACACGCAATATGGCGACTGGTGCAAGCCGTTGCGACCTCGCAATCATCCTGATCGATGCCCGTAATGGCGTAATGCCTCAAACAAAGCGCCACAGCTTCATCGCAAGCCTGCTGGGGATTCAACACTTTGTCGTGGCGGTGAACAAGATGGACGCGGTGGACTACAACCACGAGACATTCCGAGCGATTCGCCGCTCGTATGAATCGTTCGCCGCGAAGCTACGCATCTCCAACATCCACTTCATGCCGATCTCCGCGTTGAACGGGGATAACGTGGTGACGCGGAGTTCGCAGATGCCGTGGTACCAAGGCGCACCGTTGCTTTCGTATCTGGAGACCGTGGAGATCGCGACCGATCGGAATCTGATCGATTTCCGGTTTCCGGTACAGTACGTGATTCGGCCAGACACTGAGTTCCGTGGCTATGCGGGCTCTGTGGTCTCGGGCAATGTGCGCAAGGGCGATGAGATCATCGTCTTGCCATCGCGACGTCGCACGCGGATCGAAGCGATCGAGACGTTTGACGGTGAGCAGCCCGAAGCGTTTGCCCCTATGGCGGTGACGCTACGCACCACGGACGACATCGACATTTCGCGTGGCGACGTGCTTTGCCACGTGAACAACGTGGCGACGGTGGGCCGCGGTTTTGAGGCAATGGTGGTCTGGATGGCAGACTCAACAATGAAGTTGGGAAGTAATTACCTGCTGAAATGCGGCTGCGCCACAGCACCAGTTACGATCGAAGAGGTTCGCTACCGGTTCGATGTCAATACGCTAGCACGCGAGCGATTCGAAGCCGGGACGGGCGAGTTGGTGGTCAATGACATCGGCAGTGTCCGTCTCACCATGCACAAGCCATTGGTCTTCGATCCCTACGCGCAGAACCAGGCGCTCGGCGCATTTGTCCTGATCAATCGCGTAACCAACGCGACGGTGGGCGCGGGGATGATTCGCGCGACGCAGTCGGAAAGCGATCTGCGTCCAGATGCCACGGGCGGCCCCGTGAGCAAGAACATTACACGCGTGGTGCCGCTGGTTCAAAACCACGAGCGGCACGGCGTGCTCGGCCAGCGTCCGGTCACGTTGTGGCTGACAGGCCTGAGTGGGTCCGGCAAGTCTACGGTGGCCGTGGCGCTGGAAAATCATCTCGTCAATGAACTCGGCCGAACCGCTTTTGTGCTCGACGGCGACAACGTCCGCCATGGCTTGAATCGCGACCTTGGCTTCTCCCCCCATGACCGCACAGAGAACATCAGGCGCATTGCGGAAGTCGCAAAGTTGATGAACGACGCTGGCCTGATCGTAATCACGGCCTTCATCTCCCCGTACCGCAAGGACCGCAGCAACGCGGCCGAGATTATCGGCCCCGATCGCTTCCGCGAGATTCATATCGATACAGACCTGGCGGTCTGTGAGTCACGCGACCCAAAAGGCTTGTACAAGAAAGCAAGGTCTGGTGAGATTCGCGGATTCACCGGCATTGATGCGCCGTACGAAGCCCCGGAGAATCCAGCGCTTCGGGTCCCGACGGATTCGCTGCGGGTCCACGATTCCGTGGCACGGATTGTCGAAGCGCTCGCCACGGGCGGCTTTTTCGCCAGCAGCTGAGCCTCCAGAACGCACCACCCTCAACAAGAGTGGGTTTTAAAAAATAAATCATGCAGGGGAGACGAAACTTCTCCCATAATCAACAGTTTTCAAAAAGAGATTACTGAAACTTCTTGCAACTTGGGCTAAAATAGCTAAGTTTCACAAGGAATCTGGGGCACAGTCCTGGATCTTATCGTTTTTCTAATCATTTTGGAGATTTTGCGATGTCCGCAAAACGAACAGGCGGAGAGGTAATCATGGATTGCCTGCAGCAGCAGGAGGTGGAACACATCTTCGGCTATCCGGGTGGCGCGAATATGCCCATATTCGATGCGCTGCTAGACTCGCCGGTAAATCTTGTATTGGTTCGGCATGAGCAGGGCGCGTCCCACATGGCTGACGGCTTTGCCCGCGTCACGGGTAAGGCAGGCGTGGTCCTCGTCACCAGCGGTCCGGGCGCGACCAACACGATCACCGGCATTTTGACCGCCATGATGGACTCCATCCCGATGGTCATTATCTGCGGCCAGACCATCACTCCGAATCTGGGTCTGGATGCTTTTCAGGAAGCAGACGTCTCGGGGATTACCTACCCGATCGTGAAGCATTCCTACCTTGTAAAGGACCCGAACGACATTCCACGTGTCATCAAGGAAGCATTCTACATCGCTGAGTCGGGTCGTCCGGGACCGGTACTGATTGACGTGCCGAAGGATGTGTCGACGGCTGAGATTGTGCCAAACTTCGATGTAGAGTTGGATCTACCGGGCTACAGCGTTCCCACAGACGGACCTGCGATCGACATCGCGGAAGCCGCCGAGGCCTTGCAGAATGCGCGTCGACCGGTGCTACTATTGGGGCATGGCGTCCTGATTTCCGACGCCAGCAACGCCGTGAAGCAGCTGGTCGAGAAGATGCAGATCCCGTTTACCATGACTTTGTTGGGCAAGGGTGCAATCTCTGAGTTTCACCCGCTTAGCTTGGGCATGCTCGGAATGCATGGCACTGCCTATGCGAACTACGCAGTCAGGGATTGTGACTTAATCATGTCGATCGGGTCACGCTGGGATGACCGCATTATCGGCGATCCGGCTAAGTTCTGTAAGCACGCGACGAAGATCCACGTGGATATCGACCGCGCAGAGTTCAACAAGCTGATCGTGCCTGACATCTGTATTCATGGCGATGCCCGCCGGGTGGTCGAGCACCTCAACGCGTTGGTTCAACCAGGCGACACCAAAGAATGGGTGGAGCAGGTCCATAAATGGCGCAAGCAAGTTCCACTGACTTACAAGAAGCAGGGCGGGCTGAAGAGCGAGTATGTGCTCGATCGCTTGAACGCCTTGATGCAAGGCGAAGGGATCGTCACGACTGACGTCGGCCAGCACCAAATGTGGGCCGCGCAGTATTGCCTGACCAAGCATCGCAACTACTGGTTGAGTTCCGGTGGTGCAGGGACGATGGGCTACGGCATGCCTGCTGCGATTGGGGCACAGCTAGCCGCTCCCGGTGTGCCGGTTTGGGCGGTGGTCGGCGACGGCGGCGTCCAAATGACGATGCCAGAGATGACCACTGCGGTCATCAACAAGCTGCCGATCAAGATCCTGATCATCAACAACTCCTTCCTCGGCATGGTCCGACAATGGCAGGATCTGTTCTTTGACAACCGCCTCTCCGGCGTGGCTATGGTCGGGAACCCGGACTTCGTGAAATTGGCTGAAGCCTACGGCGGCAAGGGCTTTCGCATCAAGCGGAATGCCGATGTAGACCGCGTCCTGCAGGCAGCTGCGGACTACAACGACGGCCCCTGCATTATCGATGCCGAAGTGGTCAAGGCCGACAACGTCTTCCCGATGATTCCGAGTGGGCTGACCTACGCAGATATGATTCTGGAACGCCCGAAGCATAAAATGGACAAGCCGCCAGGAAGCACCTGATTCAGGCCTAAGTCAAGCTTCGCATTCGAATTACGCATCACGCATCGAGATTCTTTTTACTATGACACCACAGCATACCATCAGCTTGCTTGTGAATAACAAGCCGGGCGTTCTCATTCGTATCGCGCTCGTGTTCTCACGACGCGGGTACAACGTGGATAGCCTTGTTGTTTCTCCGGCCAAGGAGGAACGCTTTTCGCGCATGACGATTACCGCTTCTGGGGACGAACAAATCCTAGAGCAAATCATCAAGCAACTCAACAAAGTTGTCGACGTGCTCCACGCCACCGACCATACCACCCACAGTGTCGTCGAGCGTGAGCTGGCCCTGGTCAAGGTTTCCTGCCCGATTTCCACACGCACTGAGCTGCTGCAATTGGCCGAGCACTTCAAAGCTGAGTCGGTGGACCTTTGCGAGGACACGATCACTCTGCAATGCACGGGCGACGCGGGAAAAATGGACGCCTTTATCACGCTCCTGCAACGTTATGACGTGCTTGAGACCGTACGTACTGGCAAGATTCTCATGGCTCGCGGCACCGCGGAGACCTAATCATGGTGCAGGGCAACCTGCCGGGCTCGACCACGCATCCACAGCCGGAGATTGAGGCATTTATCCCAGACGATGTACGGCTGGCGATAGTCATCTTCCCCGGCGGTGGGTACCACACGCGGGCACCCCATGAAGGCCGTCACTATGCCGAGTTTCTCATGGCGCATGACGTGGCCTGCTTCGTAGTCGACTATCGTTCGGGGACGGACGGCTTCCGGCATCCGGCGATGTTGGAGGACGCACTTTGGGCGCTTTGCGGAGTTCGCAACTGGCTCAAAGAGCAGGGACTGGTTGTGCCAGTTGGGCTCATGGGCTCGTCAGCAGGCGGGCACCTGGCTGCACACGCCACAGTGGCAGCCGAAGACTACGCCGTCCCGGCGCCAGACTTTTTCGTGCTCTGCTATCCAGTCATTGCCCTTGATCAGCCCTACGGACACAGCGGCTCACGAGCGAACCTCCTAGGGCAAGATGCTAGCGATGCGCAAGCGCGTGCGGTCAACCCTGTCTATCGCATGGGTGCGAGCACACCGCCCGGCTTTCTCTGGCATACGTCTGAAGATCAGGGCGTACCAGTCGCCAACAGCCTGGATGTGGCCCGCACTCTGACTGACCATCAGGTCCCGTTTGAGATTCACGTCTACGAGCGGGGCGGGCATGGGCTTGGCTTGAATGCGTCGTTTGCCTGGGGCGCTGAACTTGTGCGCTGGCTCGAGCGATTCGCAGGGTGAAAATCTGCCACATAATTACCCGCATGATCGTGGGTGGTGCCCAGGAAAACACACTGTTCACCTTGCGTGGCCACCTAGAAAATGGCCACGAGACGGTCTTGGTGACAGGGCCAACGACCGGCCCAGAAGGGAAACTCTTAGAGAAGGTTCCGCTGCCCGAGTTGCAGGTACACGAGGAGCCGTCGCTGATCCGTGCAATCCATCCAGCACAGGATTTGCGAGCGTATAGTCGCCTGGTTGCCTACTTGCGCGAGAATCGCTTCGACGTGGTGCATACCCACAGCTCCAAGGCCGGGATTATCGGTCGGGCGGCAGCCTGGAAAGTGGGCATACCGGTGGTTGCCCATACCGTGCATGGTCCGCCGTTTCATCGCTTTGAGAAGGCCTGGAAGAACCAGATTTACATCACGGCTGAGCGCTACGCGGCCAAACGCTGCCACCGCATTTACACAGTGGCAGACGCGATGACCCAGCAGTTTCAAGATGCAAAGATCGGCCAGGCGTCCCAATACAAGACGGTATACAGCGGCATGGACTTGGAGCCGTATCTGAATGGCGTGCGTGACTGGGAAGGCCGCCGTGCCCTTGGGATCCCCAACGATTCCCTCGTCGTAGGCAAGGTCGCCAGACTCTTCGAACTCAAGGGCTATGAGTACCTGTTCGAGGCGATTCCCAAGATTCTGGCTGAGGTGCCGAATTGCTACTTTTTGATTGTGGGCGACGGGTTGCTGAGATCGCAATTTGAGAAGCAGGTACGGGAGCAGGGAATCACCGACCATGTCAAGTTTACGGGGCTGGTCCCACCGAGTGAGGTCCCGAAATACACGGGAATGATGGACGTGTTGGCCCACCTGTCTCTTCGCGAGGGCCTGCCGCGAGCCGTGGTCCAGGGCTTAGCTAGCGGCAAGCCGGCAGTCACCTTCCCGCTCGACGGCGCCCCGGAGATCGTGCTGCACGAGCAGACCGGACTGCTTTGTGAAACGGAGAACTCAGCTGCCGTGGCGGAATCAATTGCCCGGCTGTTGAAAGACGATGCGCTGCGCGAAACCTACGGACAGGCAGGCCGGAAGCATGCGGCCAGCCATTGGGATTGGCGACACATGGTGAACGAGATAGAGACCGATTATCAAAAACAGATGGACCTAAAATGAGTAACGCAACTGATGTAACGATCGCGATTCTAGGCGCTGGTGGACGCTACTGGGCCCCAACTGTTCTGCGGGACCTCGCTCTCAGCCCGGACTTGACCGGAAAATTACGCCTCCATAGCCGACACCTCGGCGCACTCGACAAGACCGCTGAGGTTGCCGAAACGCTCTTCTCGCATCCTGATGCAAGGACCCGTTTTGAGGTCAGCTGTTCGACCAGTTTGGAGGAGACACTTAACGGTGCTGACTTCGTGTTTATTGGAATCTCCCCAGGGCCAGCTGCGATGTTCGCAAACGACCTCGAAATCACGGAGCAGTTCGGTGTGTTGCATACCGTGGGGGACACAACCGGCCCCGCCGGGATCTCTCGAGCACTACGTGCCATCCCGATTTTTGCGGAGTTCGCCAAGGCTGTGGGAGAACACTGCCCGAATGCGTGGGTGGTGAATTTTGCAAATCCGCTCACACTTTGCACAGCTGCGCTGTACGACGTGTTTCCAGACATAAAGGCGTTTGGCTGCTGCCATGAGGTAGCTGGCACAAAGCGTCTGCTGGCGCAGTTGATTTCCCGCGAACTGGGTGGTCCTGCACCGGCGGCCAACGAAATTTCCCTTGATATCGCTGGCGTCAATCACTTTACGTTTGCGACGGCAGCGCATTATCAGGGAGAGAGCTTGTTTCCGTTCTTACAAAGTCTGTGCGACCTGCCGGAGACGTTTGCAGATGCCTCTGGGTATGCGGCGCATAATTCAGCACGGGGGGCATTCTGGGATCACAAGGCGATGATAGGGCTCGACATGTTTCGCCGCTTTGGGGTGCTCGGGGCAGCTGGTGACCGGCACCTGGCAGAGTTCGTCCCTTGGTATCTTTCTGCCGGAGAAGCGGGGCTGCATCGTTGGGGCGTCGTGGCAACCCCCGCGAGCTTTCGCGCTGGGACATGGCAGCCAGCGGCCGGAGTGCAGGTGGCTGCGAACCCGCTGGATGCTAGCGGAGTCCCCGAGCACTTGGTTGCTTCTGGTGAGGAAGCAGTGGCACAGGTGTGCGCATTGTTGGGCTTATCAGACCTCGACACAAACGTGAATCTTCCGAATTCAGGCCAGATCAGTCAGCTTCCTATCGGGGCGATCGTAGAGACGAACGCGCAGTTTCGTCATGGTACGGTGCGACCGGTCACGACAACACCGCTGCCGGATGCCGTGGCACCATTGGTTGCTCGCATCTGCGAGGTCCAGGCGCTGACACTCCGTGCCGCGCTGGCCTGCGATTTCGATCTGGCGCTGCAGGCAATTCTACTGGACCCGCTGTGCATGATCGCGCCGGATCGCGCTGCGGACATGCTCAAGACGCTGGTGGCAGCAAACCGGGAGCTGCTGCTAGACTGGTAGCTTGCTACTTCTTGCTACGCGCCAGATTTCTGGAATGGAGCTTGAAGCCAACATTGTCGACAACGGTCTCGGCTCCGCTGAAATTCCAGAGCATGTTCTTGCCTTTCGCGCCCTTGTAGGTGTTCCCGCGAATCGTGATATTCTCACCATCGCCCACGACCATGACACCACTATTGATGGTCTCATTCTCTGCAATCACGACGTCCTTGACTGAAAAGATGGTCTCGTGCCTACGGGTCGCGCCGAGCACGGAGATTGCACCATGCCGCGAATCGGTAGCGACTTTGTTTCCGCGAATCTCGAGCCCATTGATCGGCACCCGCCAGATGCCGATATAGGCGTTTCCGGTGTTGTTGATGATCTTGCTGTCGACGACCGCGGTGTTGGACTCGGCGATGTGCATGATGCCGTCACCATCGGGGCCGATCGGGCCAACGTTCGGATACACGATGTAGTGATTGCCCTCTACAGTCCAGCGATGGCCACGCATCTCGATGGCGCGAACGTGGTTCGTGATGTCGCCGCGATGAATACCGACGGTGGTCTCGCGCGCGACTTTTTTCTTGAACCGAATCACGTTGAACGAGCAAATGGTGCCGTCTCCAGTGAACAAGATGGCAGGGCCGCCACTTCCATAAATAAAGTTGTCACGAATTACGAGGCCCCTGCGGAAGCCCCAGGGCATGTTTTGCGGGGTGGCCTCGGCGCTGAGCGCAAACTGATTGGCGGCGATGCCGGGACGAAAGTCGTAGTCAAAGATCGTATCGTGTTCCAATACGTTCGTCTTGCTGCGGCTATCCATGTACATCTTGAAATCCTTCATGATGAAGTTCGCATCTGCCTGCGGCAGGCGATTGTTTGCCAAGAGCATGTTCTCCCCACAGTACGCCTGCAGCGCAGCATGATCACGCTTGGTAAAGCGCTGCCATTGATTCTGAAATGGTGCCGGAACCATGTCATTGGGCACGGCTGCGTTCTGCACGACGCACCCCACCACCAGACGATTCTTCCCTGCCTGGTGATCTTCGGTCTCGCCATACTCGATATGAGCGTGGTTGAGTTGCAGATGGACGAGGCCGCAATTCGAAGCAGTACCCACGTCCTCCAGATGAATACCCTTGAAGGCGGTATCATTGGCCGTGCCCTCCCCTTCGAAGCTAGGCGCATAGGCGGGAAATTGAAGGATGGTCCCAGGCGCAAAGGCAACATCACTGGCCTTCGTGACTTCCACGGGGTCGGCACCTCGTAGAACGATTCCACTCTTGAGCAGGATCGTCTCCCTGACGACGTACTCCCCCGCCGGGAAAAAGAGGACGCCGCCGCCCTGTTCGGTAAGTGCTTCCTGGCCGGTTGCGATCTTCGCATCCCAATTCTGGCCATCCACAGTGGTGATATCGAGTACATTGTCCCAGTGAATCTCACTGGTCCAGGCCAACTCGTAGCTGGCGCAAGGGTTGTCAGTGGGGACTGCCGCCAGAGAGACCGCCCATAATAGTAGCAATGCTAGACGCATAGGATTCCTCGTGTAATTCGTAGTTCTCATTGTACGTGCTCTTCCCGAGGCAGCAAGGCTTGCTACTCGGAGCGCAAACCACTGTCAACCAGCGTCCGGCATTGCTGCAAGCTGCTGGAAAGGGCTTCGCTGTCTCCTTGCTCCAGTTGGGTAATCGCACGGCTCAGTTCGTGTTTAATGGCGTCCCTGGTGCGGCGCAGCCCGTAGGCCCCCTGCAATTCGGTTTCGTGCCCCACAGAGCGACCGTACGCCACGGTAAAGAGCTGACCGAGCATCTGAAGCATGGGCCTCGCAACCTGCGGCATGGTATGGACCGGACGACCGCTTTCTGCGTAGATCAAACCATTCAGGGAGCGCTTCCCCGTGTGCGGATGAAAGGCGCGCATCGGCACGAAGGCGAGCATCTTCACGTGCGGGTCGCTGGGTGGTTGCTGTAGTAGCTCACGTTCCATGAGGACTACGGCCTCCTGGCCGTGATGAATGCGCTCCAGCAGCAGTGGGGTGATCGTATGAGTCACCTTTCCCAAGGATACCATTCCCGGCGCCCGGGCAAGCTCTTGGCGCAGCACCCCCGCATCATCAAAGGTGAAAAGGATTGCTTTGCTCGCCTGACAAAGCTGGATGACGGCGTCCGTTGCAGCGGTTACAAGCTCGTTGGTATCGAAAGCTAGCTGCATCTCGGCCAGAGCACCGAGCATAAAGCGGTAGCCGGCTACCGAAGACCCGTCCAGGCTTGCCAGTGGCTCCTCGCTGTAGACAAACGATTCGACGGCAAGGTCGAGTCGATCGCCGTCGCGTAACGGCTGGGAGCCCTCGATCTTGACGCCGTTGCACTGGCTGCGACCGCGGCCCTCAACATCCACCACGTGAAAACTACCGCCCACATAGCTGAGACGTAATTGCTCAGGAGCGACGAGATTGCTGTCGACCACGATCTGGTTGGAGCTGGCACGCCCGATGGCGAAGTCAGTGGAGCGCACTTCGAAGACTGCGCCTCGCGCCAAAACTCCGTTGCCAAGGCTGACCAGCCTGCCAATCACCAGACTTTCGCCGCACTGAACGCAGACGAAGGCTTCCGGCAGATTGGCTCCGTTGCAGGCTCGGCACATGAGCCGCTTCATCCAGTCGGTTCCCCGGTCTGGCTATAGAAGGTAAAGAGGTTGCCTTCGGGATCGGAAAAGGTGATAGAGCGACGGCCTGGAATCTCGATCGGTGGGCGAAGTGGCAGAATCCCAAGACCATTCATCTCGTCCAGCTTGGCTTCCAAGTTTTCGACAGGCAGGAGCCAGGAAATCCCATGCCGCGGCCCGCCATTCTCAGCCACGATATTGGTCTGCTGCAAAACCAGAACACCAACATTCGGGACGGCAAACTCCACCCAGAAGCTGCTGTCGACTATTGGCTTCTCGAGCTTGAGCGTGTGTTGGTAGAAAGTCTTGACAGTAAGCAGGTCGCGAACCTGAAGCAGTACGGTATAGGGGAGTCTAGAGTCCGCTTCCATATAATCTCGTTGAGACAGCAGAGAGTGATCAAACCGGGCAGCAGAGCCAAGGTGTGTTAATCGCGGGAGCCACCGTTGCGGACACGCAGCGAGCGCTGGTTCCAGAAGTGGAGGTTATCAGCCTGAATTTGGTACTCGCGCTTACGGGCCTTGCTCAGCTTCGCCTCGTAAATTTGGCCAGCGGTGGCACCAGCTGCTGCGCCAATCACCGCTCCAGTAGCCGGATGATCGACTTGATTCCCAATCACAGCGCCAGCGACACCACCCACAGCTGCCCCGCCGATCGCGCCCCCTTCGTACTCGCCACCATCGCGCGACATACAGCCGGTCGCAAGTGTTGCGATACCTACGGCAACCATAATATATTGGATTGTTTTCGTCATTGAGTTCTCCATATGCCGCAGACGGCGTCAACTTAAGTAGAGTGACACTGTATCAATTTGCGGTTCGTGGTCAAACCGCCTGTGGCTGCAGCCACCAGCTTCTGAGCATGGTCAGGCGGGGGCTTTCAGGAAAATGCCCCCGTTCCGGCCAGGCTTACACCGGGCATTCCTCTCAGTCATGCCTGTCAGCTGCCGCGCAGCCACGGCTCGACGATGACGCTGATCCCGATAATCACGAGTAGAATCGTGACGATCCGGCTCAGTTGCTCCCGGTCTAGCCGGTCGCCAAGCTTGCTCCCCAAGTGCGCACCGGCGATGATGGCCGGGGCAAAAAGAATGCTGATCAGCATCGGCTTGATGATCACAGTTCCCTGCATGATGAGCATGGCTGCGACCCAAGGCGGCGTGAACAGTAAAAAGGCGCTGTAGAGCAAGCCACGTGTTCTCCGTGCTGGCCACTCGTGGGCTGTGGCCCACAGTACCAACGGGGGCCCGCCCATACCGAACGCGCCAGCGAGAAACCCGCTTGTGCTACCGGCTAGCGCTGCCCAGAAATCAGGGATCGACTCTCTGGGCTTTACACAGGCGAAATGCTGGCCTGCCAAAATCAAAAGAAGAAGGACACCGATGACTTGCTTGCAGAGGCTCTCTGCGCCGGAAAGAACCAGCAGGAGGTATCCGCCAAGGGGCAGGCCGACCAAGCGCCAACCGGTGATGCGGATCGAATCTCGCCACGGTACATCCTCGCGAATCTGGTAGCAGTTCCAGCTGCACTGTGCTAGCGAAGAAAAGGGAAACAGTGCCACAACGATGGGCAGTGGAATTCCGGCCGCCAGAAGAAGCGGAACAGCGAACAAGGCGACGCCAAAGCCGACCGCTCCCTGCAAGACCATGCCCACGCTCAGTATTCCGCAGGCTAAGAGTGCCTGAGTCGTAGTCATCCAGTGTCCTGCGAGGTCAATTGTGGCAGGTGAGTTTTGGATGATTTCGAATGCTGAAGTGAGCCCGAATCGGTGGCGGCGAGGCCGGAGTATCGTTGAGGCGATACGACTTGTTTCGGCGCCGGAATGGCCGCAAGGGACCCGCCCAAGTTGGCCTGACAAATCACTTAGGCCCCCACTATCCGCGGGCCACAGACAAAACCGAGACCTGCAAGGCACCGGCTTTGCGCAAAGCCCGCGTACAGGCCGCTAGTGTGGACCCGGTCGTAAGCACGTCATCTACGAGAATGACATGCTCCGGGACTGTCACCCCGTTGCCGGCCGCGAACGCACGTCGAAGATTGCGGCGACGTCGCGCAAGGTTCAGCCCAGCCTGGCTACGGGTCCAGCGTGTCCTGCGCAGCAGCTTTGGCGCGGGTAGATCCAGGTGGCAGCCGACGTGCTCAGCCAGCAGTTGAGATTGGTTGAAACCTCGGCGCAGCTCCTTGAACCAATGCAGAGGAACGGCAGTCACCGCCTCGGCCTTGGCATGGCCATACGCCTGCCAGTTCTCAGCCATTACTGCTCCGAGCAGGCTGGCCAATGCGGTATCTCCGCTATACTTGAACCGTAGCACGGCCTCCCGAGCGGCGCCGTGGAATCCGTAGCAACTGACCGCAAGCTCCCAGGGTCGCTTCATGGGCAAACATTCGCGACATAGCTCGACGACGGTATCTAGCCTGCCCCCGCAACCCGCGCAGCGTTCCGTTGGCAAAGGCTCCATTCGCTCCTCACAGCAGCTGCAGAGGCCCGACGCTGCCGAAAGATCGGCATGGCAGAGCATGCAGATTTCCGGAAAAATCAGAGCGTCCGCCGCAGGGACAAAACCGTGATTGAGTACGCTCATGCTAGTACCGAATCAGGTCGCCGGAAGATAGTCCCAGTGGGAAAAGGTCGCAGCCTGGCCCCAATGAGCACCGGTCTGGTCAATCACATTCCACACGACCGCACTGCGGATCTCAAACCGGCGGCCACTGGCCGAGATCCGAATGCCACGATAGTCATCAATGAAACCAAACTCAGTCACGCGGGCAAGTAGGCGGGCGCGCTCGTCACGATGGACGGGCTCCGCCGTCTGGCGAGATGGGGTCCCGACAAGTTGGTCCCAAGTCAACTCCCACAAGGCGAGCGCCGCACGATTCCCATAGTTCAACAACGGGTCCTGCTCGGTGCCGTGCGCCACCACAACGGCCGGAAACTCAAAAAGCGCGACCGGAGCTGCGGACTCCGCAACCAAGGCGCGCCCCGTAACCAGCTGATAGCTCGCAATAATGCGCTCAGCTTGTAAGATGGCGGCCTCGGAGACGTGCTGCATCAGAATCAGACGTCTAACTTGGCAGCTACTTCCTTGTAGTCGTACACTTCAACGCGATCGTTTACTTCGAAGTCATTGAAGTTGTCGAGTCGAATACCGCACTCGAAGCCCTGCCGAATCTCGCGCACGTCGTCCTTGAAATGACGCAGTGACGCGATGCTGCCGTTGTAGATCAGGTCTTCGCCACGATGGACACGGGCCTTGGACCCAACACGCATGATGCCAGAGCGAACGGCACAACCGCAGATCTTGTCCTTGGAACGGCTGAGGTCGAAAATCTGAAGGATCTCGGCTTCACCCAACGCTTCCTCGCGGAGTTCTGGCTGGAGCATGCCCTCGAGCGACTCACGCAGCTGCTGAGTCAGCTCGTAAATGATGCTGTACAGGCGAATATCGACGCCAGCAAGACGTGCGACATTGCTCACACCTACATTTACACGCACGTGAAAGCCGATGATGATCGCGTCGCTGGCTTTGGCCAACTGCACGTCGTTCTCGGTAATGCCACCGACACCGCGATCCAGAATGTTCAACCGGATCTTCTCACTGTCGAGCTTGCCAAGCGCCTGACAGACCGCTTCCATGGTCCCGTGCACATCAGCCTTGACGATGACGTTCAGGTTCTGCCGAGCTTCCTCTTCAATCTGGCGCAGCAGATCTTCCAAGTTTGCCTGACGGTTGTTGCGCAGGCTTTCTTCGCGCTGGTCTGCGGTCCGTTCCTGGCAGAGCTTCTTGGCTTGCTTCTCGTTCTTCACGGAAGCCAGGACCGAGCCACACTCCGGAACACCGTTCAGCCCAACCACTTGGACGGGAAAGCTGGGGCCAGCCTTCTTCAGGCGCTTGCCGCGATAGTCAATAAGCGCTTTCACACGGCCAAAAGTCTGGCCACAGAGAATGCCATCACCCACTTTGATGGTGCCATTCTTGACCAGCACGCTGGCAGTCACGCCGAGACCCGGCACGACCTCCGCTTCGATCACAATCGCACGGGCTGGCAGCGCTGAATTACAGCGCAACTCAAGCAACTCGGCTTCAAGCACGATGCGCTCCATCAATTCGTCCAAGCCTTCGCCAGTAACTGCGGAGACTTTAATGATCCCGGTCTCACCGCCGAGGTCCTCGGGCAGGATGGTATGCTGCATCAACTGCTGCATGATCTTGTCCGGATTTGCCGAGGGCAGATCGATCTTGTTAATCGCGACAATCATGGGGACGTTGGCCGCCCGCGCGTGATTGATCGCTTCCACAGTTTGCGGCATGATTCCGTCATCTGCAGCCACAACCAGAATCACGATATCCGTGGTTTCTGCACCGCGTGCTCGCATGGCAGTAAACGCTTCATGGCCGGGAGTATCAATGAGGGTAACAGGATGGTCCTTCCCTTCACTGTCCTTCCAAAGAATGTTCGTAGCACCAATATGCTGGGTAATCCCGCCGGCTTCATGGGACGTGACGTCAGTCTTACGCATGCTGTCCTGCAGCGAGGTCTTGCCATGGTCTACGTGCCCGAGAAACGCGACGACAGGTCCACGGACTTCGGTATCGGCATCCTCGAACTGCTCTTCCTCTGGCGTGATCTCCGCTTCCCGATCCTGAGCGGCAGGGCGTGCCCGCTTATCGATCAGGACGTGGCGATCGTGCTTCTGACAGATCTGGGTAATGATCGAGCTATCGAGAGTTTGGTTAATATTTGCCACCGTGCCCATCTTGATAAGCTCGGTGATCAATTCATTGGCCTTAAGTCCCAATGCCTCGGCCAGACCACCGACGGTAATTGGTGGCTTGAGGTGAAGCGCCTCCTGCGTATCCCGACCTTGGGCCGCATCTGGATTCGCTTCCAGAATCTCCGCTTCCAGCATATCGGCTTCTTCCGCCGGTATGTCGGACTGCGCCGTTACATCATAGTCATGCTGCCGCAAATAGGCGATCAGCTCCTTGTTGGATAGACCCGTACGTCGGGCCAGCTCGTTTACTTTTATCGATTCTTGGCTCATCAGTCAATCTCCGTTCAGTCATGGTCCGCTGCGGCGCGGGCCGCCTCTTTAATCTGCTGCGCGGCTGCTTCGTCGAGACACTCGGCGATATCAGCCTCATCGGCGCTTGTCACTCCATCCACGGTCAAAATCCCGTTGTGTACAAGAATGTCGGCCTGCTCCAGCGGTATGGATAGGGATCTGGCGAGCGAATCGGCGTAATGCTGCAAACGCTCTTCAACCCGACGTTCCGTAATCTCTTCTGTCTTTTGGATCTGCACATTCCATTCTGTCAGCCGTGTAGTCAGGCGGATATTCTGGCCCTTGCGACCGATTGCCAGCGAGAGCTGGTCCTCGTTCACGGTCACTTTCAGGGTGCGCTCTTCTTCGTCCACTTGCACGTCACGCAGCTCGGCTGGCTTCATGGCGTTGGCGACAAAGACAGCGATGTCCGGATCCCAGCGGACAATGTCCACCTTTTCACCGTTGAGCTCCCGAACGATATTCTTGACGCGGGTCCCACGAACGCCCACACAGGCTCCAACAGGAT
>Ga0115566_10000211_pt1 | contig 50117 bp, 37 predicted proteins | sample COGITO_mtgs_1204_3_FD_87173 | JGI IMG/M metagenome (GOLD analysis project Ga0115566, IMG submission 87173) | Pelagic marine microbial communities from North Sea - COGITO_mtgs_120405 | ecosystem: Environmental > Aquatic > Marine > Epipelagic | place: Germany:Helgoland, sampling site Kabeltonne...
AAACAGCTCCGCCATTTCCTCAGGACTCTTCACATAGTACTCCGGCCCTCCGGAGAAACGCATGCGGTTCGCATCCTTCATCGTCTTCTGGGTGCCGATGCACAACAGCACCTCATGCGGCAAGGCATGATCTCGGGTCAAATAGTGCGCGTCATTGGTCGCCAGCAGCTTCACATCCATTTCCGAAGCCAGCTTCAACAGCCCTCGGTTCACCACCTCCTGCTCCCGGAAGCCATGGTCCTGCATCTCGATATAAAAATCTTCTCGGCCAAAAATATCGAGGTAGTCTCCGAGAATCTCCTTTGCCTGCTTCTCGGTGCCATTCAGCAGTGCCTGCGGCACCTCTCCGCCCAGGCAGCTCGTCGTCGCGATGATCCCCTTCGAGTGCTGCGAGAACGACTCGCGATCAATCCGCGGTTTGTGGTAGAAACCCTCCAGGTAGGAGATCCCACTCAGCTTGCACATGTTCTGATAGCCCAGGTTGTCCTTCGCCAGCGCCAGCTGATGATAGCCACGACAATTCGAATGGTTCGGGTTCTGCTCGAAGCGACTCCCGGGAGCCAGATAGAACTCACAGCCGATAATCGGCTTGATCCCCGCTTTGGACATCGTGTGATAGAAATCGAAGGCCCCGGCCATGCTGCCATGATCCGTGATCGCGATCGAGTCCATTCCCATCTCATCCGTCAACTGCGCGAGATCTTTGATCCGGCACGCGCCGTCCAATAAACTGTAGTCGCTGTGGCAATGCAGGTGCGTAAATTCAGCCATGGGTCTCCCGATCATCCTTCTCACTCATTTCATCGATTGCGAAGCCTATCTAACCGGCCCGCTTTCCATCGTCAAGGGAAACAAGCAAACTTCCTCGAATCCTAGTCCCAATCGAAAGGCTTCTTCCGCCCACCACTGGGAGCGCCGGATTTATCCGGCAAATCTAAAGACCACCGTCTTCTTCACCGAAGTAGGCTCCGCTCCCCCTCTCCGCTGGACAATGTCCCACGCTCTCCTGTCGTTGCTACCAGGCGGGCCCCTCCCTCGACTCCTTCGCTGCCCATGCAGGCCCCACGCTTACTCGTCGCCCGGCTCCTGTTTCCTCGCCAAGCTTCGCGCTAGGCGACCATCGAGGGCGTCAGGCGGTTGGACGACTAAGGACAGGATCAGCGGCAATGTCCAGGGCTTGTTCGACTTCAGCATTGCCGGCGAGGAGATCAAGCAGGAGTGGATTCGCAGCGGCTTTGAAGCAACTCATCAGCTCAACGACCGCCTGAGCGTGACCGCGTCGATCTTGGCCTCGACGCGCGGCGAAGATCCGCAGGTCTCGACAGGAATCAATCTTTGCTATCAGCTCTAACTGAAGGAGCCCCGAACTTGCTTACCGATCTTATCAGTTTACAGCAAGTCAGGCCTGGTGGGGAATTGTGTCATAACAAGCGGAACGCCTGTATCAAGACAAGCATTCTTGCATGTCCCCCCCCCACCGACTTTCCCTCCCACCTCCGCATCGAGACTCGATCATGATGCCCTACAACCGACACTTTGACGACGAACGCCTGACCAACTTCACCCGTTCGGTTGATCGCCAGAAGATGACCCTGCGCGAGGAAGGCGGCTGGCTACTGCCAGGCGGTGCCTACTTGGCTGTGGACGACGAGGCGGGACAGACGCACAAAGTGATCGCCGAGAGTCTGGGCCGGGCATTGGTGGCTCGGGCTCGATTGCGACGATGCCGCCGGTGGTGCGATTCTATTGCCTGATGGGGGGCAATGCGGATCGTCTACCTCTCTCGGGCCAAGACCACGGGGCGGACCTCCTTCTGTGTCGTGTTTGCGCGGGAATCATGACGGATCGTGGCCGGGAAACGACGTTCGAGGGCTTCAGCGAGGAGCCGGAGCCTGAGGCATGGGAGAGTTGGCTGGATGCCTTGCGCCGCCGGCTTGGCGGATAGTCCGCAATGGGAGAGCCCTTCGGCGGGGTCAGGGGCAATGATTATGCAATTTGAATCTGCGGTGTGGTAGGGTTTATTCCTTGGAATCGGAGCAGGATTGAATCATGGCCCGGCCTTTGCGGGTAGAGTTCGAGAATGCCTCGTATCATCTTGTCAACCGCGGCAATCAGCGACAGCGGACCTTTCGTAGAAGGGACTGCCAAATGATCTTCTTCCCTTCTTTCCTTCCTTGCTGTGGAATTCCCTGCTCTGGCTAACTCGATGGCTCGCATCGCGAGCTGGTCTTGAACTAGGGTTCCGCGTGTTCCGAGTTGGTCAGTCCAGCGGCCCGGAGAGTTCGTTTGAACCGGATCGACACGGTAACGATATGATAAGACTATCTGGGAGTTCATCTGGAAATTAGTTGCCGCACTCATGGCAGCATCCGGCATGAGCGTTGCCATGTCGGTCCTCTTCGGGCACGGCATCATGCGGACTGAAGCCTCGGGAGAGGTCGAAGAGTTCGAGAGTATCCTCTGCCTCCCACAGGCTCGCGCCCCGGCCGATCACCTTGTCTTTCGACGTTGGTTCCAGGCACTGCTGCTAATGGTTTCGGTGGGGGCCGTTGCACTACGTATAGGCGGAACGCTCGATGGGAGAACCTTTGAAGTTCCGATCGCAGTTCCAGGGATTTTCGATGCTCTTTTGCTCGTGCAATGCCGTCGCAGTGTCCAGCGCCAATTCGCGATGCAGCTCGCCAGACTGAGTGACATTGAACGTGACCTAGATGCCGTTTTTGATGGAAGCGACAGCCAACAATCAGGTGCTCCCGGAAAGCGGGAGACTTGAGCGTTGAATATCGCTGGTGAGGGGGCTGAGAATGCGGAGTCCGCACCTGGAATGGATCGGCCCAAGAGGATCTGCGGAGTCCGCAAGGAGAATAATGCAGGCGAGACGCCTGCGCTCCCAAGGGTTGGATTAGTCGCGCAGGCGCTCTAAGAGGCCCTGGGTGGCGCGGTGCAGGAGAGCCCTTCGGGCGGGGGCAGGGCTTGATGATGATGCAGCTCAAGGGCAACACGCTAGAAGCTGATAGTAGCCACTCCCGCAATAGCGGGCCGTCTCTAACGGCATGAGGGTCAGGAATGCCGGATAAATCCGGCGCTCCCAGTCTTACTCGCGCCGTTATCCTAGGGAGGACTGACTGAGAACAGCACCTCGCCACTCTGGCGGAGAACCATGCGGCTCGACAGGTGAGCGACAATCCAGCCGTTCGAACCTTACGGAATCTGCGAATATGCGCATGGTATGCTCTTTCCTCACACGCGCGCGAATAATTTAAGAACATTCAATGAACGATATCGAACAACGTCTGCGGCAAGCACTAAGCGAGAGAATCCTGATTTTGGACGGAGCCATGGGCTCTATGCTCCAGACCTACCGTGTGCTCACCCAGAACGGCACACGCGAGATCGTGCCCATGGAACAGGGCGATGCCGCCGAGGAAGCCGGGGAAACCGTCTACCGCCTCGACGAGCCAGAGTATCGCGCTGAGCGCTTCGCCGACTGGCCCAGCCCTGTTAAAGGCAACAATGACCTGCTCGTGCTGACCCAGCCCGATCTCATCCGCGAGATCCACCAGGCTTATCTGGATGCCGGCGCAGACATTATCGAGACCAACACCTTCAACGCCAACTGCATCTCCCAGGCAGACTACGGCCTTGAGGCCTTTTCCCGCGAGCTAAACGTAGCGGCCGCCCGCCTCGCTCGCGAAGCCGCAGATGCCACGACGTTGCGCACTCCGCAAAAGCCCCGCTATGTCGCCGGTGCCCTCGGACCAACCAACAAAACCGCCAGCATGTCTCCAGATGTGAATGACCCTGGCTTTCGCGGCGTCACCTATCAGGAACTCGTAGACGCATACTACGAGGCCATCGACGGCCTGGTAGAAGGCGGCGTCGACCTGCTCTTGATCGAGACCATCTTCGACACCCTCAATGCCAAGGCCGCAATCTACGCCTGCGAAACCTGGTTTGCCGATCATTCCCTCCGCCTGCCAGTGATGATCTCGGGCACCATCACCGACGACAGCGGCCGCACCCTTTCCGGCCAGACCACCGAGGCGTTTTGGTACTCCATGCGCCACGCGCAGCCCATTTCCATCGGGCTGAACTGCGCCCTGGGCCCCGATAAACTCCGGGCCTACGTCCAGAACCTCACCCGCATTGCGGACGTCGCAGTCTCGGCCTATCCCAATGCTGGCCTGCCCAATCCACTCGCGCCTACCGGCTACGACATGACCCCTGCGGAGATAGCAGAGCACATCGCCGAATGGGCCGATGCCGGACTCGTGAACATCGTCGGCGGCTGCTGCGGCACCACCCCGCCCCATATCGAGGCCATTGCCAAGGCAGTCGCTGGCAAGGCCCCGCGCGCCATCCCGGAGATTCCGCCAGCCTGCCGCCTATCTGGGCTTGAGCCATTCATCATCACCGAAGACTCGCTGTTCGTCAACGTTGGCGAGCGCACCAACGTGGCCGGCTCGCGCAAGTTTCTGCGCCTGATCAAGGACGGCAACTACGAGGAAGCCCTCAGCGTCGCTCGCGATCAAGTCGAGAACGGTGCCCAGCTGATCGACATCAACATGGACGAAGGCCTGCTCGAAGCCCTCGAGTGCATGCCCCGCTTCCTCAACATGCTCGCCGCAGAGCCAGACATCGCCCGTGTGCCGATCGTCATCGACTCCTCGAAGTGGGCCGTGCTCGAAGCCGGCCTGCGCTGTATCCAAGGCAAGTGCGTGGTCAACAGCATCAGCCTCAAAGAAGGCGAAGCCGCCTTCATTCACCAAGCCGAACTCGTGCGCCGCTACGGCGCCGCGGTGATCGTCATGGCCTTCGATGAAGACGGCCAGGCAGACAGCTACGAGCGCAAGGTCGAGATCTGCGGCCGCGCCTACAAAATCCTCGTCGAAACCGTCGGGTTCCCCGCCGAAGACATTATTTTCGATCCCAATATCTTCGCCATTGCCACCGGGATCGAAGAGCACAACGGCTACGCCATCTCCTTCATCGAAGCCTGCCGCACCATTCGCGACACTCTACCGCATGCCATGCTCTCCGGCGGCGTTTCCAACGTCTCCTTCTCGTTTCGCGGCAACGACGCCGTGCGCGAGGCGATTCACGCAGTCTTCCTCTATCACGCCATCCAGAATGGCCTGACCATGGGCATCGTCAACGCTGGCCAACTGACCGTCTACGACGATGTCGCCGAGGACCTGCGCCACGCCGTCGAGGACGTCGTCCTCAACCGCCGCGACGATGCCACCGATCGCCTGCTCGAGCTAGCCGAGACCTTCCGCGGTGCTGGCAAAGAACGCAAAGCTGCCGACCTTTCCTGGCGCGAGCAGGACGTAAATGCTCGCCTGAGCCATGCCCTCGTTGAAGGCATCACCGACTACATCGAGGAAGACACCGAGCAAGCCCGTCTCGCCGCCGAGAAGCCCCTCCGCGTCATCGAAGGCCCGCTGATGGACGGCATGAACGTCGTCGGTGACCTGTTCGGTGCCGGCAAGATGTTTCTACCCCAGGTCGTCAAATCAGCGCGCGTAATGAAGAAGGCAGTCGCCTATCTGCTGCCCTTCATGGAAGACAATAAGTCCGAGACTTCCTCGGCTGGCAAGATCTTGCTTGCAACCGTCAAAGGCGACGTCCATGACATTGGCAAGAACATTGTCGGCGTCGTCCTGCAATGCAACGGCTACGAGATCGTCGACCTCGGCGTCATGGTCCCCGGCGAGAAGATTCTCGAAACTGCCCGCGCAGAAAACTGTGACATCATTGGTCTCTCCGGCCTGATCACGCCATCGCTCGAGGAAATGTCCTTTGTCGCCGCCGAAATGAAGCGGCTGAAGTTCGACAAACCGCTGCTGATCGGCGGAGCCACCACCAGCAAGCTGCACACCTCAGTCAAGATCGAGCCGCACTACGACCACCCCGTCATTCACGTCATCGACGCCTCTCGCGCCGTCGGCGTGGTCACCAAGCTCCTCGGCGATAAAGCCACGAGCTACACAGACGGCATCGCTGCAGAGTACAAGACGCTCCGAGACCAACGTGCCGCGCAGCAGGAGACTCGCAAGTCAGCCACCTTGGCCCAGGCCCGGGCCAACAAAGTCCCGATCGACTGGACAGCCTATCAGCCCCCTGCCCCCAACAAGCCCGGCATCAAAGTTCTCGAAAACTACCACCTTTGCGAACTCCGCGATTCCATTGATTGGACCCCGTTCTTTCAAACCTGGGAAATGGCCGGCCGCTATCCGCGCATCCTCGAAGACGACGTCGTCGGTGAGCAAGCACGCGCGTTGTTCAAAGACGCCACCGAAATGCTCGACCGCATCTGCGACGAGAACTGGCTCGAAGCCCGAGCAGTCTTCGGCCTGTTTCCCGCCAACAGCGTCGATCACGATGACATCATTCTCTGGACCGATGACAGCCGTAGCAGCGAGCGCATGCGCTTGCATCAACTCCGGCAACAATCCGCCAAGGGTTCCAACCGCCCGAACTTCTGCCTGGCCGACTACGTCGCCCCTACCGAGACCGGCTTGGCCGACACCCTTGGTGCCTTCGCCGTCACCGCGGGCATCGGGATCGAAGCCAAACTTGCGGAGTTCGCAACCGATCACGATGACTATAGCTCGATCATGCTCAAGGCCTTGGCAGACCGCCTCGCCGAGGCCTTCGCCGAGCGTCTTCACGAGCGCGTACGCAAAGAATACTGGGGCTACGCCGCAAACGAAGCCCTGACCAACGAAGACCTCGTTCGCGAGCGCTACCAGGGCATCCGGCCGGCCCCCGGCTATCCCGCCTGCCCGGATCACACCGAGAAGGCCCTGCTTTGGCAGCTCCTCGAGCCAGACAAGCGCATCGGCATGACCCTCACCGAGAGCTTTGCCATGCTCCCAGGTGCGGCGGTCTCCGGCTGGTACTTCGCGCACCCCGACGCACGTTACTTCGGCCTAGGCCGCATTCAGCAAGACCAGGTTGCGGACTACGCAGCCCGCAAGGGCATCCCCCTAGCGCAAGCTCGCCGCTGGCTCGCCCCCAATCTGGCGTAAGAATCTCCCGCAAACACGCAGAGAAGAAGGTGCCCGCTAAGAACGCGAGCCGACCTCCAGGGAGCCGGGCTCCCTGCAAGGGGGCAGCGAAGCGGCAAATCGCGCGAAAGAAGAGCTAGTGCAACTCCTGCTCTAAATCAATCATCAAATAAGGTACTTTCGCGTGTTTAGCGGGCTATTCCTTCGGGGGAATCATCTTGGGGGCAGGTAAGTTCTGAAGTCTATTTCGGCGCTGAGCGGGCCGTAACGGCCAGCTCTAATCCATGCCTGCACAATCTACGGATCACTTGCCCATCGCCTGACCATGCTCCGGCAGCGCCGCCCCCCTCCGGACTCTTTGCGTTCTCTGCGTTCTTTCGCGGCCATTCTTCCTCGAAATGACTCCCCCTCCGGACTCTTTGCGTTCTCTGCGTTCTTTCGCGGCCATTCTTCCTCGAAATGACTCCCCCCCCTGTGGTGCATGACGCAGCCAACAACCAAACGTGGGAGATCCCCCTGGCGAATGTCACCATCCTCGGTGCCCACGGCCGGTCCATCATCTACAGCAGGACGGACAGCGCTGGCAAGGCAGCCGTGTACATGGCAGAGATCGTGCTGTCTTAGGGCGTGCGCATAAATAGAGCCGAAAGAGCGATAGGATCAACGGGGAAACAGTCTGACCACGGTAAAATAAGCTTGACCGCAGCCAGAGCCCCCGTATAGTCGCTAAACTTTCAGTGCCAGAAATCGCAGTGAAAGTCCAATTGAATTGCTGCTGGGCAGAGAAATAGAGAAGGCCCTGCAAAACAGTCTGTTGACCAGACGCGGTGACCCCGTGTGTGCTCAGCTGTTTTGCAGGGCCTTTTTGTATTCTAGCCAGGCCGCAAAACTGTCGGCCACCGGATTTAACAACCCAACACGCAGGAGGATCCCCATGAACGGTAATCTACTCTCCACAATGCTTAGCACCCTCACAATCGTCGCGACGTTCGCTCTTGCGTCGATTTCAGAGGCAACACTCCTCAACAACGGGGGCAATGACGAACTTCTGGTTGGTGGTGAAATACCGGGCTGGGATGAAATCGTCGGGACGACTTGGACGCAGCGCTCCGCCAGTCCCTCGCCTCAGGCCGGGACGCATTACTTTAATCCCGGGGCCGGAGCCAACCACGAGCTGGCCCAGACCGTGGACGTCTCAGCTTATGCGTCCGATATCGATGCCGGTGTTCAGTTCTTTGATTTTTCCGGATACGTAAGTGGCTGGAGGGATCCTGGCGATACCGCACGAATCATCGTTGAATATGAAGACGCATCAGCTGTTGTTTTGGACTCCTGGGATTCTGGCGCTATTTACAACCCATATGACGAGGCCCCAACATGGCAGCACCTGACGCATTTCCAATTTGCGCCAGTCGGTACGCGCCAGGTCCAGGTCCGGTTGATTGCCGCACGAAATGCCGGGACCAATAACGATGGATATTTTGACTCTATTCAGCTGTCCACCTATGTCAGCGCTAACACCACGATCCTGACGTTTGACACGGGGCAGAGCAGCAATGCTGACCTGTCGCTTTCGTTCGGCAGCAATCTTTCCGCCGACATCGCGGGTGCCAGCGTATTCAACGGCGGTACACCTGACATTGCCCTGAGTTGGGCGCCCTCACCCAATGTCCTGGAGATTCACCAGGGAGCCGGTTTTGCCACGGTCGGTGACGGGAAAGTCCTTCAGTTGGATCTCAATGGCGGTGAGGCCGACCCGACTGTGACCTTTTCCGTTCCTGTGGGGATCGCCCTTCGAGTCAACTCTCTCGTGATCGGTCATGCCGACGATATGACGGAGCCGGATCACACTTGGACGATTACCATTGCGGAGTCTGGGGGCGGACCGACCGTCTTTACGCACACGACTGGCACACTCGACGCCGGCGACGCGGAGCCGGTAGCAATCAACTTCACCGGCGACGGGGGGATCGATTACGTCCTGACATTCGATGACGGCGGGGCCGACCACTTTCGGGCCGGGATCGACAGCCTGAACTTTGGCCAACAATCGCTCACGGGAACCGTCATTCTGGTCCGGTAGTCGAAGACTACAATCGTCACCAGCCAGAAGCAGGCGATGACAGACTCGCATGAAATTCAGCGTTATGAAAAAGCGAGAGCATATTTCCAGAGCTCAGGAAACCGGCAGGCAATCGCACAACTCGAGTTCGCTTGGACTTGATGACTCGGTGACTTGATGACGCCCGGCGACGTCATGAATCGCAGGTTTGCGAACTCCGCAAGCGTTGCGACTCAGCGGGTCACAAGTCGTTGAGACGCCATAGCTTTTCTTTGCTTGTACTGACGGCTTTGCAGTCACTCTTCAGGACCGCCTGAAGAGCCTTGAGGTCCTTAACCAGCCCACCCGCAATGAACGGCACGCGCAGCGCTGCGAGCTCCTCGTCCGCGACAGTGGCGGCGATGGCCGGCAGAACTTCGACTGCGTCTGGCTTGGCCTGCTGCAACATCGAGACGCCCCGCTTTACCGAGCGCCCATCATGCAAAAAGAGCCGAATGATCGATAGCATCTTTTGCTTGCGAATCGCTGGCACGAGTCGATGGCGAACGGTGATAATTCCGGCACAGCGTGGAAAACCGGCGAGCCAGCGGACGGCTGCTTCATTAGACTCTAAGCCATCAAGCAGGTCGAGGTGAACGGCGACGGCCAGATGCCGCAGGGGTTCAGCATCGAACTGGGCGAGAATTCGTGGCAAGTCACCGACTTCTCCGCCCTGTAGAAAGACGGCGCTGGCAGGCGCCAGGTCGGCAGTGTTATCCGACAGGTCCCAGACAACGGGGATGACCGGTTTGCTAAAGCAGGTGTGGATGGATGCGCGCAGGTAGAATGCTCTATCGTTGGTGTGTCACGATTGCTCAATAAAACATATACTAGAAAAAGGCCATTCGCTGCTTGACCGCAGTCAGCAGGCGGGTACCGTGACAGTACTTTCATTGGCGACAAGTGCAATGAAGGTCCAATTGAATTATTGCTGGGCAGAGAATAGAGAAGGCCCTGCAAAACAGTCTGTTAATCAGACACGGTGCTCCCGTGTGTGCTTGACTGTTTTGCAGGGCCTTTTTGTGTTCTGGCCAGCTCCTACGAACAAAGGAGTACTGCCGTGAAGAGGAAGCCGTTTACGTTGATCGAACTGCTTGTGGTAATCGTCATCATTGCCATTCTGATCTCTCTGCTGCTGCCTGCCCTCTCGCGAGCACGGGAGAAGACGCGGCGTGTTGCTTGCTTGAACCGACTGAGCCAAACACTGCTGAGTATGGCGATGTATGAGAGCGACCATCAGCCGTACTTCTTCTATGCGGCAAACCTGGGGAGCGATTCCGCGGCCAGTCTTTATCCGGACTACGCGACAGAGTATGCGACGATGGTCTGTCCGTCGACACAGAACGTGGTCACAGAGGATTCGCACCTGCTGAACAATGACAGCCAGGGACGCGTCGGCACGTCTGGTGCGCACAGCTATGAGATCTTTGGCTATTACGACACAGGGCCGTTCGCCAGAAAGCGCAAGAACAGTACAAATCTCGAGGTTCCCAGCGAGATTGTGCTCATCCTTGACGGCGACGACAGCGGGGTCAATAACTACCCAGACGTGACAAACAACCACACGAAGGACGGCTGGAACTGGGCCTTCGCAGACGGGCATGTGAGCTGGATTCATGCGGCCGAGACTGAGGCGGCCTTGGATGCCTCCTTTAATAATCCATGACCGAGGCTCCAATCATGAGGACTGATTTACTGGTGATTGGCGGTGGTGTCGTAGGCGCTGGAATCGCGCGGGACGCGGCCATGCGCGGCGTAAACACGCTATTGGTTGAGCAGGCAGATTTTGCCAGTGGCACGAGCAGTCGTTCCAGCCGATTGTTGCACGGCGGGATTCGCTATCTGGCGCAAGGAAAACTGCCCTTGGTCTTGGAAGCAAGTCGCGAGAAGTGCCTGCTGCGGCAGGTCTCGCCGCACTTGGCCGAGCCGCTTCCCTTCTTGTTTCCCACCTACAAACGGACGATGTGGCCGAGGTGGAAGCTGGCGGTTGGCGTACGGATTTACGACCTGTTGTGCGGGCGCCAGAACTTTGGGCGGTCCTCTCATCTGTCAGCTGATGGCTTGCGTCAGGTGCTGCCAGCTGTGGAACTGAGCGATTCAACGGGCGCGGTGCGCTACTTCGACGGGTTCACTAATGACGCCAGACTGGTGCTGGATACGCTGGCGTCTGCCGCCAAGCACGGCGCGGACATCCACAACTACACGCGATTCAAGGCCGCGGTTCGCACGGCAACGGGGTGGCGCGTGACGCTAGAATGCACACGCACGGGTGCCAGTCGAGAGCTGACCTGCACGGGGATTATTAATGCCACGGGCGTTTGGTCGCCGCAGCTTGCGCAGAGCGACGTGAAGATACGCCCGACCAAGGGGGTGCACCTGGTGGTGTGTCGCGCCCGCCTGGAGGTCCCCGAAGCGGTGGTCGTGACCGATGACAGCCGTGTGCTCTTTGCCATCCCGTGGGGGGACCGAACGATCTTGGGGACGACAGATACAGACTATGATGGCCCCTTGGATGACCCGGCCTGTGACGCGAACGACCTGGCCTACATCCTCGAGCATGTGAACCGCTACTTTCCACACGCGAACCTGACCGCGGACGACGTTCTGAGTACCTGGGCTGGGCTACGGCCCTTGGTTGCGGATCCCAACGGCAAGCCGTCCGACATCTCGCGGAAACACGAGATCCGCATTGCCCAGCCAGGCTGGTGGGATGTGACGGGCGGCAAGTTGACGACCTATCGGCTGATCGCCGAGCAGGCAGTGGATCGCGCGGTGAAGAAGTTGGGTCTTGATGCGGGTGCCTGCCGCACCAGTGAGCCGCTCATCGACGGGGCTCCCGCAGAGGTCCCGTACTCGGGTTGTCGGCCCCCCGCACTGTCCAAAGCTGTGGTTGAGCACTTCGTGCGCAACGAGTGGGCGGTTCATCTGACCGACATTATGATTCGCCGCAGCAGTTGGACGCACTACCTCGAAGCCCCAGAGGAGGCGGCCGAGAAAGTCGCGGTCTGGATGGGCAAGTTGCTTGGCTGGGACGCGGAGCATCTCGCAAGCGAGTTGGGCCACTATCAAATCTGGCGCGCTCGCAGTCGGGCGTGTATTGACCAGGCAGCCGAAAGCAGAATAGGCGGCACGCCGCTGCATGGCGCGACGCAAGCTGGCATAGTGCCAGCAATCCCCCAAGGAGCTTCTTTATGATTTTTGCGAATAAGGCGCGCGCTACGTGTACACCATCGGGCCGACTGAAACAGCCACTTTGCGAGGGTGTACGTCCAACGTTGGAGTTCACGGCTTTAGACGTGCCACGCTGCAACAGCCATACTACATGGGGCACAACTAAAGTTGTGAACTCCAACGTTGGACGTACTCCTGTGCAGAGCAGTTTCGCTTCGCGGCTGCGTTCCCTGCGGGGGTGCCTGCGGCGATCAGCGGTCTCACGTTCCGAAGCGGAGCGCTCTTTAGTCGCTATCGCTGTGCCTATCGCGGTCCGTGCGTTCATCCTAAGCATCGCCATGCTGGCGAGTATGGCGATAGCCGCCGAACCGGTGGATATTGTGGCGCACCGTGGTGCCTCGGCTGATGCGCCCGAGAACACAGTACCGGCTTTTGAACTGGCCTGGGAACGCGGCGCAGACGTGGTGGAGGGTGACTTTTTTCTGACGTCGGACAATGAGATCATCTGCTTTCACGATAAGACCACCGCTCGGCTCGTGGGCGAAAAGCTGACTGTGAGCACCACCCCGTACAGCCGACTTCGGACGCTGGATGTCGGCGCCTGGAAAGGCCCCAAGTGGCAGGGCACACGAATCCCGACATTGGCCGAGGTGCTGGCCACACTCCCTGCTGACAGGGGCCGACTCTTCATCGAAATCAAGGATTCTGTTCGCATCGTCAAACCGCTGGCAGAGCAGCTCAAGAACGCGGGCCTGCCAACGTCGCGATACGCAATTATCTGCTTCCAGGAGCGGGTAGTGGCTGCCTGCAAAGCGGCCATGCCCGAGGTGAACACTCACTGGCTGGTTTCGGCCAAGAGCTACGGGAAGATGGGCGTGGCTGGCGTGCTCCAGACGGTGAAGCGACTGGGGGCAGATGGGCTCGACATTCAGGCCAGTCTAGCCATCACCCCAGAACTGGGACAGGCATTGCGGCAGAATGAGCTTGAGTTTCATTGCTGGACCGTCGATGACGAACCACTGGCACGCCATATGATACGAATGGGGGTGGACTCGATCACCACGAATCGGCCCGCTTTTCTTCGGCGCCAGCTAATGTCTGCAAGTCCGGGGCCCGGCATCTTGCTGAATCTTGGCTTTGATGATATAAAACACGGCTCTGCGGGCATCAAGGGGCGCGCCCTGTCCAACACAGTACTGAAGTCCGGTACGTCGCTTCCCGCTTCCGGGACGGTGGCATTGTGGTACCGGCCCACGAAATGGTACGACTATCAGACGGTGTTCGACAGCACAGCGGCCCCCAACGTATGGGAACTATGGCTCAACAAGGAGGCAGAGATCTGCTTTCGCACGACCGCTGAGGATCTCCGGATTGCCTATCGTCTGCACCCTGTCGCGGCCGTCCAACACTGGCAGCATGTGGCGGTCACCTGGGATAACAAGCTTGTACACCTTTATCTGAACGGTGCGCCAGTGATCACGACAAAACGTAAGCGCCCCACGCCCCCGAGCGGCGAATTCTGCCTGGGCGGCGGAAACGCCGGCAATACGCAGGGACGCGGCAGGTGGGACGAGGTGGTGGTGCTGGACGCAGTCTTGTCCGCCGCCGGGGTCCGCACACTCATGCTCGACGGCGTCAATCACCTTCAAGACAGCGCAAAACCGGAAACGAAATAATGTTCAAACGACTAAAACCAGCGCCGTTTATCGAGCCTATCGCGGCCGATAAGGTCGATCCCGAATACAAACGAATGCGCCGCCAGGTGTTCTTCGGCATCTTTATGGGCTACGCCGGCTTCTATCTGGTCCGCAAGAATATCTCATTGGCCGTGCCGTACCTGCAGGATCTGGGGTACAGCAAGACTCAGCTGGGAATGGCAATGTCAGCCGTGGCGGTCAGTTACGGATTCAGCAAGTTCATCATGGGCAACTTCTCGGACCGGAGTAATCCGCGCTACTTCATGTCGCTGGGCTTGTGTCTGTCATCCGTATTGATGTTGGTGATGGGGTTCTTCCCGTTCGCGACCTCGTCGATCGCCGTGATCTGCGGCGTTCTACTGCTGAACGGCTGGGTCCAAGGGATGGGGCTGCCCGCGTGCAGTCGCACGATTGCCCATTGGTTTTCACATCATGAGCGTGGGCGTACCGTGGCCTGGTGGAACGTCTCGCATAACATCGGCGCCGGGCTGGTCGGGCCGCTGTTCGCCTTTGCCATGATGGCCACCGGCGATTGGCGAACGGTCTTTTACGCGCCGGCTGCTCTGGCTCTGGTGATCGCGTTTCTGATCTGGCTGACCGTTCGCGATACACCGCAGTCTGAAGGCTTGCCGCCGATCGAGGCCCATCACCATGACAGATCAGAGAGCTACAGCGGACACTTTGAAGAGGAGTTCACAGCCAAGGAAATCTTCATGGCCCATGTGCTCAACAACAAGTGGCTGTGGATCATCGCCATCGCCAATATCTTCGTCTACATGGTTCGCTACGGCGTGGGTGACTGGGCACCCGCCTACTTGAAGGAAGTGAAAGGCTTCGACATCAAGAATACCGGCTGGGCATTCATGGCCTACGAATACGGTGCCATCCCCGGTACAATTCTCTGCGGTTGGGTAAGCGACAAGGTCTTTCACGGACGTCGTGGACCAGCCGGTGTGGTGTTCATGGCGGGCGTTACCCTGGCGCTGCTGGTCTATTGGCTGAACCCGCCGGGCAACCCCGCATTGGACATTGCCGCGCTGACCATCATCGGCTTCCTTATCTATGGCCCCGTCATGCTGATCGGGCTGCACGCCATCGATCTCGTGCCCAAGAAGGCGGCGGGTACCGCTGGTGGTTTTACCGGCCTGTTTGGCTACTTCCTCGGCACCGCCATTGGCGCCAACATCGGCCTGGGCTGGATCATGGATAACTACGGCTGGGATGGTGCATTCATCGCCTTGTTGATCAGTTGCGGATTGGCCATCGTCTTCCTGGCCATGACCTGGAATCAGGGCAAAGACTTCCACTACAAAAAGGAGAAAACTGATGCTGCCTCCTAAGCTCATTGATACTATCGACGCATTCTTCTTCGACATGGACGGCACCATCTACCTGGGCGAGGAGCCGATCCCTGGGGCACGTGCCGCGCTGCGATCCTTGCGCGAGCGGGGGAAGCGCTGCTACTTCGTGACCAACAACACGTCCAAAGCTCGGCATAATTACTTTGACAAGCTGAAGCGAATGGAGATCGAGGTCGAGTTGAGCGAGATCATCTATCCGATGCACGGAGTCTGCGACTACCTGCGCTCGCAAGCCATTGATCGCATCGCGCTGCTCGGCACGGAGGCCTTGCGTCAGGCCTTGGTCGATGATGGCTTCACTGTGACCTTCGACAACCCGCAGCTCGTGGTCATCGCCTATGACAATGAGATGACCTATAACAAGCTGGCCAGTTGCATTCGCTTGATCCATGAGGGGGTTGCTTACATCGCTACGCATCCTGACGTGGTGGTGCCATCGCCCCATGGTGATTTACCGGACGTCGGGCTGTTTCTGCCGCTGATCGAGTCGGCAACGGGTCGCCCAGTCGAGCGCGTGTTCGGCAAGCCGAATGCCGAGATGATTACCGGTGTGATGGCTCGCGATGGGCTACGTGCGGAGCGCACTGCGATGGTCGGCGACCGGCTCATGACCGACATTGCCTTGGCAGTGGCGGTCAACTGTCATTCCATCCTTGTCCTCACTGGCGTCACGTCAGTAGCGGATCTTGCCACATCGTCGGTTGTGCCGGACTTCATCCTCGACGGGGTCAAGGATCTTGCTGCCCAGGCATCTTAATCCTGCGAAACTGGACGCAGTCGGAGAGAGGCCGCCCATTGCTGCCGTCCGAGGGGTAAGGCATGGACTTGCCTGCTCATTTCGCGGGGGCATGGCGACACTGGCGGAAGTCGGCAGCGGTGGGTGGTCTCGAGCGTGTATGGGCCATGGCTGAGCAACTGGGCTAGCGTCTGTTGCCGGGTGACTTGCTCGTGCTGTTGCACAAGGCCGCGAAACTGGGGAGACTTAACGGTGGACGCAATGGGACATTTAGCGCAGGCACCAGGGATGCGCGGGGCACGCGTCGATGGCACGGTGGGGAGAAAGATTCAGGGCTGATCAGCCGGTCCAACTGGATCCTGATCAGGTCGGCGAGAGCGTTGCGCGCAAGCGGCGAGGCATCGCTTTGCAGAGCCTCGTGGTGGTAGGCTGCTCCCCGACGACACCTGGGAGTATTTCTGCCTAGACAATGTGCGTTATCGCGGCCGGGATCTGACCATTGGTTGAGACAAAACCGCTGAGACATACGGCAAAGGCCTGGTCGTACTCGTTGACTGGCAGCAAATTCCCCATGCAGACACGTTGAAGATGACCACCGGCGTGCTCGCCAGCAGGTAGCTCCAATTGTGGGTGGTAGGTTGACCTACTGCTGTAGGACCGCAGCCCGGGAATGGCGAGCGACAGGAAGAAGCGGGCGAGCCGCCCGCGGGCCCAGAGAAGCGAGTCTTACAGCCCGGGAGAGACAGGAGCACGTTGGCCCCTGCCTAGCGAGTGGCCAAGTTGATTTTGGTTCTGTTTTTGGACCAGCGACTCATGACTCGCGACCAGCGGGTTCTTGGACTGCTTGACGCACTGACTGCTGATTCTTTGGACGCCGCCGCAGAGTTGTCACACAGTCAATGCGTCATCTACCTCGCAAGTCGCTAGTCGTGAGTCGCTGGCCCCAGAAACACAAAAGGCGCTGAGTCCACGAGGAACTCAACGCCTCTGGAAAGATGGCTAAACGCTCAGGGGGCGCCTGGCGAAAAGACGCCGCCGCTGGCGACGGTAACGGTGCCGCCGATGGTGCCGGTGCCAGCAAGGGTGCCGCCGCTGGAGACGTTGACGTCGCCGCTACCAGTTGTGCCAGTGACCGATAGTGTGCCGGCGCTGACCGTGGTTGTGCCGCTGTTGGTGCTGGTACCACTGAGGGTCTGGTTGCCGCTGCCAACTTTGGTAATACTGGTCGTGTTGTTGGTGCCGTCAGCAATCTCGCCAGAGAAGGTGCCGTCGTTGCCGGTATTGCCCAAGGTTACCAATGCTGTCCCGCCAGCAGTGCCATAGTTGCCCACGATGATGCCGGCTCCGTTCAAAACGCCCATCTGAAAGGTGCTCGCCAGGCTGGATTCGTTGGCCCAACCGATTCCGTTGCCTCCCTTGAGTTCCATGGTGCCATTGACTTCGATATCCGCATTCTGAAGCCCCGTGGTGTTGCCGCTGACGCCGATTCCGCTGCCGGAGTACGCGGTGGTACTGGCGATGCCGTTGACAATCAACGTGCCGGCAAAGGTCGAGTTGTTGTTACGTAGATTCACACCGCTGCCAGCATTGGTGGTGTTGATCGTCACTGTGGCAGTGGTGTCACCTCCCGTGCTCTTGAGCCCGCTGTCCGGATAGAACCCGCGCCCAGCTGCGGCAGTCGCATTGGAGGTATGATTGATCGTGACGCTTGCGCCAGTATCCACCGTGGTCGCAGCAGATGCCCCGTTGAAAACGAGCCATTGGTTCGGATTAGTATTCTGCAAGGTCGAGCCATCCTTGAGCAGGATGGTTTTGCCTGCCTGGGAATTTTGCAGATTCGTTGTGTGCGTCCAGGTAAGGATTGCACCGCTTTCAACCGTGGTCGCAGATTTGTAGTTGCTCGCTCCACTGAGGATTAATTCACCAGAGTTAATGGCGGTCGCACCGGTATAGTTGATCTGGTCGCCCTGAAGTGTCTGGTTGCCAGCCCCGGTCATATTCACCGTTACGGCCATGGTTCCGCCGCCACCCCAGGCGTTCCACAGGTAGCCGTTGAATACGTAGGCGCCAGAGCCGACCAGATTCACCGTGCCGGTGCCAGAATTGCTTGGTGTAATGCCGCCGAAGGAGGTGGCGGAGTTTGCAATCATCAGGTTATCATGACTGGTGCTGTCGATGCCTGCCAGTGACTGGGTTGTGCCATTGAGGGCGAAGGCGGGCAGGCCGCCCTGGGTGCGGTCTCCCGAGAGCACGGTGTTGGCGCTGCCGAGCTGATTGTCGAGTGTAGGCCAGACGCGCGCGGAATTCGAGGAGTCCGAGTAGATGGCCAAGTTCCCGGGCACTGCCACGGCGCCCCCGGTCTTACTGAGCGTGAGGCTTCCGCTGTTGATTGTCGTAGTGCCGCTGTGGGTATTGGAAGTCGCACCCGAAAAAATGAGTGTAGCGAACCCATTCTTGGTGAAGTTTCCGGTCCCCCCAATGGCACCGCTGATCGTGAGCGTTCGGCGGCCCAAGCTGTTGCCGTTGTCTTCAAAGCGTGGCGAACCGGTCAGGGTGATGTCACCGGAGATTGAATGGGTGCTTGTGTTACCGGCACCCCAGTAGTTGCGGAACCGGGCGTTGTCGTCGAAGGCCATGGGGCTGGTGAAGCTGTGACCGCTGGCCCAGGTCATAATCTCTGCGTTGGTCATGACATGGACGTCATTGGCGGCGTTGGCCAATGCTGCATTGCCAAAGCCCAGCCACTGCCCGGTATACACTGTCAGTGTGTCGATGTTGCTGGCACTGCCGGACCAGTTCCACCAGTTTTCGGTGCCGACTTTGATCAGGTTGAAGCCGCCACCGTTGATCGTGGCAGAGTTGTCGATGCGTCCGCCACCGCCGCCAATCTCCGCATCCGCTGCCAGGGTAATGGTGCTTCCGCCGGCAAATGAGGTACTATTCGCGGTGCTGTACAGGGCACCACGGCCGCCAGCGCCGTCGCGGCCGGTGCCGCTGATGGTAAAGTTCTCACCGGAGGTCGGGTCAAAGCTGGCGCCGTCTAGCTCTGCGCCGCTGCTGACCGTGGTCGCGCCAGCGGTCGAGCCGAGGGCAGAATTGTTCCCCAGTTTGAGAACGCCGCCGTCCACCGTGGTGCCGCCAGAGTAGGTATTGCTGCCGGAGAGGGTGAGCGTGCTGGAGTTGTCCTTTGTCAGCGTGCCCGTGCCACTGATTACGCCACTCATGGTTTGGTCGGCGCTGCTGTTGTAGACGAAGGCACCGTTGTTGGCAATGGTGTTGGCGTAACTGCCGCTTTGCAACGTGCCCGAGCCGCCGATCTTGAGTGTCCCGGCACTAATGCTCCAAGGCGCGGTGTCAGTATTGGTGCCAGTCAGTTCCATCGTACCGGCACCTGCCTTAGTGATCAACCCTTCCCAGTTGGGTCTGATGCTGGATGAAATCAGCAGATCCGTTCCCGAGCCTGCCACCGTATCTTCTACCGTGACGGTTTCTGCAAAAGCAAAGCCAATCCTATTCGCGTTGATTGTCGCCAGGCCAGTCCCTGTCACGTTAATGCCATTGTTGTAGAGGAAGCCGCCAAACCCCGAATTTCCGTCTGCTGCGCCCTCCGAGGTCATCGTTCCTCCATTGTTAAAGGTGATGGCTGCGCTGACGGTGTGTACCAGGTCAGCAGTGGAATTGTCTGAATAGGTTCCGCCATTCTGGATCGTGAGAGCGGTGAGACCGTCCATCGCGTTGTGGCCGGACGCGGACAGTTTGGCAGTTCCGGTGCCGTCCACGGTAAGGGCGCCGGACAAGATATCGTCTCCCACCAAGTCCAACGTACCGGCATTGACGAGTGTGCCGGAGCTATAGGTATTGGCGCCCGCCAGCGTTAGCGTGCCCGCACCAGTCTTTGTGGTGAGGGTACTGCCGCCAAAGATGACGCCATTGACGGTAAGGTCATGGTTCAACCCGATATTGAAGGTCTCAGCGCTGCCAGCCTTCTGGATATTGCAGTTGATTACATCCGTCAAGCTGCCCGAAGTCACGGTCGACGTTCGAATGACGGATCCGCCGATGAAGAACTTGGTCGGACCGTTGATCGTGTAGCTGTTCTCGGTGCCCAATGTGTTGTTGAAGTAAAGGCCGTAGACGTAGCTGTAGGTGCCGCTGCCACGGTCAATCGTCGTATTTGCGGCACCCGACAACGCAGAATCGCGGAAGGTGACATTGCCATTGGGGAAATTTCCCGCGGCAGACCAGTTAGTACCATCGTAGAAATCCGTGGAGGTATTTCCCGTCCAAGACCGACTACCGTTCTGGCCGAGTGCTGGTGTGACACACAACACCAGCGCGGCGAGCGCGATGAGCAGGAGACTCCTGGCCGCGCCGACGACCGCCGCGCCACGACCGAGTGCGTGAAAGTGAATAAGTTGGCGCATGATTGGGCTCCGGCATTTAAATTGGTGTCACGTGCAACCGCTTTCGACGAGAAGCTAGTTGGCGCGGCAGCGATTGCAACACTTCCCCGCATAAATAATCGATTATTCGCTTGCCCTTCCTGCCGAACTCACCCGGAGTGCGCCACACGCAGCGCCGGGCATGCCCGAGGCGCTGAAGGCGGAGAAGCAGCCCGCGGTCAAAACGAAATAAAGGCCCGCGCGGAATTAACGTTGCGTTTTGCTGCAGGCCCTAAGGATGACGCATTCGTCTTTATCAGTTTCGGTCGGTGCCCATTTGCCGCTCCCTGCGGTCACTCCGGCCGGCAACAAAACAAGCGATAGGGTTTTATTCATGCCCCTCTATTAGCCGCCATTATCCGACCCGCGGGACAATAGGCGCAATTCCGTCGTTTGGATCGGGAATACCCAGACAGGCAAGCAACTGGCAATGGATCCTCCTTTCGGCGGCCATAGTCAGCCCAAAGCCATGGTGCAAAGGACGCCCCGCCGAGGGTTTTGGAGCGTGGTTGTTCCCATGAGCCAGTGACGCAACGGAGTTGCGTGGCGCGAAAAATGGAAATAACAAAGGACTATGTAGGACGCACTCTCCCAGGATGTTACGATTCTGCACGTCATTGTTTAGGTCTGTGGGTGGCGAAGAGATGTGGAGGTTTGTACTGTGCATGAAATAGCATTCAGTCCGGGAGTTTCCAGAGAGATCAACGTGCAAAGAACGAACATCATTCTTGTCCTGACCGACGATCAGGGATACCCGCCTTTGGGCTGCCACGGGCACCCGACTGTGCGGACGCCACACATTGACCGGTTCTATGGCGATGCGATCCGTTTCGAGCAGTTCCACTGCGGCACCACGTGCGCGCCGACGCGGGCAGGCTTGCTCACGGGGCATTACTGCAATTCCACAGGCGTCTGGCACACCATTGGCGGACGCTCGTTGTTGCGCAAGGATGAATGGACGCTGGCCACGGCGCTGGCTGACGGGGGCTATCGCACCGGTATCTTTGGCAAGTGGCACCTGGGCGATGACTACCCGTACCGTCCACAGGACCGGGGATTTCAGACGGCCGTCTGCCATGGCGGCGGTGGCATAGGACAGATTCCCGATGCCTGGGGCAATGACTATTTTGATGACGTCTATGAAGTGAACGGCGTCAAGAAGAAGTTCGAGGGCTACTGCACGGATGTGTTTTTCGATGAGGCAATGCGCTTCATCGAGGAGAGCCAGGACACGCCGTTCTTCTGCTACATTTCGACCAATGCACCCCACGGTCCGCACAATGTCGAGCCGAAATACTACGAGCCCTACCTAGATACCTGCAAGACCGAAGACTATGCTCGTTTTCTGGGGATGATCACGAATATTGACGATAATTTTGGCAGGCTGCGGGCCAAGCTTCAGCAGTTGGACATCGAAGACAACACCCTACTCATGTTCATGAGCGATAATGGGCAGAGCGCAGCCGATGGCGGTGCCCCTGTCTACAACAGCAACATGCGCGGCCAGAAGGGTTCGCAATATGACGGCGGACACCGGATTCCGTTTATTGCCCGTTGGGCGGACGGGAAGTTGGTTGGCGGGAAGGAGATCAGTGAATTGACCTCTTATGTCGACTTTATGCCGACCTTGCTGGATATCTGCGGGATCGAGACGCCAGCGGGCCAACCCGAGTTCCACGGGGAATCGCTGATGCCGCTGCTCAGAAACAAGAAACCGCAGGAGTACTGGGATAGCCGGGTGGTGGTTACCGATACCCAGCGCGTGCCCTACCCGCTCAAGTACCAGAAATCCAGCGTGATGAAGAACAGGTGGCGACTGGTGGACTGCCAGGAGTTGTACGACATTGGGGCCGATCCGTCGCAGGAGCATGACCTTGCCAGTGAGCACCCGGCGCTGGTGGCAGAACTGACCGCCGAGTATGAGACGTGGTGGGATGTCTGTGCCAAGCAATTTCACACGGATACGCCGATCAGCGTCGGAAATTTTCCAAGCCGGATCAATGGCATGGATCTGCGGAATGAATCGGGCCTGTTCGTCTGCGGTCAGAAAGACGTCAGGGATGGGAAACAGGTGGCTGGCTACTTTTCGGTTTATGCCGAAGAGACCGGGACCTATGCCTTTGAGCTGTGCCGCTGGCCAGAAGAGGTGGATCTGCCGCTGACAGCCGCCATTCCAGAAGGGGAGGATGTGGAGATTCGGGAAGAATGCATTCCCGAAAACCGGCGTGATGCCTACCGCAGCAGCAATGAACTGGCGATCGATCTAGCGCAGTTTCAGATCAAGGACGTCTGCATTGAGGGCAAGGCGGTTCAGCCCACGGACCGGAGCGTCCGCTTTGAGGTGGAACTGGAAGGCGGCAAGCAGTACGAACTGCGGGCATTCTTCTACAACCGCAAGCAGTCGTTCAACACAATTCCGTATTACATCTACACATCAATGAGCGGGTGATTTATGCCGGCTGAATATTTTTTGAGCGTGATTGGCTTGGCCATCCTTGCCGCAGTGATGCCACAGGTTGCCGTTTCTGCCCCCAATCCAGACGCGCCCAACATCGTTCTGATTCTGGCCGATGACATGGGGATAGACTCCGTGCAAGCCCTCAATGAGAAGAGCAGCATCCCGCCCCCCCCAATCTCGACAAGCTCAAGCCGGGATCTGTGGTGGCTGATTTCCTGGCAAAACGCCCCGCCAAGACGCCCTTCTTTTACTGGTTCGGCAGTTTGGATCCGCACCGTCTGTACACCAGCGTCTCAGGGCGCAAGGCTGGCAAGAACCCGACATCTTTACGGGCCAAGAAAAGCGGGAACGGCCGTTCCTTTTGATTGTGCGTGAACGCCACGCTCACTATGCCCGCCTCGGCTCCCCGGGGCCGGCCTCGGCTACCCCGTCCGTGGCATACGCTCGGGTGACTTTCTCTACCTTCGGAACTTTGCCCCGGACCGCTGGCACTGTGGCAACCCGAAACTGGGATTTCCGGACAAGGACGACAGCCTGACAAAGAGAGTGATTGAGAAACTTGGTCCCGGAATTCCCAATTGGAAACATGCCTTCGGCGAGCGCCCGGCGGAAATGCTCCTCGGTGTCAATCGGCCCCTGACTGTGTCGACAACCTGGCCAAGGATAAAGCGCTCGCCTCCAAGACTTGGAAACGTTCTGTCTTGACTAACGAGTGTAACTCAGAAAACATAAAATAAAGATTACACAGCTACCAAAAACAATTACCGCTTCATTAGCTCTACTGGCACCAGTTGGACTCATAGCGGCCAAGGAGGTTCAAATGCAAGGATCGATCACATTAGAGCCGCTTCCCCTGGCGGTGAAGGAAAACTACTACGCCAGGAAGCTGTCGCCGCAGCTGCTGGCTGATCCGGGGTATCGGATTTGGGGCGTAAGTGTCATCCAATGGACGGATGGAAAGTATCACGCTTACTATGCGCGCTGGCCCGAAAAACGAGGATTCCACGGTTGGCTGCGATACTCCGAAATTGCCCATGCGGTCTCCGACCATCCGGAGGGTCCCTTTGTCACCACTGGAACTGTGATCAAAAACCGTCATAACGATGGCTGGGATGTGGTGAATGCCCACAACCCCAGTGTGTGCGTCGCGGATGGCAAGATCGCCCTCTACTATATTTCGAACAACTTGAGTGAGGCGGCGAAGGCTGATGGGGAAGCCATGCCGCCCAGCGAGAAATGGCTAAACCGCAATGGTAAGCTCTTTCGCAATTCCCAGTGCATTGGCGTAACCATTGCCGACCAACCCGAAGGCCCGTTCATCCGCAACCAGGAGCCCGTGGTACAGCCAGACAACCGCTTGTTTAAGAGTATCGCGGTGAACCCGGCGGTGCATTACCGGGAAGGCCGCTATACGATGATCATGAAGGGCGATGATGTAAGGCGCGAGGGCGTGTTCCGCATCCAACTCGTCGGGCATTCCGCACAGCCGAATGGTCCGTTTGTTTTTCAGGAAACACCCATCTACGACCAGTACCAGACCGAAGACGCCTGTATTTGGTACGACGAGACGAATCAACAATACAACAGCATCGTTCACGTCTTCGGCCCAACCTTGGCCCGACTGATCTCAAGTGATGGGGTGAACTGGCGGGAAGCCGAACCATTCACCTTCATGACGAAGGAATTCGTGATGGAGGACGGAAGCATCTGGAAGCCAAGTCGTGTCGAGCGCCCCTTTGTGCTTACCGATGAGACGGGAAAACCCAAAATTCTCTACCTGGCAATATGGGACGCCGCCCACAAACTGAATGCGAATATTGCCGTCCCGCTCACGGTCAGAGAAGGAAGGTGATGATGAAAATGAGAACGATGCTGCTTCTGCTGAGCGTGGCTCCCCATTCGCTTTGTGCGGACGAAACACCAGCACCAGCACCCCAAACCGGTCCGAGGCGCAGGCGAGGTGCTTCGCGATGTCGGCTATAAAACCGTGGCCCAGACAAAGATGCTTATGGATATCTACTATCCGGCAGAGCACAAGCATGACCGTGCGCCTGTGTTTTACTACACGCATGGTGGTGGCTGGTATGTCGGCAGCAAAGAGCTGGATGACACCCAGCAAAAGATCTTCAGTGGGCTCCTGCAACACGGCGTGGTCTGCGTTAGCATCAACTACCGCCTCGTCTCCGCGTCGATGCCGGAACATCCGGTGTAGATGCGAGACTGTGTCAGCGACTCCAAGGACGGCCTGCGTTTTCTGAAGAAGCACGAAGAGACCTACGGACTTTCTGGGGCCCCAGACTTGGCAGAGCACCGGGGGACACCCATCGGCTGTGTTTCCTAGAGCCGCCCGACAGATTTTACGATTTGTGATCTGTTTGTGCCGGCGGGTTTCAAGCCCCATCTGCAACCGAAACGCTTTACCAGCCGGATCAAGACGGGAGAACCTAAGATCGGGTATCAGGAAGCCATCCCGGAGTTGAAGCGGATGATGCGTGAGGTCAGCCCGGTCTACTACCTCACTCAGGAAGGTTCGCCTGAGCCACAAGTTCACGGCAATAAGGATGGTACCATTCTCCAGAAGCATGCCGTCCATTTGCGGAAAAAGCCAAAACAGTCGGCGCTTCCGTTAAGGCGCTTACCGTGAGGGGTATAGGCCATGGATTTGACCCTCACCACATACTAACAATCGGGAGAGACTCGTCGAATTCACTGTTGATTTTGCGCTCAAACAGCTGGCCCTGGACGCGAAGAAGGCGAAGCAGTAAATGAAGAACGAAATCAAGACTGCCAGCCTGCTGTTGTTTTGGCAGAACGTCCTGCCCTTTGGGGCCGCCCGGGCAACTTGCCCCGGTGCGTCCCTACCCGCCAAATCCGTACGCGCCATCGACCAGACCGTCGACGAACCATTTGAAGCCGACGGGTACCTCTGACAAGTTACTTCCCAAGTCGGCAGCCACCGCCAGATAATGGCTGGGCTTCAGCAACCCCGTCGAAAGGGCCACAATCCTGTGGCGGTCGTAATCAGGAGGCGTTGCCCAAGCCCCAATTCGCCGCAAGATCCATCCTCCTTGCGAGCACAGGGCCTTATCCGCAGACTGCTATTTCTCAAGTGAAATGGTCAGCGTTTCACTGCCGAAGCTGACGACATCGCCAGCGACAATCTTCTTCCGTTTCTGAGTTTCTACGGCCCCATTCACGAGGACTTGTCCGTCAGCAACTGCCTTCTTTGCTTCACCACCGCTGGGCGCAAGGCCTTCAAGTTTCAGAATCTTATATAGCTCAATGGGCTCTTTCGCAATCTCAACGTTTCTCATCTTCTGAATCCTCTTGGGTTCGTGATTGGCCGGGCATCAATGCGCAGATAATTCCGCTGGCGATAAAGCGCAAGGCCGCTTCCACAGTACCCCAATCCGCAGGTCGGACTGAGAGCGCGGCCGACTTGCCAGTACGAAACCGGAGAGCAGACCAGCCCCCGAATCCACCAAGTCTCAGGCTTGGCGCTGTGGCAACTCGATGAAAAAGCGGCTGCCGGCGCCGAGTTCGCTCTCGACCCAGACACGCCCACTGTGTAAGTAGACGACGTGCTTGACGATCGCCAAGCCAATACCGGTTCCCCCGGAATCGCGGTCACGACTCTTGTCGATCCGAAAGAAACGGTGGAAGATGCTGCGGTGGTGTTCCGGAGCGATGCCGGGCCCAGAGTCGCCGAACTCCACGGTGAGAAACCGCTTGGTCGATGTTGCCCGAATGAGAACAGTCCCAGATTCAGGGCTGTGGCGCACAGCGTTGCTGATAAGATTCACGATCGCGCGTTCAAGCAGGCGTCGGTTGGCAAACAGGCTTTCGCCCTCCGCTTGTAGGTCAAAGCTGACCGCTCGTTGATCTGCCTCTGCCTGACGCGCCGCGATGCAGGTCTCAAGTAAAGTCTTTACTAAAATCGGTGAGAAGTCTTCCTCAAACCCGGGATCACCATGCTCGATACGCGAGAGGTAGAGAAGATCATCGATGATGACAAGCATGCGCTGGCTTTGGCGAGAAATGGCGGCGATGTAGCCACTTTCGTCCTTTGCGGACTCCGCAAGCAGCTCGATGTAGCCGCTCATGCTGGTCAGCGGGGTCTTTAGCTCGTGGGACACATTTCCCGCGAACTGCTCACGCATCTGCTGCAGTTTTTCCAGGCGGGTGATATTGCTCATGACGATGAGCACGGCGTCGCAGTGGTCACGACGATATTTTATGCGGGTGCCAGACAGCAAAAAATCACGGGCTTGACCGTGCTCGTTGTCGACATGCAGCTGAATCTGATCGCTGCCCTGCCCCTCGCGGAGGGCGCTCACGTACTCGTGCAGGTCGGCGTCGCGGATCACTTCCAAGTACAACTTCCCTACGGCTCTCTTTGCCTTCGAAATCCCAAAGAAGTCGGCCGCTGCTGGATTCATGAGGCGTAGTTCATCGGCGTCATCGATCAGCAGGATGCCCTCCTGCATGCTGTTAAATACAGCCTTCCACTCCACACGCTTGCGCTCAGTCGAGACATCGACTTTTCGCCAGCGCTTGGCGACTTTGTTGGCCGCCAGGCTGATCTCATCGAGTTCACGAATTCCGCAAACGGGTAAGCGGGTCTCGGCGCGGGTCTCGAGGGCGGTCTGGAGCGCCAGCGCCTTGCGCTGCAGCCGGCGCAACTGGCGCCCCCGTAAGCCCATAAGCAGGACGAGCACGAGCGCTCCCCAAACCACAAATGGGCTAGCTTCGCGCAGGACTGCCGCGCGTGATGGCAGGGGGCGAGAGAGCCGCATCACTGCGCTGACTTGGCCATCTAGCCGAACCGGAACGGCGATAAAGATCTCGGGACTATTGCTGGCATGGTTTCTGCGGACGGCCTGTCCGATCTTGCCAGCGATGGCCGCCTGCACTTCCGGGTATTGGCCCAATGGCAAGGTGGTGCCCGCGCCGAACGCTGAGTCTCCCAGCACGACGCCTTCCAGGGAAAGCCAGGTGCTGCGACTGCCCGACCTGGCGGCGATAGCGCTGCACAACGCTTGACGCGACAGGTCTGTCTCTGAAGCATTTTCCTCAAGGCCAAGACTGGCCTGTCGTGCCAATCCCAGCGCGATGCCTGGAATGCCTCGCGCCATCTGCCATCCGGTGGCAAACCAAAGGCTGATCAGTCCGAATACGATGACGATGGCCACATCCTTAAGGAATTGGCGCTGGACAGCGACGGCGGCTATTTGCATGATTCACGCAGCCGATAGCCCACGCCTCTTACAGTTTCCACCGCCGCAGCACAGCTGCCGAGTTTCTTGCGCAGCGAGACGATGTGTACGTCCACCGTACGCTCGGTCACGACCACGCCTGCCCCCTGCCCTGCATCCATGATCTGCCGCCGGGAACTCACGCGCCCAGGACGCCGCGCCAGCGCCAAGAGCAGGCGAAATTCTAAAGGCGTCAAAGGCACAAGTTGCCCGGCCGCTTCCACCTCATGGCGCTCAGGACGAATGCGGATATCGCCACAGACGATTTCCTCCTCGGCGGCCGCTGGAGCGGACTGCTCGCGCCGCAACATCGCCTTGATGCGCGCGGTCACGACACGGGGGCTGAAGGGCTTGGCAATGTAGTCATCTGCGCCCATGGCGAGCCCAATCACTTCATCCGTTTCGTCCGACTTTGCAGTCAACATGATGACCGGGATATGCTTCGTCTTCGGGTTCGCCTTCAGCCGATAGCAGGTTTGATGGCCGTCCAAGACTGGCATCATCAGGTCGAGCAGGACGAGAGCGGGGCAGGCGGCTTCAACCAGCGCCAAAGCGGCCTCTCCGTTAGCAGCCTCTTGTACCTTGAAGCCCTCGCACTCGAGCACATGCCGAAGCATCTCACGAATGTCCGGCTCATCATCGACGATCAAAATGGTGGGAAGACTGGGCATATTCAGCTCGCAGGTGCGATCTCCGCATGTCGTACAATGTCACCGCTCACGGTGTAGGTGACGTCCTCAGCGATATTCGTTGCGTAGTCCGCAATGCGTTCGAGGCTTCGCGAAACCGAGATCAAAAACAGCAGCGAATCCATACGCTCTGGGTGTTGGTGCAAGCGATCGCGAATCTCGGTGATAATCTGGACGTTCAGGTCATCAACAATGTCGTCGTCTTCGCAGACTTGCCGGGCCAGTTCCAGATCGCCGTTTACCAGCGAATCCAGGCTGCCACGCACCATGCGCTGCGTCTCGCTGAACATGGCCGCAAAATCCGCCGGAATATCGACCCGAGGCCCCTTGGCCATCTCGATCACGTACTCGGCAATGTTCTTGCAGAGATCGCCGATACGCTCCAAGTCGTTATTCATCTTGAGCATGGCGATGACCCCGCGCAAATCCATCGCCACCGGGTGATACAGTGCCAAAATTTTCAAACAGTCTTCTTCGATATCGACTTCGTGCTGATCAATCACATGGTCGTATTCAATGACAGAATTTGCCGCGACCACGTCCAGCTCATTCAGGCACTGCTCTGCGTTAGCAATACTACGCTCTACCTCTGCACCAAGGGCTAAGATCTGCTCTTTCAGCTTATACATGGATCGATGAAGTTGTGTTTGCATAGATTTACCCAAATCGTCCCGTGATATAGTCTTCGGTTTGCGAGTTTGCAGGATTGCTAAAAATGGTCTGCGTATCGTCGTACTCGACGACCTTGCCCAGATAGAAGAAGGCCGTGCGGTCGGAAATACGTGAGGCTTGCTGCATGCTATGAGTGACGATGATGATGGTGTACTCCTTCTTAAGTTCACGCGTCAGCTCTTCGATCTTCCCGGTGGCGACCGGGTCGAGGGCGGAGCAAGGCTCGTCCATCAGGATGATCTGTGGCTTGGAGGCGATCGCTCGCGCGATACAAAGTCGCTGCATTTGCCCCCCGGACAGGCCCAGGGCGCTGGCGTGCAAACGGTCCTTCACCTCAGTCCAAAGCGCGGCGCTTCGCAAGCTGCGCTCGACGGTCTCGTCCAGTACCTTGCGATCGCGGATCCCGGCCACGCGCAGACCAAAAATCACGTTCTCATAGATAGACTTGGGGAAGGGGTTCGACTTCTGAAAGACCATGCCCACTCGTTTGCGCAATGAGATCACGTCGATCAAGCGATGAAAAATGCTGTTGCCAGTGATCTGAATGTCCCCTTCATGCCGCACATCATGAATGAGATCGTTCATTCGATTTATGCTGCGTAACAACGTGGATTTACCGCAGCCAGATGGGCCGATGAAGGAGGTGATCTGGTTGGCCGGGATCTCAAGATTTATATCGAACAGTGCCTGGGCTGTTTTATTATAAAAAAAGGAAAAGTCCTGGATCGAGATGATCCCCTTTTCTGCATCTGTCTGTTCTTCACTCATAGTGGCTTCAGTATTCTCGAGGCTGGCAGTCATTAGAAAGTACTTCCTGCGTATTTACGCCGCAACCGGTCCCGTACCAGAATGCCGGCCAGGTTTAGGACAACGACCACGACAATGAGCAAGAGGGTGGTCGCAAAGACCATCGGCAAGGCGGCTTCGGAGTCTGGTGACTGAAAGCCGAGGTCGTAGATGTGGAAGCCCAAGTGCATGAACTTCTGGTCCAGATGCACGAAGGGGTAGCTGCTGTTGATCGCCAGACTCGGGGCGAGCTTCACGACGCCGACCAACATCAACGGGGCGACCTCCCCGGCGCCGCGGGCCATGGCCAGAATCATGCCCGTGAGGATACCGGGCAGCGAGGCGGGCAGAATAACGCGCTGGATTGTCTGCCACTTCGAGGCACCACAGGCGAGCGCAGCTTCACGAGTCCCACGCGGTACGGCGCTGAGCGCTTCTTCTGCGGCCACGATGACCACGGGTACGGTGAGCAGCGACAGGGTCAGCGAGGCCCACAGAATCCCGCCCGTTCCGAAGGTGGGTGTCGGTAGCGTGTCCGCGAAAAACAGGCGGTCAATGCCGCCGCCGACGAAGTAGACGAAAAAGCCGAGGCCAAAGACGCCAAAGACGATTGAGGGCACGCCCGCCAGGTTGTTCACGGCGATCCGTACACTCGTGAGCAGCGGTCCGGTCCGGGCGTATTCGTGGAGGTAGATTGCCGTGATCACGCCGAATGGCGTCACTGCCAAACTCATGAAGATGGTCATGATGACCGTCCCGAAGATAGCGGGAAAGACCCCGCCCTCGGTGTTGGCTTCACGCGGTGCGTCCAGCAAGAAGACCTTCGCGTTGTGCAGGAAACGTCCACAGCGCGCGCTCAAGCCCATGGCGTTGGGCCGATAAAAGGAGACGATGTGCCCGATGGCTACGCTGCGCTCGCGGCCGTCTGAGATCTCGTAGATGAGGTGGGTTTGGGTGGCCAAGTCTCGCAACTTGCGCGCCTTCTGCGCCAGCGCTTCGTACTCGCCTGTGAGGCTGGCAAGTTCGGCGGTGATTGCGGAGTTCGCAGGCTTGCGCTTGAGCCGCTCGATACGATTGTTGACGCGCCCGATCTCGCTCTTCTCAATCTCTGTCACCTCAGCACGCAACGCCGTGGCCTCGTCGACGAACTCTTGGAGCTGAGGATCATCCGCTTCGCCGACCAGCGAAATCGGCTCAGCATCCGCTTGCTCGATGCGCAAGGCCCGGCCAAAAACCGAACCAAACTCCAGGCGTTCGATCTTCAGGATGTCCAGCGGTTGGCTCTGCTCGCCGATCGCAGCCTCCGGAACATAGACGAAGGAGTGGCCAAAGGCGTCGCGGTTTGCCGTGTAGAGCTGCCATTCTTGATCACCGCTGGTGGCTTGCTTCTGCTTCTTTACGATCTCACCGATCAGCTGCCGCTCGCTCCCATTCTCGCTTACCTGCAACTGCACAACGCGCTTGGGCCAGAAGACCGAGATGCCGTTCACCAAGATCAAGCCGAGCAGAAAGATGACCATCGCGATGCCAGTGGCCAAGCCCATACTGGAGAGCCAGACAAGTGGCTCGCCGGCAGCGGCTTGGCGCTGAAGCATGGGGTTTTGCGGGGCATCAGGAGCTGCCATAATCACACAGTCTTATATTTGTTGCGCAGGTGCTGGCGCAGGATTTCGGCGAAGGTGTTGAGCACGAAGGTCATCGCGAACAGCAGCATGGCGCCGAGAAAGAGGGCGCGATACAAGGTCCCGCTGTGGGGGGCCTCGGGCAGCTCGACTGCGATGTTCGCCGAGAGCGTGCGCATGCCGGTAAAAATACTCATGTCCATTATCGGGGTGTTGCCGGTGGCCATCAGCACAATCATCGTCTCGCCAACCGCCCGGCCCAGACCGATGATCACAGCTGAAAAGATGCCAGCAGCGGCCGTCGGCAAAACGATGCGAAACGCGGTCTGCCAGCGACTCGCCCCCAGAGCCAAAGCGGCGGAGCTAATGTCCCGCGGCACGTTCGACAGGGAATCTTCGGCAATCGTAAAGATGATCGGAATCACGGCAAAGCCCATGACAAAGCCCACGATCAAGGCATTGCGCTGTTCATAACGCCCGCCCCAAAAATCAGGCCACCAACGCCGAAAGTCGGCCACTTGCGCGCCCGTTTCCGGGTCGCTCACCACAAACACCGCCCGTTCCAGAATAGGACCAAACCAAACGGCGAGGCAGACGCAGCCGATCAGGACCGGGATGAAGATCAAGAACTCGTACCCTGGCTTGCAGAGCACGCGCACCTCGGGCGGCATCCGGGTCCAGAGGAAGCCGATCAGCATCGACGCCAAGGGCGCGGTTATCACAAAGACTAAAACCGCTGGGACCCGATTCTCCAACAAGGGCGCTAGCCAGAGCGCAGCCAGAAATCCCAGTACGACAGACGGAATCGACGCCATCGTCTCCATGGTCGGCTTCACCACGGCGCGAAAACGGGGGTGCTGAAACTGGGAAGTGTAGAGCGCTGCCAGCAGCGCGATCGGAATCGCGAACAGCATTGCAAACACGGTCCCCTTGATGCTGCCGAGAATCAGTGGAATCATCGACAGCTTGGGCTCGAATTCATCGCTGCCCCCAGTGGACTGCCAGACGTAATCCGGCCGCGAGGCACCCTCATACCAAACCTTGCCGAAGAAGGCCTGCATGCCCGCTTCCGGGTGTGGATCGTGCAGTTTGTAGAGATAAAGCGTGCCCGCCTGGTCCAGCGTCAGTAAGCGATCATGCTTGCTCGACAACGCCACATGAGCCGCCTGATAACTCTGCGCGGCCTCCCAACGAACAGTCTCGGTCGTCCCATGACGCAGACTGAGCGTCTCGCCGCTGGCCATGAGAAAGGACTTGTTGCGCTGGCTGGCAGCATAGGCGCTGGCTGCACCGGGCAGCGGGGCAAATGACTTGGTCTGCCCGAACAGACGCTCCGCGTCCTTGGCGGGCATGTACAGGCTGAAAACACGATTGACACCAGCTGCATTGGTCACCACCAGCGAGTTGCCGCCAAGCAAAAAGTCCAGCGACGCGATCTCCTGGGTTGCGGAGTCCGCAAACGGAAAAAAGGTCTGCATCTTGACGAATTCTCTGCCGTCTCGCCGCAAATAGCAGATGCTGCCGGAATCCGTCGCGACGGCAATAAGCTGGCCGCCAGCGCCGACTCGCACAAAACGGGGCGTGCCTTCGAGTTCCCCCGAAATATCCTGATTGCCCGCGACCTTGACCTTACCTGCGCCCATCAGGCTGCGCTTTTGCTTCAGCGTCACGGCGTGCGTTACGCGTTTGCCGTCGGCCTCTTGTACCAGAACCGCGACCTTCAGGGATTCGCCATCGACATAGTCTAGCGCGATCACCGGCACATCCGCCAAGCCGCCCTTGTAGCGCTTGCCCACCGTCACGTCCTGGCCAATGCTGCGCTGCTCGTCGTCGCCAAAGCTCGCCGCGTAGTTCAGATCCACCAAGCTAAACCCGCCCTTGTCCGTGCCCACCGCCAACTGCTGCGTCTTGGGCACATAGGCGAAGGCGCTGGGCTGCGCGTCATCAGCCAGATTTATCGGCACCACGCTGCGCTCGCCGCTGGGAATCGCGATGAAGTGGAGCTGACCTTCTTTGTCCAACACAAAAGGCAGCTCGGTCCACTGATCCACGCCCAGCATGAGGGCATCCGGCACCCCCGTCTCCAGCTCCTGCACCAGGCTCACTTCGGCGCCGCGAAAGAGCGGCAGCACCTGCCAGAAGATAAACACAAAGATCCCCATCACTGCTGCGATGACCGCTAAACCACCCACTTTGATGAAGTGAGTCATGAAGCGATCTATAAGCAGCGTGATGCGACGTGGCTGGAAACGTTGGGAGTCGTCTGGGTTCATGAAGACAAACTGGCCTTGATCGGTGGCGACGCGCTGCGCCTCCCGCAAGGGAAGCGTGTGTATTGTGTTAAGGAAATGTTAAGGGGGCCGCGCGAAAATAGATTCACCTTTTCGCGCGGGCCCTAAAGCCTACTTCAGGCCGTCCGCAGTTTCCGCAGCCACCTCGGCAGGCAGTGGGAAATAGCCGTCCTTGACGACCACTTCCTGGCCTTGCTTGGCAAGCACAAAGCGCAGAAACTCCTGCGTCAGCTTATCCAGCGGCTGATTCGGCTTCTTGTTCACGTACACGTAGAGGAAGCGGGCAATCGGGTAGTCCCCTTCCAGGCAATTCTCGTAGCTCGGCGCGTAGAAGTCGTCGCCTTCCTCAGCAATGGGCAACGCCCGCACGCCCGAGGTCGCGTAGCCGATGCCCGAGTAGCCAATGCCGCCCAATTCCTTGGCGATGCCTTGGACCACTGCCGAGGACCCCGGCTGCTCCTTCACCGTCGGCCGATAATCGCCCTTGGTCAGGACCAGTGACTTAAAGAAGCCATAGGTGCCCGAGGCGCTATTGCGTCCGTATGCCGAAAGCGGTTGGCTCTGCCAGGTGCCCGTCAGTCCCAGATCACCCCAGGTTTCAGCTGCCTTGCCGCCGCGCTTCAAGGTGCTGGAAAAGATGGAGTCTACCTGCTGCAGGTTCAGGCCTTGGATCGGGTTATCCTTGTGCACAAACACCGCGAGTGCGTCGATCGCCACGCGAATGGCAGTCGGCTTGTAGCCGAACTTCTTCTCGAATGCGTCGAGTTCCGCGGCTTTCATTTCACGGCTCATTGGGCCGAGTTGGGCCGTGCCTTCGATCAACGAGGGTGGCGCCGTCGACGAGCCCTTACCTTCGATCTGGATGCGCACGTTCGGGTAGACGGCCTGGAAGCCCTCCGCCCATAGCGTCATCAGATTATTCAACGTGTCTGAACCGATACTGTTCAGATTTCCCGAAACCCCACCAACCTGCGTGTACCTCGGCAAGGCCTCATCCACCTTTACGACATCTCCAGCTTGCATGCTGGCAGCGGCTAGCCCCATCATGAGTGCGAACATTGTGTACTTCATACCTGTCTCCTTGTGAGCGTTGCTCGTTGTTGCCGATCGCTTTGTGCTCTCGACTCGACATAGAATAAAGCCCTTGCGATGACAAGCCGGGCGTCTGCCGTGAAGCCCTAGTGAAGCTTGTGTTAGGAACGCATTAAGCGTCCTAGCAGCCGTGAATAAACTCGCGCTGACTGCAAATACAGTGTCCATCAGGCGCAGATCGCTTTCCGCCAAAATTCAATACCTTCCAAAGTGGTAATGACAGCTTACAACATTGGGCAATTTCGCATATGTCTGATAGTTGAGAAATCTGCGATGAATGCACGAGATAAACTGATTTACCAAGCCAAAGCGAAAGTGCTCAAGGCGCTGGCGCATCCAACGCGGCTGTGGATGACGGAACAACTGGCCGACGGGGAACGCTGTTTTTGTGAATTTGTAGATGCCGTTGATGTTGATTTTTCGACCAGCTCCAAACATTTGCCTGTGGGCACGGAGCGATTTGACAACGCGGGACTGGAGGCTCTCCATCTGCTTGGCGGCGATGTGAAGATAGTCAACGATTGGCGAGCAGGACTTATCTCCGCGTCGGCGCGCGGCGGCCGGAGCCCATTGTTACTTTCCACGCTGTCAATCATAACAGCAGCTTACGATGGTCTCAGCGCATCGCCACCGACGGGTCTGATAAAATCCAGTCCCGCCCACAACACGCGAACCATAACTGCCTTCCCTGCGGGCAGTTACAAGAAATGGCGGAGAGGGAGGGATTCGAACCCTCGGTACCGTGAGGTACACCCGCTTTCCAGGCGAGCACGTTCGACCACTCCGTCACCTCTCCGCAACAAGCCTGTGGCCACCCATATTGGGCAAGCCGGTACTAATACGGCACTGTGACCGTCCCGCAAGATAAGATCGTCCAAATCCACTAAGAAATGCGAACTCAATGGGCTGTGGGACTATCGGTCCAAGCAACATCCGCCGCGCCAGGCAACCGCCGGGCTCACAGATGCTGCGAAAAATTACGCGTCGTCGTCGAGCTCGTCGTCGTTGCGCGCTTCGGTATTCTGTAGATGAAGTTCGTCGAGGTCCCGCTGCCGTTGCGTGCTGGCGTACTCGTCCGCATTTACTAGTGTTTCGAGTTCGTCGTGATCGTCAAACTCGATTTTGAACAGCCAGCTATCCTCATAGGAGGAAGAAAAGATGGACTGCACATCGTTCGCAGCGCTTTCATTGCGTTGGACAATATGGCCGCTCACGGGTGCGAGGATCTCGTAGACTTCGACACCGATATGCACCGTCGCACAGGCACGTCCGATCTCGGCGACATCGCCAATTTCGGGCAGCTCAATGCTGTCTGCATCCTGAAACTCCTCTTCGAGATCGTCTGTGATACCTATGACTGTAACGTCGCCTTCAATACGAACCCAAACTGGCTGGTCGGCCGAATAGCTGAGGTCTTCTGGGTAGAGCATGTGGTGCTAACTCCTCAATAAATGCGTCTGCACTCAAACAATAAGTTGGTTTTTCAGCGCCCAGAATCCAATTCCGCAATTTGCGCGCTGAGGCGTATCGTACCCCACACAGGGAATCACGCAAGTTAAGGTTTGGGCGGAATGTCATTGACGACGTTGCATGCGTTCCTCAACTGCCTGCTCGATCTCGTGAAAATGTGCGCTAGACAACAAGGAACAGAATAGCATGCAATACATCATACGAACACCGGAAGGTGCGGAATACGGGCCAGCAGATGAGGCTACGCTGATCAAGTGGGCTGGTGCCGGACGAATCAAGGCAGACTTCGAAATTCGCAACGAAGTGATGCGCAAGTGGCACACGGCTGCAGAAACTCCTTTTCTGAAAAATGTCCTACGAGATCGGGAATTAGAGGAGAAAACGACGATGGGGAAGAAGCTTGGTAGCTTCGTAAACCCCACGGCAGAGCTGGGAAGCGGTCAAGCGAGCAACTCGTTGACCAACAGCGGAGTCTTCAAGTGGACGAATGCGAACGCCGGACGACGACTTGCTTCGTTCCTTTTTGACGCATTCGTGGTGGCTGCGATCTTCTGGGGGCTCACGTTTTCTTTGGATTTGTTTCCCTTCAAACAGGCCTACCTCTGCTATACACTGGCCGGTATCCTGATATCGTTGGCGTATTTCTCGCTAGCTCTTGGATTCATGGCCCAGACGCTTGGGCAACTCTTCTGGGGCGTCATGGTGATCCGCAAGGACGGCGAGCCAGTTCTGCTGGGACGGGCCTATCTGTTTACTGTTCTTTCCTGGCTAACACTGCCACTCACACCTATCCTGACCTACAGCACGCGGTCGCACCGAGGACTCGCGGAGCGTATGACCGGCGTGGTGGTTTGCCGCACGCGGGTCATGGATTGAGCAGGGTTCTTTCGCTTCACCGTATCAAGAGAAGCAGGTAGGCGATGGCTGGCTTCAGCCTGGAATTCATTAAGGCTTTACGGGGCGACCGCAGCGCGCGGAAACTATCCTGGCGGCTCATGAGCTACGTGGGCCAGCGTTTTCTCGCGTCCGCCTTGGTCTGCTACTGTTCTTTCGCGGCGATGTTTCTGATCGCGATCGTCTTGGATGACCTGCAGAGCTTTGTGCAGCACGAGGCAAGTGGTGCCCAGATCATTGCCTATCTGGCATTGTTTTTGCCGCAATACCTGGTGCACGCACTGCCGATGGCGCTACACGTGGGCGCCCTTTTTGCGGTCGGAAGCTTGAGTCGAAGCAGCGAATTGGTCGCCATGTCGGCGGCCGGGGTCTCGATTCGCCAGCTGATCTTGCCCATCGCCATGGTTGCTGTGGTGATGGCCGCCGTGCAGTTTGCGCTGGTTTGCGGCGCGCCCGGCTGGCGCGCACGCGCAGTGGATATTCGCGAGTCTCTGACCGATCCATTCGACACGCGGGACAATGACCGGAGCGCCTATCTGGCATACTTGGATAAGCTTGAACAACGGGGCTGGTTATTCCAGGATTTTGCCCCGGACGGCGTCTGTAAGCGTATCACCGTCACCCAGTACCGCGGTGACGGCACAATTTCCTGGGAGATACGTGCGGGGAAGGCTGACTTCGCGGATGGACATTGGTGGTTCACCGATGGTGAAATCAGTCATTACGACGGCGAGGGGTATCAGCTCACAGGCAAACCGATCCACATTCCCGGGAGACAGCCTCAGAAAGAGTTGGTGGATGACCCTCGGAGCTTCACAATGATGGTTGGTCTGAAGGTTCTGGAAGAAGTCCCAATCGCCAAGCTGATCGAACTTCTCTTTCAATCAGACCGGCCGCTGGCACCGACGACGCAGGCGGCACTGCGCGCCCAGCTTTACGCCTATCTATTATCGCCATTGGCCTGTATTATCGCCATTATTCTCGGCGTCCCGATTGCGATTGAGCACTCGCGCAGCCGCTCGATCCGCAATGTCCTGATCGGACTCAGCCTGATGATCTGCTATCATCTTTGCGTGGAAATTGCGCTGGTCATGGGCCGGCTGATGATTGCACCAGCCCTGTTGCTGGCCGTGGTGCCGCCGCTTCTATTTCTCGCCGGTGGTTGTTATGCGCTTTATCTGAAGCGCTGAATAGATATACGACCGCCAACAGCCGGCTGAAGGCACCGGCAACGAATTTCGAACATCCACGACTTTTATTACGTCTCGGCAGTCTTCATTTGGCGATTGGACATTCCCTGTTGGCTCTTGATTAAGGCTTTCGCCGCATGACGACGGCATCAAAGCCGAGCGTTTCCGCCTTGTTTCTCGTCGTTAGCACCTCGGCGACATCGTAGTGTTTGCGCACCCAGGTTACCAAGTCCAGCCCGTAGTCTAGACCTAGATACCGGTAGCCATACTCCTTCATGTCGATCTTTAGCAAGACGATCCAGTCCGGCGAATCAGCTTCCAGGCTATCGATCACCGCCTGTTCACCGCCCGTCAGCACCATTTCCCACGGGTTCAACTGATAGTACGGGATCGTATGCCGGGCACGCAGGAAGTAATTGAAGCTGATGCCCTCCGGCGCCACCAGCAGTGTCTCACCAGGCGACATCGAATCCCGCAAATAATCCAACACCTTGGGCAGTAGAAAATGTCGTGGGCTGGCCTGCGGATCATGGAAGAAAGTATCTTGCCCGCGGCCTACGCTCATGGTCTTTGTTGTGTAAAACTCGTGCGTAAAGGCGAGGTGCTGAAAGCAGAAAACCAACAAGAGCCCGATCATGGCGTTGCGAACTTCGCAAACTGCTCGAAACCTGCGCATGCGCAGCGGCAGCTCGTGCACGAGTTCATACCAGACCAAGACAGCTGCGGGGACGGCCAGTACAAAGCCATAGTGGCCAATTCGAGCGCGCAGCGAGACCTTTAGTAGAATGGCTGCCGCGAGCGCAGCCCACGCAGTCAGGATGGCGGCCTTTCGTGCGGCAGGCGTATGCCGTAACCGCCACCAACGCCGGCAATGCCACAGGGCCAGGCCCGCAGCCAGAAAGGGCAAGGGCCGCCCGACTGAGTACCACCAGCCATGGGGGATCGCCAGATACCCGACTATCACCGCAACGACCAGCGCAATTCTGCGCCCATGCCTGCGAGGAACAAATTTTGCCGTCGCCAGGCCAATGGCCACGGCTACACTCAGCGCCAAGGCCCAGACCAGTGCCGCCCGCGCGATCTCCGCACCCAACTCTAGCGGACGGTCCAACCCCATCAGCTTCAAATAAAACGTACCGTCCACCGCCTCGGACGGAAAAAGCGTCAGCTCCCATGTCGTCAGCACCGCGCGCAGCGCGTCCAGCGGCGGCTGCCACCGGCAGTACCAAGCCACGGCAACCACGGTCGGAACAAGAAATGCCAGAGAATAGACCAGCAACGCCTTCAACCACGCCTGCCATTCACGTCCTTCACGGCTGAGCAGTCCCAGCCACCAGAACACCGCAGCAAACCCCACCCCCGCGAGCGTTAGTTCAGCCTTCAGCAGAAAGAGCAAGCCACAGAGAAATCCGGCCGACAGCCAACGCGGCAGACGCGGCGAATGCGGATCTGCAGCGAGAACGTGCGCCAGCACTAGCAGAATCAGCAGACCATGCGTCATTTCATGCCGATACGGCAGCACGAAGTTATAGCTAGCCACACCCACGTATTGCGAAAATGCGAACACACACAGAAACAGCACCGTCAGCAGAGATGCGCAGTTGGCCGTACTCCAAATGCGCAGCAAGCGCCAAAGCAGTGTGCTGATCGCGCAGAGAATCAGCAGATTACACCAAATTAGCGTGCTCATTGACTCGCCGAAGAGGCGAAATAGAACAGCATTCGCCTCCTGAGACAGCGGCCCCATGATGTAGGATATGTCCCGGTACAGCACCTCCCCCTCAGCAAGTCGCCACGGGATGTAGAGCTGGTGCCCAATATCCACGAGCATATCAGGCCAACGTCGCCAGCTCCAGATTGTCAGCAGCACGAAGACCGGCGGAAGGCACCAGACGGATCGGGGAATGCGCCGTATCATTTGAGCTGCAGAATTTTCATCGCAGTGCCCCCATCCAGTTCCACAGAGAACACCGGTGCCACCTCCGCGTCAGGTGTGCGCACGGCAGGATGATACCACTCAGCACGCGTGACATACATCAGGTAGATTTGCCCCGGATAACGCGTCAGGACCTCGGCGTATTTCTCCTCGGAAAGTTGACCGATATAGAGCGGGCGGACGTCCTCGCGCAGGACGGTTGGATCCGCGGACGCAAGCAGCGTAATGTGCTCCGCCACGCCAGTGATTAGCATTGCACCCTCGGCTGCATTTTCATTCAACCAGCTCATGCCTGTACGATAGGACCCGCCCCAATAATCAGTCGCGCAGCCCAGCGATTTCTCCTGGGCACCGCCAAGCCCTCCGATAATCGCGTTGTAGTACGGAAGAGTATTGGGTTGGTTCTGGCCGATCCAGAACACCGGCTGCGCCAGCACCGCACAGAGCGAGCCCCCGACGACGGCATAACGCCCCCATCGCAACCGATTTTCCAGCACATCGACCAAGCACACAAAGCCAATGCCTGCGAAGATCGCAAGCGGCACGAGGTACTCCAGCCAATGCCGAATCACATCAAAGTCCGCGGCCCCGGGCATCACCACGCGACTGATCGGCACACACATCCACAACAACAGCAGGCATAGCAGTGGGTCACAGACTTTTTCGCGTAAGGCACTGCGCACCCGCACCGCGCACCCCACCAGTGCCAAGCCGAGCATCGGCAGAGGGCAGGTCGCCACTGCGTATAGCAAGGGCCGATACCAATCATGGCCTTCATGCTCCACCTCGAACCCTCGCTTGGTAATCGACCCCACATAGTCCTGCACATGAACAGGGAAATCGAGCCAGAGATATGGCCACAGCACAAACATGGTCAATAGCCCAATGAATGGATAGGCAACCAGCGCCCCAATCAATCGGCGATCTAGGTCCTTCCCACGGCTCACCGCGAGTTCAATGAGAAACCATGGTCCCAGCACGAATGGCAGCAGCAAGGCGTTTGCCTTCGTAGCCATCGCAAGCCCCCAGAACACCGCCGAAACCAGAGCAAACCTCCAGCGCCGATCCCTAATCGCCACGTAGAATGCACCTGCACAGACGGTGTAGACGAACAACAGCGGCACGTCCTTAAAATTGTTATGCATGTGTGCCCAGAGCCGCGGATGTGCTGCGAGAAACAGACAGGCGGCAAGAGCCTGTACACGCCCCAGAGTCCGCCGTACAAACCAGAAGACCGCGCTCAGAAACAGCAGCGCAAAACCGACCGTACTCAGATGGTGCGCCTCATACAGCGGCAGCCAGCCCAGCTTAACATGAAACAGCCACTTGCTCAGGCTCGACATCGTCGCCCCCACCGGCCAGACCTCGTGTGGCCAGAGTAGCACCGGATTGCCAGGCATCTGCTGGGATAGCGCGCCCAGATCCGCGTGGTCCGGACCGTACCATGGTATCGACGCGGTTGCGCCATCCAGCTGTGCTACATCCCCGCTCAGCCAGAACGCAAGGTTGCAATCCCCAAGGTAGAACTCCCATGAATCCCAGACGATCCCATGCCCTGCCAGGGTCAAGATCAGGCTTAGGCCCACACAACCGAGCAGCGCGCCGAGCGTCCAAGAATCAACGCGACACCATGGCGCAGGCGAGCATACCGATGAACTGGCGGATGTAGGTGTTTCGTTCACCGCTGCACTATAGGCGAAATCGCCGGATATTCCGCAGCTCAGGATTGCTTTGGTTAGTTGACTTTTTGCCGCAATGCTAGACCTTTTCAGTTTCGCCCGCACGAATCCGCAAACGACCACCTGGAACTACCCATGCCACTTGTCCCAATGCGCACGCTGCTGGATCATGCAGCAGAGAATGATTACGGAATTGCCGCCCTCAATGTGAATAACATGGAGCAAATCCAGTCCATCATGGAAGCGGCGGAGGAGACCAACTCTCCCGTCATCATCCAGGCATCACGTGGAGCACGCTCCTACTCTCAGGACGCCTATCTGCGCCACCTCATGCTGGCTGCAGCAGAGCTCTATCCGCACATCCCGATCGCGATGCACTTGGACCACGGAAACTCCGCCCCCACCTGCATCAGCGCCATTCAGCAGGGCTTCACGTCCGTCATGATGGACGGATCCCTCGATGAAGACGGCAAGACCCCGAACAGCTACGAAGCCAACGTGGCCGTGACCCGCCGCGTCGTCGACGTTGCTCACGCCTTTGGTGTCACTGTTGAAGGCGAGCTTGGCTGTTTGGGTGGTATCGAAGACGGACACGGAGCTGGCCTCAGCGAAGAGGAAGCTGCCGACCACCTCACCGACCCTGATGAAGCCGGTGATTTTGTCGCCCAAACCGGCGTGGACGCACTCGCTGTCGCCATTGGCACCTCCCACGGCGCCTACAAGTTCTCCTCAGAGCCCACCGGCGAAGTCCTGCGCATGGATGTCATTGAAGAGATCCATCGCCGCCTGCCGAACACGCACATTGTGATGCACGGCTCCTCCAGCCTGCCACAGAGCCTGCGCGACATCATCAACGAGTATGGTGGTGAACTCACTCCAGCTTGGGGCGTTCCCGTCGAAGAAATTCAGCGCGGCATCAAGCACGGCGTCCGCAAAATCAACGTCGACACCGACAATCGTCTTGCCATCACCGGTGCCATCCGCAAGGTCTTCGCCGAGAAGAAGGAAGAGTTCGATCCGCGCAAGTATCTCGCACCGGCGCGCGAGGCAATGAAGGAACTGTGCAAGGATCGCATGATCGCCTTTGGTCAGGCCGGCAACGCTGACAAGATCAAGCAAGTCACGCTTTCCCAGATGGTTAGCTACTACAGCGGCTGATCTTCGCCGATCGAATCGTGCAACATCATTCTTGACGTTGCACGATTCCCGGCTATTGGTGTCAGCCTGAGCTGACGCCATCAGCGGGTATAGCATAGTGGTAATGCGACAGCTTCCCAAGCTGTTGAGGGGAGTTCGATTCTCCCTACCCGCTCCACCTTCCCCCTTCGAGGCACGCAAGTCTCGTAATTGCAGTAGGTTGCACTTGAATGCAGGCCAAGACCAGCGAGATGTGCCACTTGCGTCAAAAGTGGCACAATGACCGAAGCTGCAAAACATAAATGACCAAAACTGTAAAACAGTAGAGGCTGCTCACCGGGGCCTTTCCTGTAGCAGGACGAAATTATTTTGATTGGGCTACGTAGTCTATGGCAGGAAAATGCCATAAAAACTATGAAGGCCCCAAATGAACGTACTTGCACTCGATTGGCTCAGATGCGCCTACCCCCTCTCACAAGAGGCCGTCCGCCGAGCGACAGTTATCCGGCGCGGATGCCGCCTCGCACACAATGTCACTGTCGCTTCGCTTGGTGAGGAACAGAAAGAGCGAGCGAAGCTGATCGCCACTCTTAACGCCGCCATTGATTCTCATGCGGCGGAACTGCGTGGGATCGAAGAGAAAGCAGCTGGAAACATAGGGGCAAAAGCACTGCTGGGGGCCGACATTCCTGCTCCTATCCTGATCACCACCGCTCTCCTTGCTTCCGCCAGGCTTCATTGCAGCATTAAAGGATGTATAGGCTCTGAATTGGAAGTTTGTGAGATGGCAGCTGGGATAGATCTTGAGGCCTTGCTGATGGTCCAGGCGGCATTCGATGCCTCTGGCGTGCTTAGGCCACATGTTACTTTTTCTAGAGGTCAACATGGTGCTCCTGTGCTGATCGATAGCGCTTTCTGCAAGATCGTCCAGTCCCGTACAAAGCAGCGACGGGTCACCTATGTCTAATTCCAGAATGAAACCAGTCTGGGAATTCTCCCTGCGGCGGAAAAAGGTGGGTGAAGCACTTGGGCCACTCAATACTCCAGCAGATGCTTTGGAGATGCTGCTCGGGCTGGAACTGCATGCACAGGGGCACGAGCACATAGTGTCAGTAGCACTCAGTCAAACGAACCACGTCTTGGGCATATACACTGTTGCACTGGCCCCGTGGTTGCGCACCGGAGAGGTCTTCCGTGCTGCAATAGTCATGGAAGCTTCGAGGGTTCTTCTAGCGCATTCCAAGCCCTCTGGCCCGCTCACTCCATCAGCGGTAGATTTTGCGATGATAATGAAGCTTGCAGAGGTCGGTGATCTCATCGGCATTAAATTAATCGACCATCTCCTCCTTGGTGACCCCGAGGCATATTTCAGCTTTCGCGAAGCTGGCCACCTCTGTTGAATCTGGAATACAAAGGATGAGACCGCCAATCATCTTCCTGGATATTGATGGCGTGCTACTTCCTGATCAGGTCCAGACTTCCCCGGCCCTGCTGGATGAGATGACCGACTATCAGCCCTATGATCCGGGCTGTGTCGAAGCGATGAATGCAATTATCGCGGCCATCAGTCCCGTCATTGTCCTGCACTCCAGTCGGCGCTATCAGTACAGCCAGATCGAGTTCTGTCAGATCTTCATTGCATCTGGAATACTGACTGCCAGCCCAATCGTCCTCCCTACATATGGCCAGGACGCAGGACTGTTCTTCTCGTCTCCCAACAGGGAAAAGGAGCATGACATTTCTGAGTATCTGCGACGGCAGAAAATCTGTTGGCATGTGGTTCTCGACGACGAGGTCCTGAATGTGGATAGGCTACATCTGATTTGCCCGGACGTTGGGCTCACGGTCGCAGACGCGAGGACCATCATCGCCATGCTGACAGTAGATGCGTAATACAAGGGTGGCTATCGATCCAGACATCCACTCTGTCGGCAATTCTACGAGGATGGTAGACGATTCGTCCTCTTCGTGGGTATAATGAGGAGGATTCCAAAAAGCTAGAAGAAGAAAATGAGAAAAAGAATGAGCGTCTATCAACCTTTCCGTTCCCATATGATATGCCGTCCCTGCACACCGCCCAAGAAAGTCTGGCAACCTGACGAGACAGATGCCTGACGCCTGAAAGTTCTAGCAGCAGACCTCGCCTCTCTTCACCCAGTGAAGCGAAAGGCACCACGCCAAGTTGCGCTGGAAGTGTTAGCCGCGCGTCGAACTGGATCATTGCACGCGGCGTCACTAGATATCAGCAACTGCTACGAAGCGATACCGCATCGCCATTGCCTTCACGCGGTCGAAGAACTTGATGGTCGCACAGGACTGATCCGGAATGTCGCAAGTTTTCTGAGTACGCCTCACATCGCGATGAATGGTGATCTACTCTCCGCTACAGTGAAGGGCCTTCACCCGGGAACCTCTCCAAGCAATATTCTTGCGGAGATGGTATTGGCACCTGTCGACCGGGCGTTCTTGGGCGAGCCAGTGCAGTACTTTCGTTACGTCGATGATATTCTGCTCCTTGGCAGGACTGAGGCAGCCACAAAAGATGGTCAGGCCCTGCTTCTACGTCTTCTCGGTGAGTTCGAATTGGAAGCACGAACCAAGCACGCCTGTCCTCCCATGCTGTTTGAGCACCTGGGCTTCCGTCATTACCGCAGGCACGGTCGCCCGGAAATGAAAGTTTCAGCCTCGAGAGTCAAGAAATTCCAAGGAAATATGAGGAGCCTGTTCCCGGACCGCGAAACAGCCGATCGGCGCGCGGCAAGATTCGCCGCAATTGCCTGTGGGGCTTCCTCATGGTCGTGACTACGGTACTACAGCGCAGGGTCGCTAGCCCCTATCGGTTACTTGGCGCGATGGACTCGAGAACGCTATGGCGCACATCACCCAAATCTCTTGCAGTGGGCGCGTCAGCATCGGAAGAATGCCATAATAGCTGTCCAAGCGGCGAGAGAGTTCGTGGGAACACTCCCAAATGCCAAAGAGGAGATACTGTTGGGCTAGCCCCCTCATCTTTTTCGCAAGGCCAGCGTGATGAGGCGCCGTCGGCCGTCAGAAACTGGCTGTGCCAGCTTCTGGTCTGAGTACTACCAGTTTCAAGCATGACATCCGTGATGTTGCGAACTCCACAACCTGAGCGCCACGCAACTGGCTCAATGCGTTCGGCCCCACCGCCATCATGATCGAGCCTATCTGGTGGCTCGATGACGGCATTTATAAAGTCGCCGCAACCCGGCTGCCGATCGGCCTTGGCTATTGGATCTACGGAGTCGGATAACTCAAACCTGGGACCGATACTCCGGTCCCAGGCTTGGGTGCCCTAGGCAGGCTATTTTCCGTACACGCGGACGTGCTTCAGCGACACCGGCGTCTCAGTCCCGTCTTTCGCCACAAGCTTAAGTGCCCAAAGGCGCCGGCCCGGGACATCAATCCCGGCGTGGAAGTGAGTCACTTTCACCAGCCACTCCTGTTGCCACTCCTCAGCTTCCCAGAGCTTCTGCCAGGTCTTGTCATCGTCTGTGATGTACAAGGCAAGTCCCTCGCTCTGGTGTGCGTCGGGAAGGTTCTCAATCACGACCGCCTTGACGTCGCGGAACCGCTTCCAATCAATCCGCAGTGACGGAGTCTCGCCTGCAGCCAGCGCGGTCAACGTAGCAGCTTCGACTTCTGCGACAAGTTCACCGTACTGAGAGCCACCATCTCCAGCCATGCGCGGCAAGCCGACAAGCACGCCCACTTCCAACGGCTGGTCGATGGTCAACTCCACGACCGTCACGGGCGCATCACGGTCTGCCTCTGCCACGCGGACCGTCAACTCATCAGCGGTCTGCACGAAGGTGGCAGGCTGGCCGTTTAGGGCGCGAGCAGCCAGGACCTTGCGCGGCAACGGGTCAAATGCGACAGCGCCGTCCGTCCATTCATAGACGTGTAGGTACATCTTCGTGCCTTTATGGCAACTTCCGCCCCAGGCGCCGTTGTTGTAAGGGCCGCTGCGCGTCCCGTAGATCGCGTCTCCGTACGTCTTCAACCACTCACCTGCGGCACGAGCCACCGCTGCTTCGCCTTCGGCAAACGTGCCGTCGGGTCTAGGACCAAAGTTCAACAGCAGGTTGCCGCCACCAGTAGTGCAACTGACCAACATCTTAATACACTCTTCAGGCCCCTTGAAGCCGTCCTCTCCGCGATACGACCAGCCCTGCCCGACGTGGATGCAGGATTCCCAGTCATTCTCGAGATCCATCGCCCCGATGGTGCCTTCCGGCGTATAGAAATCGCCATCCGTAGCTTTCTGTAGCTCCGGAGTCGCCGGGCCCTGATCTTCAGGAGTCTTGGGGCCGCAGAATCTGGCCGCGCGGTTGTTCACTAGCAACTCCGGCTGGTTGCGGTACATCATCGCGTATAACTCGTCGAAACGCCATTTTCCCCAATCCTGGCCGCCGACGTGGTCATACCACATCATGTCGACCTTGCCGTATTTGGTAAGCAACTCGTCAACCTGCCCCATGTACCAATCGTCATACTTTTTGTTGTCGCCGACTAGGTAGTCCGGGTGATACCAGTCTCGGGTAGAGTAGTAGAGACCGACCTTGATCCCATGCTTGTGGCCAGCTTTGACGAACTGCTCGACAATGTCTTGCCCATACGGGGTTGCGCTTATGCTGTAATCGCTCAGATCCGTGTCGAACATCGAAAAGCCATCATGATGCTTGGTAATCAGCACCATGTACTTCATCCCGGATTCTTTTGCGAACTCGGCCCAAGCATCGGCATCAAACTTAACAGGGTTGAATACTTTGAAGTAATTGTCGTACTCGGCGTCGTGCTTGTCGTCGCTGGGATCCGGGACACCAATGTCCCATGGACGTTGGGCGTTTCTTCCCCAGCCTATTTCCCGCTGCCCCACAGAACAGGGTCCCCAGTGGATAAACATGCCAAATTTCGCGTCGCGAAACCACTGCATGCGGGCATCGCGCTGTTCTGTCGTCTCATTGATCTGCGGGACATGGCCCATGTCTGCGGGAAAGTGCGATTCGATACTCATTGCTGCGTCCGGGTGTTTGGGATGATTTGCTAGAGAATGTGGAGTAAAAGTGGTTAGATCCCGAGGATCTCGTCCAGTTGAGTTTTGTAGCCGGCCCATGGGGCGATGCTCCCGGGGGTTCGGGCTCAGAGTACTTGATAGTGGCTACGGTTGAACGACATCACATGCCCATCGTCCTGGAGTATCGGGAGTATTTCGCTGTTGCCGTGAACCGCAATGCCAGCGTGGTCCCTGCCCCCTCCCGAAATACTCCAGTCCGCCATGTTCAGGATACTGTCGGTATGCAGCGGCCGTAGCGTGACCTCGTCCCAGCCATTAAATCGATCGCAAGCCTCCCCCGCGACGTGGTCACGATTCAACCTGCGCAAGGGGAAATAAAAAGTGGGAAGCCCCTGATAAATCGCCAGGCCGTATGGCTGAAGCCACGGGCTATTAGCGTACGCCAAATCCAGCCCCTGGGCAAGGGTCGTCCCCGGACAAATAACCACGGAATGCCCCCTTAGAGACGAAGAAAGATTTCCTTGCGAATCTCGGAGGTGCGTGCCAAATGAACCACATTGATACTCCCAGAACTGATTCATAACTGGCGCGCCAATCCAGATGTTGGTGGAGATGTAGCCATCGTAATCGTCCACGTACTGGAACATCCCCAAGGTAATCTGTCTCAGAATACTCGTACGGGCTGCGACCTTCGCCTTCGTCTTGGCCTTACTGATCGACAGGAGGAGTAACGATGCCAGAATGGCGATGATCAAAATCACCACCAGCAATTCCACTAACGTGAACCGCCTGCGCAGAGAACGCGCATGCTTCCGTCCCATCATTGCCTTCCCCTCTCCAAAAGATTCCACTTGGTCGTGATCTTGCAGACAAGAGATCACGCACCTACCTAGTTTTGGCCTGCGATCGGTTGCGGCCCATATAACTCGCTTTGCTTCGTGCGCCCGCCGTCGGCAGGCCAGAAGATATACCAAGGTAAGTTTGGCGCAATTGCATACAAGTATTTGCAACCAAGCCGCCACAGAAAATGTAGCCACTCGCCCCGCGAAAATTTTTGGGGTATCAAGAGCGGTCAAACTCGGAGGGGGTGATTCCTCCGGCAGGCGGTTAGGCTAATACCCCGGCGCAGGCTCCAGATCGTAATCGATCTCAATGAAGTCAATCACTTCGGGAATCCAGCGATTCTGCACGAAACCGACGTGGATCGGGTGCTCGTTATACGCCTCGTAGTCGGCCATGCTGGTAAACTCCATTGAGAGGCCGAAATCAAAGCTGTTCTTCTTCCCGATCTCTTTCAGGCATTCGAACTTTCTCACGCCAGCAATCGCCGCCAGCCCTCTTGCTGCGTCCAGAAATGTGCCTTCTTCAGCCGAGCCACTTTTGTGTT
>Ga0115566_10000222_pt1 | contig 49530 bp, 40 predicted proteins | sample COGITO_mtgs_1204_3_FD_87173 | JGI IMG/M metagenome (GOLD analysis project Ga0115566, IMG submission 87173) | Pelagic marine microbial communities from North Sea - COGITO_mtgs_120405 | ecosystem: Environmental > Aquatic > Marine > Epipelagic | place: Germany:Helgoland, sampling site Kabeltonne...
ACCAGCTTCCTTGGTAGCAGTACGCTGTGCATCATTGAAGTAGGCCGGAACCGTGATAACGGCTTCGGTAACCTTCTCGCCCAGGTAGTCTTCAGCTGTCTGTTTCAGCTTTCCGAGTATCATGGCTGAAATTTCCTGTGGCGTATAGACGCGCTCATCAATTTTGACACGTGCCGTATCGTTGTCGCCTTTGACGACCTCGTACGGTACTGTCTTCAATTCTGAACCCACCTCTGCGAACTTGCGCCCCATGAATCTTTTGATCGAGAAAATGGTGTGCTCAGGATTAGTGATGGCCTGGCGCTTGGCCGGGGCACCAACAAGACGTTCACCGTCTTTCTTGAATGCAATAATGGAAGGTGTCGTACGCGCGCCTTCAGCGTTATTGATGACGACGGGTTCTCCGCCCTCCATGACGGCTACGACAGAGTTGGTCGTACCGAGGTCAATGCCTATGATCTTTCCCATCGTGATCGGGTCGGAAGTTGAGTGATAGATGTAAAAATGTCAGGCCGACCCTCTGGTGGACCTGCAGAAGTGCAGATACAAGAACAATGCCATTCCGCTATTCGGACAAAATGTCAGCCTCAACTCTGTGATATGCTCTTCTTCTGGCGATGTCTCTTGCCTATATTGGTGCAGACGCCGACACACACGCATGAAGCACGTCCCAAATGCGTTGACCATCGCCCGTATAGTGGTCACGCCAATACTTCTAGTTCTGTTGTTTTTGGATTCGCTAGCCGGTTTTGGCTGGGCGTTAGCGCTATTCGTGTTCGCCTCGATTTCTGATTGGGCAGATGGTAACCTAGCGCGTCGCTTTGGTGTTGGCTCGCGACTCGGCCAATTTCTTGATCCAGTGGCTGACAAGATCTTGGTCTTAGGAACGTTCATCGCCCTCGTATTCATCCTGCCAGAACACGTGCCATGGTGGTTGGTAGCCATCATTGGAGGTCGAGACCTCTCAGTGACCCTTTATCGACTTTGGCTGAAGCGTAATGGTCAGGTGCTAAAGACTAGCCGAAATGCTAAGTGGAAGACGGCTTTTCAGTTGACATTCCTGATTGCACTACTGCTGTTTTTGACCGGAGCTCATACTGTTGAGCCGGTTGTTTCCTGGATGGAAGCTCTCCTTGCCTCTAGCTTGATTTTCTGGGCTCTTGTGGTCGTAACGATCGTAACAGTCCTCACCGGACTCGGCTATTTTATCAAGCCAGAAACTGAACAAGATTCGGACCTGAATGAACCCCAAGCCCACTGACTTATCCCGTAAGATCGCCCGGGATCTTCTTAGAATAGGAGCTGTCAATTTGTCGCCAACCAGCCCTTTTACATGGGCAAGTGGTAGGCTATCACCCGTGTATTGCGATAATCGCCTGACATTGGGCTACCCAGATGTTCGAAGAGATATTTCCGCTGGATTCGCGACGTTACTAAAGGAAAACAGTATTCCCTGCGACGTGATTATTGGAACAGCAACGGCTGGCATTCCACACGCTTCTTGGTTGGCGGATCGCATGGAATTGCCCATGGCCTACGTCAGAAGCAAAGCAAAGGAGCATGGCCGAGGCAACCAGATTGAGGGGTTGGCTCCGGAAGGAGCTCACGCCGTCGTGGTTGAAGACCTCGTTTCAACAGGCATGTCTTCGACTGCTGTGCTGGCTCCTTTGGCCGATGCGGGTGTGAAAGTTGAGGCAGTCATGGCCATTTTTACCTATGGACTGGTCGCGGCGGAGGCTGCTTTTGAGAAGGCGGGGGTGCCGCTCTTTACGTTGTCCGATTTCCCCACGTTGATTCAGGAGGCAGCGTTATCCGATTCGCTCTCCGAAGATGATATTATATCGCTTCAGGCCTGGTATCGTAATCCAGCACGATGGTCTTCAGATCGTGGGGGGCGTTGAGGGTTGAAGAGTATCACAGCAACCGTACTCACCATTGGTGATGAAATTCTGATCGGACAAATCGTCAATACCAATGCGGCTTGGATTGGTGAACAGTTGATGACGCTGGGAGTGCGTCCTCTTAGGATGGAAACAGTTGGGGATGAAGCCGCAAAAATCAAGGATTCCCTCCTTCGGGCTATGGAAGAGAGCCGAGTGGTCATCGTTACAGGTGGGCTTGGGCCAACCCATGATGACATAACTCGGGACGTAGTGGCCGATGTTTTTGGTGTTGCGCTATGCTCCGATGAGGAAATTCTAGCCATCGTTCGAGAACGATTTACTAGGCGCGGTAAGGAAATGCCGGCTTCCAATATCTCGCAAAGCATGGTGCCAGAAGGGTTTGAAGCAATTGTCAATCCTGCTGGGACAGCGCCGGCTTTGCTCAGGGGTTTTGACCACGAGGATGGAGAAGCATTACTTGCTGTACTTCCAGGAGTACCCTATGAAATGCAGCATTTCATGTCGGAACACGTTTTAGGTAGAATTGCCAAGTTGGAAGGAGCACCGATCGTGCTGCAGAAAACATTACTAACCGTGGGCGCGGGAGAATCTCACTTACACGAAGCGCTGGAAGGTGTCGAAGCATTACTTACCGGCGGCCGCTCTCTGGCGTACCTACCAAACCTGAGTACGCTACGACTTCGTCTTACTAGCGTTGATGACTCTCCAACAATTGCAGAGGAACGGCTTGCAGAGCTTGAATCATTTATCCGTAGCCGGGCAAACGAGTGGATCTATGGAGAAGGCCTAGATACGTTGGAGGCCGTGATCGGCAGGTTGCTGCGGGACCGAAAAATGACGGTTGCAACAGCTGAGAGTTGTACAGGTGGAAGGTTAGCTGATCGGCTAACCAACGTGCCGGGTTCGTCTGATTATCTGCTTGGGGGCATCATCAGTTACGACAATGCTGTAAAGATAGAGTCACTAGGAGTTCAACCGGATACATTGGATTCCTACGGAGCGGTAAGCCGTCAAACCGCTTGCGAAATGGCAGAAGGGGTTCGGCATCGCTTGAATGCTTCAATCGGCATAAGTACAACGGGTGTCTTGGGTCCGGGGGGAGGATCTGGAGAAAAGCCTGTCGGCACCCTCTGGATAGGGGTCTCTACCGAAAAAAGAACATCAGCTGTGAAAATGACGCTCGGCAAGGAGAGGCTGCGAAACAAGGAGCGCGCCGTGGTATCAGCTTTAGCGATACTGAAAAACGTGGTTTTGGCATTTGAGCCAGAGTAATTGCAAGGTCATGATGGTAGATAGTGATGCTGGATTGGGTAGTGATTGGTTATGAGTGGGGGAAATGAGTGTCAATTACACACATGATATTGAGACGGCACAGTCAATTTGCTAGCCTATGACATTGGGGTGACACCCCCCTTGTTTACCTTAGGTTTGTTCGTTCGAGTCGGATGCAAAGATGCTGAGATAAGCGTTTCTAGTCCGTCCGGATGAATAACATCAAACATATGTAGCATATGTTATGTGTGTCACATATATTGCACAGTAGTTCAGCTACACTTATCAACAGTGGTTGATCGCCGTGCGTCAGAACCCAACCTTAGCCAAGTGCGCAGGGCCGGTTCAACGCTTTCGCAATCTCTTCCTGATTATCACAGACCATAATTTTCCAAGCCCATGAGCACGCAGGATTCTGCCAAGCAGCGAGCCCTTGATCTGGCTCTGAAACAGATCGAAAAAAACTATGGAAAAGGAGCTATTATGCGGCTCGGGGACAGCCCTACTGAGCGTATTGCTTCCATTTCCAGCGGATCCTTGTTGCTCGACTCAGCACTAGGTATAGGCGGCGTTCCGCGTGGACGTATCGTCGAGATCTACGGTCCCGAATCATCTGGAAAGACCACATTGGCCACGCATATCATTGCGGAAGCTCAGAAAGCGGGAGGGGCCTGCGCATTCATTGATGCCGAACATGCTTTTGATGCCAGCTATGCTGAAAAGTTGGGCGTGATGGTAGACGATCTACTCGTTTCACAGCCAGATACAGGGGAAGATGCCCTTAACATCTGTGATACTCTAGTTCGTAGTGGTGCACTCGACGTAATCGTTATCGATTCAGTGGCAGCATTGGTTCCACGCGCAGAGATCGAAGGCGACATGGGAGACAGTCACATGGGTCTTCAGGCACGGCTCATGAGTCAGGCCCTTCGCAAGCTGACAGGCACCATCAACCGGACCAAGACGGTGTTGATATTTATCAACCAGATTAGGATGAAGATCGGCGTGATGTTTGGAAGTCCAGAAACGACTACAGGCGGGCGTGCTCTCAAGTTTTATGCGTCCGTTCGTATGGACATTCGGCGTATTGGGGCTATCAAGGATGGCACAGAGGTTGTTGGAAATAGGACGCGCGTAAAAGTGGTCAAAAACAAAGTAGCGCCACCTTTCCGTGAGGCTGAATTCGACATCATATACGGAGAAGGCATATCATCCATGGGTGAGCTTGTCGATGTAGCCGTCGAAAATGAAGTCATTAACAAGGCTGGGTCTTGGTTCTCCTATGGAGACATAAAGATTGGGCAAGGCCGTGACTCAGCTAAGGCGTGGCTACGTGAAAACGACTCTATCAGGGAAGAGATCACTCTTAAGGTCAAGGAAATTCTAGGCCTTATTCCAATAGTTGAGAGCACGAATGGTGTGGCTAAAGAAGTGGCTGAAGCATAGGGGTCCTTCCCAATCAATTCTGTTTGTGATAATTGGGCTGCTGCCGGCAACAGGGTTGCCGGCAGCAGCCCAATCGTTTGTGGTAGAACTAGACGTAACTCGTTCTTCGATACAGCACGAGATACTTGCTGCTGATTTCAAGCAGCCGTCGAATCAGCAACTACTGGAGCCCGCAACTTCTAATCATTTCGTAGGCAATCCTGCCCTAAACGGCTCCTATTCCCGAAATACAGGTATCGAGCTACGACTTGTTGTGGCGCTCAATGGCACCGATAGCCGGTTGTTTTCCGCCTGGATGGGAGCAGCAGATAAGTCTTCGTACCCATTGATGTTTGGCTCGGTGCCTGCCTGGTGGGTGGCTGCATTGGTGTCTAATTCTGTCTCTTCATCCGACGCACTAGGCTTCTCTGGTGCTTGGATTGCTACGGCAGGTAGCACATTTCTACTCAAACGCATCTCGCAGCGATCACGCCCGTACGTTTCAGTTCCTGCGTTGGGGAGTCGGCTATCTTCGGAGCAGCGTCGGGGGTTAGGAGATTATTCCTCGTTTCCTTCAGGTCATTCGTCCCTGGCAGCTGTATCCGCTTCCTATTGGATATTGCGGAAACAACCTAGGCTTGCTGGTCCAGCAGCCGCTTTTTGGGCTGTTTCTATTGGCACGTCCAGGATCTGGAAGGGTGTCCATTATCCCACCGACGTGCTGACTGGGTTTCTTTTGGGCTCAGCTGCAGCTTTTGCGGCAGATACTTTGCAGTAGCAATCACGGATTCAATTCATTCTAGAAAAGACAATGCATCGATTCCAAGTATGGCTTTTCACCATCTTGATGATAGGGATGCCAACGATGGTCGTTCATGCCCAGATGGCTGTTTCTGGTCAGGTTGTGGATGCATCTACGGGGCAGTCTCTTTATGGAGCATCGCTTCAGGTTGAAGGCACGTACACGGGAACGATTACCAATGCAGAAGGGAGCTTCTCGCTCAATTTAGCTACTGATTCAGCCGTATTGATCGTTCGATTTATTGGTTTTCAATCGGCTAGAGTCTCCGTTGATAGAGACTCGTCATCAACTATATCCATTCGGCTTGAGCCTTCAACGATCGAGCTTGGGGGCGTGACCATTACGGGTGAAGATCCTGCCATAGCCATCATGCGGCGCGTTGTTGAAGAAAAACAGCGCTGGCGCGAAGGATTGAATACGTATTCAGTGGAGGCCTACAACCGTTTTAGAATGGAAAACGATACGGGGATCGTATCGATTTGGGAAAGCGGTACTAAAGCCTATTGGGATCGCGAACGTGGGGTAAGGGAAGTGTCAGTTTGGCAGCAACAAACCCGTAATATGGATTTTGATGGCATGCTCCCTGCCGCTCTATTCGTTATGAACCTGTATGATGACGATCTGGAGGTAGCCGGTTATCGTTTGATGGGCGTCACACATCCAGATGCACTAGATCACTACCGTTTCTCGTTGGAGTCGATCGAGGCCAGAGATGAGTCAGAAGTTTATGTTATTTCGGTGCGTCCCAAACGGGGGACCTTTTCTGGTTTTGATGGGACCATCCGCGTTCTAGATGGTGAGTATGCTATGATTGCTGCTGAACTGCAGCCGAGTGAGGCTTTCCTGTTTCCTCCGCCTATACAGTATGTCCAGGCAACGTATCGTCAACAATTCTCTTCATTTGGTCTTGATGCCTGGCTTCCTATCGATATGCAGTCTGATATGGCGATCAAGGTTGGCATCAACGGCCTGTTAGTGTTTCCGGAAGTTCGAGTCCGGCAGATGTCGAGGCTGTCTGACTTTGAGCTGAATGTGGTCGTACCTGATTCGTTGTACGAGTCCGATACTATTATTGCGGTAGACAGCACAGTATCTAGACCTACGGTTCGTCCACCGGATGTGTCCGCGGTCCCTCTCACAGAGCAAGAACTAAAAGCATACGAGACTATTGATTCGACGATGACGATTGAGAAGGCGTATGAGCCGAGCGGAGCTCTCTCCCGATTTGTCAATACAGAAGATAATAGTAGTGGTTCTTCCTCTTCTTCTTCTTCAAATGGTCCGGGAGGGGTTTCTAGGAGGGTAGGCTCGTTGGACGTTGGGTTTCGACCCGCACTCTGGTATAACCGCGTAGAAGGGTGGCATGCTGGTGGCAGGCTTCGGCTCGGAGTAAAGCCATGGCTATCGATTGATGGGACCGCAGCCATTGAAACAGCAAGAGGGGACTGGAGCAGAGGAGCCGGAATAGGAATCGGTAAAAAGGCAAGAGTGCGACTAGAAGGCTTCGATCAGACGGCACTGCAAGTGCCCTCTGAAATAAAGAGTCAGCTACCTAATGTCGCTAGGGTCATGCTTGGTTCGCCGGCATATTACGACTATTACCGCCGCCGCGGAGTCTCCGCTAGTCTCAGCTTTAGACGAGTTACTCCTCTGCGATTGAATATCTCCGTTGGGCTGTCAAGGGAGGACCATGCTTCGCTGGATCAGGAACTGACTGAATCGCTTCTTGGCAGGGTCATGGAAACGTCGGTTAATCCAGGTGTTGCGGAGGGCTCATTAGACTACTTTCGGATTGTCTTCCAGAGGTCTTGGGATGATTTCCCCCTGCCGATTGGCCCTCAGCAGTCGGTTAAGCTTGCTTTAGAAAAAGGCTTAGGAGGTGACATTGCTGGGGGAAGCGACTACCACAGGGTGGAGGCATCCGGGTTTTGGCGTCTCCCAACTTTTTTCAAACGGCGAATTCTGCCTACCGTTTTGGACGTCCGAATGGTGGCCGGTAAGGCCTTCGGAACTGTGCCACCTCAGCGTTTTGGACTTGTTGACGGGTCTAGACTGTTGTCTGTATTTGGTGTTTTAAAGACGGTTGACAATCCACCGTATCGCGGCGATGAATGGTTACTCCTCGCTTGGGAGCATTCATTTAGGACCATTCCCTTTGAAATGATGGGATTTGATGGATTTGTGCAGCGTCATTGGCACCTGATTCTTCATGGTGCGCATGGGAGAACACGCCTGACGGAGGCGAGATCTAGCGTCGATGTTCCAGTATCTGGCGGATGGCATCACGAAGCTGGCGTATCCTTATCCGGATTATTTACGGTAATAAGGTTGGATGCCGCCTGGAGACTGGATGAACCAGGGTTCAGAATCGGGATTTCAACTGCCCGGATTTTCTGATGTGTCTGTCTCAAAAGGGCGGTTTGGATCTGAAATCCAACCGCTCCACGAAGGAGCGTATAGCAGCGGCATTTCGTTGCCGGCAGCAACGCTCGCAAGAATATTGTGGCAGGCTGTGACGCCTGAACCACAGTAGAATACATCCTGCTTTCCTTCGACGGGTTTAAATCGAGTATTCAGATCTGATGATGGCAAGAAGTGCCCCTGAGTATCCAGATTCTCCTTCCATGAGCGATTGATGGCTCCCGGAATATGTCCGGCCACAGGATCTATAGGTTCCTCAAGACCAAGGTATCGTGAAGCAATTCGAGAATCGATTAGTCGATACGAGCTGTTTGATAATTGATCAGCAGAAATCAACCAATCATTGTGCACTTGAATAGTTAATCCTGTTGAAGACGTGCTTTCTAAAGCTTCAGACTTGTAGTGCTGAGGTGCTTGAGGAGTACTTAGTTCTGACGAATCAACGAGACCACCGGCCTTTATCCATGCAGGCCAGCCCCCATCCAGAACAGAGACGGCATCATGCCCAAGCCATCTGATTAGCCACCAAAGCCGGGAGGCAAACGCGCCGCCGCTACTGTCGTACGCGATGACAAACGTGTCATCGTTGACTCCACAAGATTCCAAAAAGGCAGCAAACAATAATGGGTCAGGCAAGGGGTGGCGTCCTGCCGTACCGTCTCCAATGGGACCTGACAGGTCCTGATCGAGATGGGCATAATAAGCCCCTGGGATTCTTGAATTATGGAATGCTGATTCGCCAGCTGCAGGGTCGGCTAGATCGAATCTGCAGTCAAAAATTACGACATCCACATCTGAAATAAGGTCAATCAAATCCGTCGGACGGATAATGGGGCTTGGACCCTCTGAAAGTCGATTATGGTTATCCACAGTTCCTTTTGTTTGCACCTGCTCACCCGTAGTTTCGAAGTCTTGCGAAGATACCATCGCCCGCACCAATTCGAATGCCTCAAACTGCTAAAACATCCCACCCCAAGGGACAGACTCCGCTTATGCGGCAGTATTTTGCGGTGAAGGAGCGCCATCCTGGTACTATCCTTCTTTTTAGGATGGGGGACTTTTATGAGACGTTTGATACAGATGCTCATAAGGTGCATCAGGCGCTAGGAATAACGCTGACGAAGCGGTCGAATGGTTCTGCGGCTGACGTGGCGCTCGCAGGCTTCCCGTACCATGCGCTCGATACGTATCTCTCCAAGCTAGTTAAAGCAGGATTTAGGGTGGCGATTTGTGAGCAATTGGAGGAGCCAGAAAAAGGCAAAAAAATTGTAGACCGGGATGTGGTAGAAATCGTCACGCCTGGCGTGGCGGTGAGAAGCCAACTACTAGAGCCGAATCAGTCTACGTTCTTGGCTGCCGTAGCTTTTATGGAGCAGGGTCGTGGTGCCGATAAAACGCTGTTGTGCGGTGTGGCCCATGCAGATGTATCAACCGGTGAGTTTAAAGTCACCGAGTGTTCGCTCGACGCACTGGGCAACTACCTGACGGGAATGGGTCCGGCAGAAGTACTCTGCGTGCGTTCGATGAGAGACTCCATCGAAAGTCTTGGATTTGCGCAGGAATCGTTGACCGCGCTCGAAGACTGGGTTTTTTCGGAAGAGTATGCGACAAACCTCTTAATGGAGCACTTCGACGTTCATTCTCTAAAGGGATTCGGCCTCGAGAAACTCACGGCTGGATTAACGGCTGCAGGAGCATTGCTGCACTACGTCCAAGACACACAGAAGGCCGCTTTACCCCAACTGACGCGCCTCGAACTCGTCGATGATCAAGAGTACATGCCTCTCGATGTCCAAACGCTTCGGAATCTGGAGTTAGTCAGCTCGAATGCCGGGAGGAGGGACGGTTCGTTGGTCGGCATTCTGGATGTCACTCGAACCCCTATGGGTGCGCGACTGTTGCGCCATTGGCTCATTCGCCCGCTGCGCAAGCTGGATCAAATAGCATGGCGACAGGCCCTTGTCGAATGTTTTCATGCATCAAGGCACCTGAGGGATTCTGTCCGAGACCTGTTGGGCAATGTGGGAGATCTCGAGAGAATGGCGGTTCGGATAACAACGGGCCGGGCAACGCCGCGGGACCTGTCAGGCTTACGTCTGTCTCTGTCAGCGATTCCTGATCTTGTGTCGGCTCTTGAAAAAGGAAGTCTTGAAGCGCTTGATGAACTAGCTGGACGGTTCGTCTCGTGTGATGACGTCGTTGAACAGATCGCGACAATTATGGTCGATGATCCTCCAGCCACATTAAAGGATGGGGGAGTCATTCGGGCTGGTCATTCTGAGGAGTTGGATGAGTTACGTTCGCTCGCACGTGGCGGGAAACAGTGGCTCGCCGAGCTCCAAAAAAGCGAATCGGAGAAAACAGGGATATCCTCTCTCAAGATTGGTTTCAATAAGGTCTTTGGGTACTACTTGGAGGTGACAAACTCTCACAAGGATAAGGTCCCTGCGGCGTGGATCAGGAAACAGACACTGGTCAATGCGGAGCGCTACATCACTGAAGAGCTCAAAGAATATGAGGAGCGCATACTTGGCGCAGAGGAACGGCTTACTACGCTGGAGGCTGCGCTTTTTGCCGACCTTCGTGACGAAGTAGCTCGGCATTTGAATCGCGTACAGTCCAATGCGAGAATGCTGGCTGTGCTGGATGTTCTTTCAACCTTTGCCGAGGTGGCCGTTTCAAAGAGATACGTCCGTCCTCTTTTGCATGAGGGTTTGGATCTAGAGATCGAAGATGGGCGGCATCCCGTTGTGGAATCATTGCTTCCACCAGGAGAGCCGTTTGTGCCAAATTCAGTGCGGCTATCAGCAGATACGGAACAGATATTGATTATCACCGGCCCAAATATGGCCGGAAAAAGCGTCGTTCTCAGGCAGGTCGGTCTGATTGTCTTACTGGCTCAGATTGGATCGTTTGTCCCAGCGAAGCGTGCTCGCATCGGCCTTACGGATCGAATATTTACCCGAGTTGGAGCTAGTGACAATCTAGCGGCTGGGGAGAGTACGTTCCTCGTTGAGATGAACGAAACGGCTAACATCCTCAACAACGCAACGCAACGTTCGCTGATTTTACTTGACGAAGTGGGAAGAGGCACTAGCACGTTTGACGGAATGTCGATTGCTTGGTCTTTGGTGGAATATCTGCACAGCAATCAAGCTGTTGCTGCAAGAACATTGTTTGCGACGCACTATCACGAGCTGAACGAGTTAGAGCAGCAGCTGGAAAGAGTGCGCAACTTCCGCATCCAGGTTCAAGAGCATAATGGAAAGGTCATCTTCCTTAGAAAGCTAGTTCGTGGCGGAGCAGATCACTCGTATGGGATCGAGGTTGCTCGCATGGCTGGATTGCCAGCGGAAGTGCTTGATCGATCGAGGCAAATCCTCAATCAACTGGAGAAACAGGAGCTGGAGATTTCTCAGGACGGAGCTAGCAAATCGCTTCGCAGACCCACTCCGATACCGGACCCACCTCAAATGTCGCTTTTTGTAGCAGAACCTGACCCTCTCAATCAAGAAATCGTAGATGCGATCTCGGATCTGGACCCAGACGGCATGACGCCGATTGATGCGCTGCTCCTTCTCGCGAAGCTGCATCAAAAATCGAAAGAACTATGATCCAGCCTTTCATTCATGTCGAGCCCACGGTGGGACCAACCAATTTCATCGCCGAAAATGCGGCGGTAATTGGGGACGTTCATCTCGGCATTCATTCATCGGTTTGGTTTTCGGCAACCATCCGAGGCGATGTGCATCGCATTCGCATTGGCGACCGGTCAAATGTGCAGGACAACGCAGTAGTACATGTGACTAATAGGACGGCGCCCACATCAATAGGGGACAACGTCACTATTGGTCACTCTGCCATCGTTCACGGATGCACGATTGGTAATCGGGTTTTGGTTGGGATGGGGGCCATCCTCTTGGACCACGTGGTGGTCGGCGAGGACACGATTATTGGTGCCGGTACGTTGATCACAAGTGGGAAGGCCATTCCTCCGCGTTCCTTGGTCATTGGCTCACCGGGAAAAGTAGTTAGGCAGCTAACGGATGAGGAAGTAGCGTCTATTATGAACTACGCCGACAACTACGTGAAGTACAAAAACGTATACCTTGGCGTCGATACGCCTGATATCAACCCCTTTTACTCTTGACCACCCGAATCATGCGAATCCTGATCATTGGTAGTGGTGGGCGCGAACACGCTATCGCCTGGTCCCTGAAGCAGAGCCCCCAGCCGACCGAACTGTTCATTGCTCCTGGTAATGGAGGTACGCAAGCGCTCGGGCGGAATGTGTCCTTCGACGTCACCCGACACGAGGAAGTGATTGGGTTTGTTCGTCGTGAGTCGATTGACTTCGTGATTGTGGGGCCAGAACAGCCACTGGTAGATGGGTTGTCGGATGCGCTACGAAAGGAAAGCATTCCAGTGGTCGGCCCTTCTGCTGCAGCCGCCCAATTGGAAGGCAGCAAAGCATTTTCGAAATCATTCATGTCGCGTCACGGGATCCCTACAGCGGCCTACCGAACGTTTTCTTCCGATCAGTCGGACGAAGCGCTCGATTTCGTTCGCGAAGAAGGGGTGCCAATCGTAGTCAAGGCTAGCGGGCTAGCAGCCGGTAAAGGTGCTATGGTGTGCATGACCCTGGCCGAGGCGGAAAATGCGGTTAGGGGACTCATGAAGGATGACATGCTTGGAGACGCAGGAAGCACCGTCGTTATCGAATCATTTATGACGGGCGAGGAAGCAAGCCTGTTCGTACTAACGGACGGAGTTGATTTCTCCATTCTGGCCCCGGCACAGGACCACAAGAGAATTGGTGAAGGTGATATCGGGCCAAACACAGGCGGAATGGGTGCTTATGCGCCTGCACCTGTAATGACGACGGACTTAATGAATGCCGCCATAGAACGTGTCATTCGACCCACATTAGAGGGCATGGTCAATGAAGGAATGCCCTATCAAGGCATTCTGTACGTTGGTCTCATGATTACGGAAGAGGGGCCCAAGGTTGTCGAGTATAATTGCCGTCTTGGAGACCCTGAAGCTCAAGTCGTGTTGCCACTGATGAAAACGGACGCAGTAGACGTGTTTGCTGCGTTAGCGCATGGCACATTATCAGGGTTAGAGGTGGAATCTTATGAGGGAGCCGCTGCGTGTGTCGTGCTGGCCTCTGCCGGGTACCCAGGCTCGTATGCAAAGGGGAAAGCCATCTCTGGAATCGGCGAAATGAGTGATTCGAATGGTAGTAGTTCAGCAGGAGGTGAAGCTGCGGTCATCTTTCATGCAGGAACGCGTGTAAGTGAATCGGGCGAACTGCAGACGAACGGAGGCAGGGTCCTCGCCGTCGCAGCCAGAGGTGTAACGCTGCAAGTGGCATTGGATGAAGCATATCGCACAGTATCCCAGATCGATTTTGATGGCGTTCAATTCCGACGAGACATCGGCCACAAAGGATTGGCCCACAATGACTGACGGCCACAGAGAACCACGCCGATTTGTCGGCTTAGCCGGGTTTCTCGTCATCGCGCTCAATTTGGCAGGATGTACAGGATTGGCTCTAAAGACGAGCGATTTGGCCCGTTTTGACATAGGCCCCGCAGCATCCATGGCCTCGTTATCTCTCGGCAAGCCAATTATTTCGACCATCCAAGATGGTCGAAGAATCGTCCGGGGCGGTGATGGCGTAATTTGGGTCCTAGAATCAGGCGTCGGAATCGTTTCGAAATGGAGTGAGGCTGGGGAGAATTTGGGGCAGTTTGGTACGCGAGGGATGGAGAACGACCAGTTCGTTGATCCACTAGATATTGATGTGGCCACTGGGATGTTCGTGTCGGTCGCAGATGCGTCCGGTCGAATTCTTCGATTCAGTCGGGACGGAGCTTTCGCTGGAAGCATCACTCTCCCGAACACTTGGAAATCAAATGAAGCTCCTTCGAACAACTTCAACGATTGGACTAGCCCTCGAGCCTTGGTGGCTTCTGATGTGATTCCAAGCGCCATTGCAGAAACAGAAGACGGCCGCTTGGCTGTCCTTGATGCTACTTCGGGTAGCATTATGCTATCGGACAGGGTGTTTGAGCGATTTGACTTGTTTGCCCAGTTGGAAGGCGACCCGGAAACCAATACCTCGGTTCTCGCGACGGGCGAAGGGGTCATCGTTTTGATGGAACCTGCTCTCGATTTAATTCGACTTTTCAATAATTCAGGTCGCGAGACGGAGCAGTGGACAGTTTCGCTGCAAGGCGTCCGAGCTGTTCAAGTAGCGTATGACTCAGTTTGGCTTCTATTTCCAAGTAGAGTACTCAGACTGAGTCGTGACGGACTTGTCACTGATTTTAAACCTCCATCTTCAAGCGCGTACGAATTCAAGCAGTCTGGCGATTGGATGGACTTCAGCCCTGGGCGGAATGGGATGTGGCTCTTGACGAAAACTGAGGTCAGTTGGATCGAATACGGCCTTTGATGCCCAAACGCCCGCAGCTTCTTCGCCGCCTTCCTAGTAGTAACTCACGTACGCGTAGTAGTTCTTGTGCCGCCAATCGGCCTCTGATCGGCCTCTGATCGGCCGCTAATCGGCGGCTAATCGGCCGCTACGATGCGTCGAAGCGCAGGACCATATCATCCAATGCTTCCTCGTACGCCTCAATCATGGAGGCCTTATCCAACATATCTGCCTCGGCTACTCGTTCTGAACATCGATCCAGCGGTAATGAACATCGCTCACACGTGATGCCTACCTCCTCGAGTGGGATGTTCGGGTCGTTCCAGAAAGGCACGGCCTCTTTGAATGTATCGTCTAGTTCAAACCCCAGGATTACGCAAGAGTCGTCAGAAGATGACAATTGCAGGGTTCTGGAAATAGAGAAGGTGAACATTTCCTGATTTGAACCAGATAAAAATGCTCGTTGAGCTGCGATAGTGGGACCGGATCGAGCAGGCAGGTCCGGCAAGGCAATCTCCCGCTGCCGCCCACGGGCTCGTAGCAACCTCATTCCGGCCCACTTTCTGCAATAATGTTCATTCGCTGAAAGCCCCCGAGGAAGGGACAATCCGGAGAGGTTCAATAGCTTTGTCACATCAAACGATTGTTTACCCTCTCGGCTGTTCAGCCTCATGAAATAGTGGTTCTCCAAACCGAATTCGGCATAGGCCAACTGACCAATACGGTAGAAAAATATTTCTGGAGTTGCATTGAGCTGAGACATAAGACCTAACCATGACTCAGGCCTAAACTGGCGCGAACGGAAGATTCGATGTAGTCCGGCAGCCGTCTGGGCTCTTCCCAGCAAAAGTGCCCCAGCGAAATACGAGGTCTTAAAGTTGTTCAAAACCTGATCGAAGCTTTCCACCTTGATCCAGGATGAGGTCGCTGTTCTACTGGTTATCCCAAGAATATGCGTTCCGATTTCTTTCGCATAAATGAATGCTTTTTGCTGCGGGAGAAGGCGGGGGTTGATGAAGAGTCTGGGGCGATGTCCTTGGAGGAAGACAGATCTGAATCCGCCGAGGACATCGTGGGATCCGAGGTATTCTTCGTCAATTTGATATTTCCATTCTGATTCCAGGAATCTACGCAGCCTTTGATGGTCAAGCGGCCTCCCAAGGCGTGGGTTGTTCAGCAGAAAGGCATCCACTGCCTCTTCTATCTCAGGGAAATAATTGTTGTGCATCTTCTGATAAGCGCGAAGTGCAGCAAACAAAAATTGATCAACCCGAATATCATACATCTCACCAACCTCAAGAAAGGTGCGTATTAAGGCTCCGGCTTTATCGGGTGCAGATGTGAGTAAAGAAAAAAGGTCTTCAGCTTGTAGACCAAATAGCTCGAAAGGGAATTCTCTGAAGAAACCAGATTCTAAAGATGCTTCGAGCGGGTGGTGACGATCTGGCTCTCCGGCAGTGACAAGGTCATCATAGGTGGTTCCGTAGCAGGCTGCCAAGGAGAGGAGCTTTTCCGTTTTTGGGTATTTTTTCCCTTTCTCGATCTCGGAGAGATAAGAAATGCTCATGCCAGAACGGGAAGCGGCTTGTTTGAGAGACATACCTTGTTCAAGCCGCAGGTTCTTCAACTTGAACCCTAGAATAAACCGCAGCTTCTCCTCGTTGACAGATGATGAACTGGCTTTTTCCTTGTGAGATGACATGGGCTGCTTCCGACGGTAATACGGACAAACATTGTGCGACGAGTGGCTTCGCCAGCAGCGAAATTTCGCTGGAAGCGAAATGTAGGGGTAAAAAAATGACCTCTTCAAGCGAAATCGTAACCGCACCAGCGAAATTTCGCTTGTGATGAGACTGGGGTAACAATAATTTTACAGCGAATGGATTGATCGGGTATATATACGAAGGCCCGTATTCCTTTTCACGCACCTATTCGACCGGATCACCCCGGAATCAGTCATGCGCATCGCGTTATTTGGTCCTCCTGGAGCGGGGAAGGGCACGCAATCTTTGCTTCTTAAAGAGCGGTTCGGTCTTGATATCATATCGACCGGAAACCTTATTAGGACGGCCATTCGGGAAGGATCAGAAATGGGAAAGAAGGTCGAGGCGTGCGTGAATGCGGGCCAGTTGGCCTCTGATGAAATGGTTAGGGACCTTGCCAATCGCTCTATGGCAGAACATGGTTTTGACCGCTTTATTCTGGATGGGTACCCGAGAACAACGACACAGGCGCGGTGGCTGATCGAATTTTTAGATGCCTATAAATCGCCCATGGAAGCCGTAGTAAGCCTACAGGTTTCTGATGAGGTAATCATTGACCGTCTTTCGAAAAGACGCATCAACAAAGTGACCGGGGAGAGTTATCATCTGGAGTACCACCCGCCACCCGCGGATTTGGATCCAACCCTTATAGTCCAGCGAAAAGATGACACTCCGGAATCAATTCTGGCTCGGCTCGAGACGTACAGGCGTGACACACATCCTGTCGAAGAATTTTTCCGTCAAGCGGGACTCCTCTTTGAAATTGATGGTGCTGGCGAAGTCTCTGCGATTTTCAAACGAATCCTTGGCAGCGTCCACCATATGGCTGATTTGCAGGTTGCCTGAGAATAGTCGGGGGCGGTTATGAGAAAGACCCGTCTGGCTGAAGGCCTAAAGCGCATGGTCACGGATTCTGTTGAGATCCAGGTTCTGCCGTGGCAAGTCGAGCAAGTGGTTTCCATCACCGGCTCGTTCCGTTTCAAACCGAACCATGAGGCGGGGGAAGGTCTTATTGCAGATGCTGCCTGTGCTCTGTTAGACAAGGGCACTACAGACCAAAGTAAAACAGATATTTCCGATGCACTGGAGCGGGTTGGAGCCTCCATGTCTTTTTCTATGGGAGGCAATCGCCTTCGATTCGGCGCCCGTTGTTTGGCGCGAGATCTAGAGTTCGTTCTCTCGATGCTTAGTGAGCAACTTGTTGCCCCTGCTATGCCAGAGGCTGAATTAGATCTTCTACAGAGGCGGTTTCAGGCAGGATTGGAGCGACAGCGTACGGATACTGGAGCGGCAGTTCGCAATGAATTGTCCCGACACCTCTATGGCTCATCGCATCCAGAGAGAGAGCTATCTTTTGACGATCTAGGAGCTAAGCTGGCTTCGATGGAAATAGACCGGATACGAGCATTTCATTCGTCAAGAGTGATTTTCGATGATCTGAAGATTGCCGTTGTGGGAGATGTAGGGCATTGGACGCCCGAGGAAATTAGATCCTTCTTGATCCCTACGTCTATCCCTGGGGCTGCCCGCGTGGGGTCTTTCGGAGCAGAAACCCCTCCAAATCTGTTGATGCCATCTCCATCGATGACTCATCTTGAAATTGCGGACAGACTGAACTTGAATGCAGTGTTTGGTTACCCGGTCGATGTGAAAACTAATGATTCAGACTATCTCGCTTTGTGGACCGCTGTATTCGTTTTGGGAGGCAATTTCTCCTCCAGATTAATGTCCAAAATTAGGGACATTAAGGGCCTTACATATGGAATCAACTCATCATTGTCCGACATGTCAGCCGAATACGGTGGAGCATGGAAAACCGCGGTAACATTAAGTCAGGAGAGGCTGGACGAGGGGGTTGCTTCAATCGCTGAAATGCTCCAGCAGTTCGCAGAAGGCGGAATCACTAGCGCTGAATTGGAAGAGCGCAAAATGACCATGATTGGCTCCTACGAAGTACAGCTCGCCACGACCGTTGGGCTTGCTTCTCGAATGCATCTGAATATGCTCAGGGGGCGGAGTCCTGAGAACTTGGATACTCATCCTAAGGATGTAGCAAATCTTTCTCTAGAGGATGTGAATGCGGCTATAGCTACCCATCTTCATCCATCAGACCATGTACTGGTGACCGCAGGCACTAAACTCGAAGCTAGCGCAGAGTAAATCTGCTTCGCTTGGTTTACTTACCTACGTGGTTTGCCCGGATGTCTTGCAAGGCGGACCTAGTTGTCCGGCATAACAAAAGCCAAAATGATATAGACGATCAGCCCAGGGAAGCCCGTGGCTAGAACGCTCAAAATGACATAGCCAACGCGAACGAGGGTCGAATCAATACCGAAGTAGTCCGCGATTCCTCCGCACACACCCGCAACCATCTTGTCATGTGGGGTCTTTTTCAGCTTACGTGTACTCATCGATTCCGTTGTTTAACTGTCTCTGATAATTGTAATGCGTTCCGATGTACTAGGCTTAAGTGCTTTTTCCTGATTTGGCATTACAAATGCCAGGATGATGTAGCCTAAAAGAAAAGGCCCACCACCCGATGCGATCGTTCCGATCACAAATCCAATGCGGACCAGTGTCGGGTCGATACCAAAGTATTCGGCCAACCCGGATGCCACGCCGGCTAGCTTTTTGTCCTGCGATTTCATCAGTTTGCGCCCAGACTTCCGACCAGATTTGCCAACCTTGGCACCTCGGCTTTTCTCGGACCTTAACTGGGATTTTGCAAGTTTCTTTTCAGCTTTCTCTCGCTTTCGGTTTCGTCCGGGCCTCCATGAAAGGACCCCAAATCCCAACAGGATAATCAGGACTCCTGCCAGCCAAGGAAGCATCTGAGCGAGGACCGTAAGGTCGATTCCTGCGCTCCAGAGACCCATTTGCTGAAAAAAGTAGGCGATCCCAACCAAGATGAGAGAAAGACCCGTGAGCGTGGGCAGATTGAACATCCCTGTGGGCTTTTGAGGCTCATCTTCAAAGAGAATGGCCTCCAACTCGTCGTCAGACAGCGCCTCAAGGTCAAGGGTCTCGTCATCGTACAGGAGGTCCTGTTCGTTTTCTGCTGTCGCTGTGCGTGTTCGAGTACTCATGGTCATGCTCAGGGTGACGACGCCCACTTTGGATGCCATAGTCGTGTGTTACGGCGATAAAGATACGAGGTTACATCTTTGGTATCCTTCTTTGCATAAGATACCGGCCCAGGTTGCTGGGTTCCGCCTATGCAGCCTTCAATCAAGACAGTGGTGTCATCGTCAAATGGCTCGGCTTATCGTCGAGATCAAGAGACTCTTATCACTCCGGATTCTGTGACAATAAGATCTACTGAAACGTCCCGTGAGGAAACCGCTACGTCCTCTATAAGCTGAAAATCAAAAGCTGTTACCACTTTTAGACTCTTTAAGTCGTGTAACGTGCGGTCATAATAGCCTCCTCCGTAGCCGAGTCTTCCTCCAGTTCTGTCGACGGCCAAAGCTGGGAGGACAAACAAGTCGATAGATTCAGGTTCTATAGGGGTACCGGAATTGGGCTCCCAGACTCCAAAAGAGCCCTGGGTAAGATTAGAATCCCCACTGAAAGGCAAGAACGTTAACGAATTACCGTCCATTCTTGGTAGCACTATAGTCCGACCTCCAGAATACTCTGCTCGTATAAGCGTACGAAGATCTACTTCTCGGTTAGCCTCAATGGGCCAAAAAATGTGCACGATTGACGCAGATTCGAACTCTTCCAAGTATTGTAAGTGAAAGCAGATCAAACCGGATCGGCGCTCCCATTCTTCTGTTGAAAGGAGGGACCGGCGGGTGCGCATTTGTCGCCTTAAGGCCTGTTTGTCTTTGGAGGTTTCTTCCATTTCCTTTCAATCATCTTTCGACATTGAATCTAATGACTCACCAGAATGAATCCGAGAATACCAACCGCCTGGAAGAATTCCGTCTTTATCGTGAGAAAATGAACGCTAGGATTCTGGATGAAGGGTCTCACCGCGGCATCAAGCGATTCTTCAACCTAGATACTAATGCTTACCAGGACGGAGCTCTTGATGCGCGTACAAAGGAGCTTCTCGGTTTGGTTGCGTCTATGGTTCTGCGATGCAATGATTGCATCGACTATCACGTTGTGCAAGCCGTTGAAGCAGGATTTTCGGACGCTGAATTGGAGGACGCTATGAATATTGCTTTGGTTGTTGGGGGCTCAATTGTGATTCCACATCTGCGTCATGCGGTGGAAACGTTAGATTTGACAAGAGCAGAAAAAGCTGCCTGACCGGTTGTAAAGTGCTTGATTCGCGCCGTTCGGGGTGAAGATCCGGAGGATTCATTTTAACCAGCCCGAATTAGGGGATGTCTTTCTGTTGTGACAGGGAAAAAAACATTGATAACACAGAATATCAGCCCTATTTTTACAGGTCTGTACAATTTTGTGCAGACGTGACCGAACCTGATTCAGGGTCGGTTGGAAATGAGTTGATTCACGAGCCTTCGGACCATGTTCGACAGTCTATCAGAAAAGCTAGAAGGTGCACTCCAATCGCTTAGCGGTCAGGGGCGTATTACCGAACTGAATATCGCGGAGAGTATGCGCGAGATTCGGCGGGCCTTGCTTGATGCGGATGTCAACTATCAGGTAGCGAAAGACTTTACGGATCGGATTAAGGAGCAGGTTTTAGGTCAGGATGTAATCAATGCCGTCTCTCCAGGACAGTTGCTGGTCAAGATCGTCTATGACGAACTCGTCCACTTCCTCGGGGAAACGCAGCAGGATATTACGTTCTCGCAGAATCCCCCCACAGTCATTCTCATTGCCGGCCTTCAAGGATCTGGAAAGACCACGTTTGCTGGAAAACTAGCAAATCACTTCAAAGGGAAGGGCCGGTCTCCAATGCTGGCTGCAGCCGACGTCTACCGTCCGGCGGCTGTCGATCAGTTAAAGACCCTTGCCGATTCCATTGAAGTACCCGTCTACTCACTTGAGGAGAATGGTCAGATCGTTCAGGATCCTGTCCGGATTGCCCGCGAAGCTGTGAAGGCAGCTCGTGAGCAAGCTCGCGACATTCTGATTATCGATACGGCCGGTCGACTTCATGTGGACGATAAGATGATGACCGAGGTAGCCGATATAAAATCGGCTGTATCCCCGGATGAGATTCTATTCGTTGTAGATGCAATGACCGGACAAGATGCCGTCAATACCGCTGTTGAATTCAATCAGCGCCTCAATTTTGATGGAGTCGTTCTCACGAAGCTTGATGGTGATACGCGCGGTGGCGCCGCGCTATCGATCAGGACTGTCGTTGAGAAACCGATCAAGTTTGCCTCAACAGGAGAGAAACTCGATGCGTTGACGCCGTTCTACCCAGAGCGGATGGCACAGCGAATTCTTGGAATGGGAGACGTTGTTTCCCTCGTTGAGAAAGCACAGGAGCAGTTTGACCAGGGTCAGGCAGAAAAGCTTCAGAAGAAAATCCGGTCGGAAAATTTCGATTTGGTAGATTTTCTGGATCAGCTTGGGCGCCTGAAAAAGATGGGATCCATGAAGGATCTCGTCGGGATGATTCCTGGGGTCGGCCGTCAGGTCAAGGACCTAGATATCGAAGATGATGCATTTAAATACATCGAAGCGATTATCTATTCCATGACCGTAGAAGAACGGCAGAAGCCAGAGATCATTAACGGAAGCCGGAGGCGAAGAATCGCCATCGGTGCCGGCGTAGAAGTACGGGAAGTGAATCAATTATTGAAGCAATTCCGGGACATGCGCAAAATGATGAAAACCATGACCAAACTAATGGGCAAAGGCCGGTCTATGGACCTGGGCGCGCTTATGGGCGGTCGGTAAGTAATCACTGAACATCAACAACAGATCAACATCAGTCAGAAAAAGTGGCAGTAAAGCTTCGTTTAAGACGAATGGGCCGTAAAAAACGCCCCCTCTACGCAATTGTCGCCGCGGACTCCAAAAGCCCGCGTGACGGACGGTACATAGAGGACCTCGGTCGGTATAATCCATTGGATGAACCAGCGACCCTCACACTCAATAATGATCGGTGCCTGTACTGGCTCGAGACTGGCGCACAGCCGTCCGATACAGTACGCTCCCTTCTGAGCCGGGAAGGCGTAATGCTTGCCCTGCACATGCGCCGAAAAGGTGCAGCAGAAGAGGATATCTTGGCCGCCGTGGAATCCCACAGAGCTACTCGTGCTGAGAAAGCAGCTTCTTCGAGGAAAATGACTGCGGACGAGCGCCGCCAGCATGCCCTTAAAGAAGAAGAGCAGCGTGCATCAGAACGTGCTGCTGAATTGGCCAAAGAGCGCGCTGCCGCAGCCGCAAAAGCCAAGGAAGCTGCAGCTGCTGCGCTTGCTGCTGCTGAAGCAGATCGCGAAGCCGCTGCTGCAGAGGCACAGGCCGAACAGGCTGAAGCTAATGCAGCTCAGGCTGTAGAGGATGCTCCTAAAGCAGCCCCTGCTGCTGAAGCTGAGGAAGCTCCTGCTGCCGAAGCCGAAGAAGCTCCTGCTGCCGAAGCCGAAGAAGCTCCTGCTGCCGAAGCCGAAGAAGCTCCTGCTGCTGAAGCCGAGGAAGCTCCTGCTGCTGAAGCCGAGGAAGCTCCTGCTGCTGAAGCCGAAGAAGCTCCTGCTGCTGAAGCCGAAGAAGCTCCTGCTGCTGAAGCCGAGGAAGCTCCTGCTGCTGAAGCCGAGGAAGCTCCTGCTGCTGAAGAAAAAGCAGAAAAGAAAGATTAGTGATCAGTCCGTTCGAGGCGTGACATGAAGCACTCCAAAACCCTTCGTGAGATGGGACGCATCGTGCGACCGCATGGTGTAATGGGGGAGATCAAGGTTGCGCCAGAGACGGACGATCCAGACCGATTCACCGAACTGAAATCGGTTTTGGTTGGATCTGACGAAGATTCGACCACGTCCTTTGACATTGTGTCAGTCAGACTGCAGCCTTCGAAATACGGAATCACCGTGTTGTTGACTCTTTCAGGAGTGACAGATCGCCAATCTGCCGAACGTCTCAATAAATTGAAGGTGTTCGTAGACCAGAATGACCTACCTCCACTAGAGGAAGGGGAGTTTTACTATAGCGATCTGATAGGAATGAAAGTGGCTTCTAGCGATGAACCTGATCTAGGGATCGTTAAGGATGTGATTGAGGGACCCGGACAAGATCTTTTACTTGTGAAAAAATCGTCCGGTGCTGAGATCATGATTCCATTGGTCGATGCCTTCGTGGTGGAGATCGACTTCGATAACGATCAGATTCTTGTGGATCCGGTCGAAGGCCTACTCTGAGTAAGCTCAACGTTTCATGCGTATAGACATTGTAACGGCTCTTCCGAACATCGTTCGGGGTCCTCTTGAAGAGAGTATCCCAGGACGTGCACGGAAAAAAAACCTACTTGACGTGCACGTGCATGATCTTCGCGATCATGCATTTGATAAGTACAAGCAGGTGGATGACACTCCTTTCGGGGGTGGAGCCGGTATGGTGCTAAAGCCTGAGCCCATCTTTTCCTGTATCGAATCGATTATGGAGGAGGTGGGAGAGTCCGTCGACGAGGTAATATTCCTCACCCCAGACGGGGCGGTATTGGACCAATCGCTGGCGAACGAGCTTTCGCTCAAGAAGCATCTTGTCCTATTGGCCGGCCACTACAAAGGGGTTGACCAACGAGTTCGAGACAAGCTTGTTACGCGTGAAGTGTCCATAGGCGACTACGTGCTCAGTGGGGGGGAACTACCCGCATTGGTGCTTGTTGACGCGCTTGCCAGACTGATTCCGGGTGTGCTAGGAGATGCCTCCTCAGCTTTGACGGACTCATTCCAGGATGGTTTTCTGGATGCTCCGTGTTACACCCGACCTGCTCTCTTTAGGGAGATGAAGGTGCCAGATGTTTTGACATCTGGAGATCATCGGCGAATCGACGAATGGCGGGATGAACAGCGTCTTGTTAAGACGCGTGAGCGTCGTCCCGACCTACTAGACTCGGCGAACGAACGCAGTAGGACTGACAACTGACATTTTTTACTAACTCATTGTCCGAGAGAGGTATGCCATGGCTACCGATTTGATGAACCTGATCGAAGCGACGCAGAAGCGCGACGATATCCCTGCTTTTGAAGCCGGGGACACCGTTAATGTGCATGTGCGCGTTGTTGAAGGCGAGAAAGAGCGTATTCAGCAATATCAGGGCGTCGTAATTGCGTTCAAAGGAAGCGGAGCTCGTCGCACGTTTACCGTGCGTAAAGTTTCTAACAGTGTTGGTGTAGAGCGCGTATTTCCGCTGTACTCACCAAAACTGGCGAAAATCGAGGTTGTACGCGAAGGAAGCGTTCGCCGTGCGAAGCTTTATTATCTTCGCGAGCGTCGTGGAAAAGCAGCTCGTATCAAAGAGCGCCGCCGCAGCTAATCGCTTATGATGTTGGGGGCGTCACTCCCAGCGTTTTTAAAAGCGACGCAGTGAAATTGGAGGTTGGTTGTGAGGGGTTATACCTTCACAGCAAAACTGACTGTTTGATCTTCGGGCCGCCGGCGATAACTCGCCGGCGGCCCGTCTGTTGTACCTCTAAGTCAAGGAAGAAGAAGCAAGTCAAAGAAGACGGAAAACATGATGCGAATCGCTGCCTGGAATCATCCCGTTAATCATCCGGTGATGACCGCACTGCAGGAATCAGGAATTGCTTCGGTAGAGGCAACGACGATTGCCGAATGCATCGCCCTTCTTAAATCAAGTGTAGCCGATGTAGCGCTATTGCCTTCAGAAATGGCTTTAGGAGGGCATGCCGATATGGATGTGCTTCCTGCGGTAGCAGTCTCATCCTGGGTTAACCCATATGCAGCTCTAGTTATCGGTGATCAACTAGGCGCCCCCACGTTAGGTATCATGCATGGGCCTGAGGGACGACCTTCAGCGCTTCTGGCTGCTATCATTTTGAAGGAGCACTATCAGACTTCTGCAGTGCTTAATGAGCAGGCAACGATGCCAGATGGTATTGCGAGCCATGCGCTCATAACGGTTCCGCTGGAAGGATTGGATTCCGCTTCGAAGAAAGACGTTCTATCCGATGAGGAGAAGGCAGAGCAGAATGCTGCTGCTACGACACTCGATCTCGGTTTAGAGTGGTCAGAAATGGCGAGTTACCCGTTCGTTTGGTCCGTATTCGTTTGTCGTCGAGACGAAGCGTCTGATAAGATGATTATTGCCATCCGTGACGCCATGAAGCATCTTGATACTCACCGAGTTGAAGCTGTCCAACGATGGGATCTGGATTCTGTAGCTGAAGATTTCTTCCTCAACGAATTGCGTGTTACCATGGATGATCTTGCTGTAGCTAGTCTCACCGAATTGTGTGATCACCTGTTTTTTTATGGAATCACAGAGGAAGTCTTGCCCGTGCAATTTGCCACGCTGCAAAATCCTTCCTCTGATGAAGACTAACTTCCCTGATGGCAGACTCGATTCATACCGTAACTCGCAATCGAAAAGCGACTCATGAATACCAAATTGATGAGCGGTTTGAGGCTGGTATGGTGCTTCAGGGTACTGAGGTAAAATCGCTAAGGGCTGGTAAGGCCAATCTGCAAGAAGCGTTTTGTCTTGTTGAGGGCGGCGAAATGGTTCTACGACAATGTCACATCGCACCGTACGATCACGGTAATCGCGCCAATCATGACCCCGTTCGGACACGAAAGCTGCTGCTGCATCGAAAAGAAATTGAAAAACTAGGCAAGGCTGCTGCTCAAAAAGGGTACACACTAGTGCCGATGAAAATCTATTTCAAAAATGGTAAGGCCAAAATTGAAATAGGATTAGGCAAGGGGAAGAAGCTCTATGATAAGAGGGCCTCAATCGCAGAAAGAGAGTCAAAACGTAAGCTTGATCGGGCAGATGTTCGACGTCTACAGGATCAGTAAATAGAGCGGGCGGTCGTCTGCGATAGGAGATTTACAGGAATTATCGCTCCATTCAACCGCCCCTAAGGTTCATTCACGGATCCATTCCTCCAATGGAGGGCGAAAGTGATGGTCAATAACGGTCGATAGAGCCTGCATCCCCTACATTCTTGCCATCATCGTTGCCACCTAGGCTAATCGGTATTTGACCATGATCAACCTCCGGATCGTAAGGTCTCGTCTATCCATTGAATCAGTGATGGTCGGTCGTAGCATCGTCCATGTCAGGATGCTTCTGCTTTGGTGTTTGCTAGCCGTATTAATTGCGGTTACGCCAGCCTCCGCTCAAAATCAGGAGGAGATAGCTGTTTCCGAAACTGGATTGACCCGAGATGACCGAGTTAGGCAGGCAGAAATGGCTCTTTCTGCAGGCAATTATCAACTTGTTAGGGCACAGGCCATGCAGATTCTCAATCGCTGGCCCCGTGATGAAGACGGCCTAATTCTGTTAGCATCGGCAATGTTGTTTGGTCCAAATCCAGAACCGTCGGCAGCCAATTCTGCACTGCGAAAGCTTCCCCGAAGTACGCGCAAACGGCCAGACATAGAAGCATTGGACCTTTGGAGAGACTACCGATATGGTATTTCCTTCCTTCCGACCTACCGCGACGCCATGCAGATGAAAAGGGCGAAGGAGTTGCTGGAAGAAGATCCTACCGACGCAATTGCCAATTTGGTAGCGGGCCGGTTACGTCTGGATCAACAACGGACATTGGATGGCGCTGTTCGATTCGGGATTGATGCCTCCTCGGACGGTGGATTGGAGTTTCTGGCCATGTATGCCTCGTCTGAGATCGACCCCAGGACAGGTAAGCCAAAATTTGAGGCCCGTCTGTCTGGCTCTCCTGAAATTCAAGTGATCTGGGTGATGATGCGTTCAATGAGATATCCACGGAAACGGTGCGCTATTTCATCAGAGCTTCGGTATCTGGACATTTGAGGGCTGAAGCCATCCGGAATCTGTCCGAGTCAACACTCCGGGCTGGACGTCTTCAGGATGGTCTAATGGTTGTCGCCGAATATGTTGGGCGATTCCCAAATGCTTCAGAAGGCCATCGCTTGCTGGGGATGTTTCAGTACGAATTAGGCAACAAGGACCGTGCTTCAATTGAATTTGAGAAGGCTATTGCTCTAATGACGGAAGAGGAGGCACTGATTTGGCAGAACCCATCGCGTGTTGTCAGCCGCGATGTAGAAAGCGATTATAAACGGATTGGTGCATCACAATTGGCTGATTTCTGGAGTAGGCAGGATCCTAGATGGACGACACCGGATAACGAACGTCTTACCGAGCATATGTCGCGTATGACAAAGGTTGATCTGTTATGGGGACGGCCTGAGGAGGGGTATCGTGGGTGGGAAACAGAACCAGGGCAAGTGATTGTCCGATATGGTTCACCCAAATCTTATATCCAATTCCAAGATGAAGGCTCGAGATACCACGTTCTTCATTACGGGGACAGGTATTGGTACTTCCATGATATCGCAAAAACAGGGAAGCCAATATTCTATTCGCCACCCGCAGATCAACTTAATGGTCCTCGTCCTCCAATCGGGTTTAACGACTTCGTTCTGCAGGCTCGAGAAGTGTTTAGAGATGATCCCTTGAGAACAGAGGTAGACATGTCTAATAGACTTCCATTGCAAGTTCTTTCCTCCGTCCTACGTAATGGCGATTCACGCGTAGTAATTGCTCCTGTTTGTTTTTTGCGAGGAGGCTTCACGTCACAGGATCGGATTCTGATATTTGATCGCGAAGAAGGAGCGTCTGTGCCGCCGCCTGCTTTCAGTACACCCGTGAAAGTGAGCGATGAGTGTCCCAATACTATCATTACACACGAGACAGACTTTCGGGAAAGGGAGATTTCGCTGGAGGTCACGAATGAAGTGTTTTGGGCAGCAGCCCGAATCGATCTTCCCCATTTTGCAGACGAAGGGCAACTACTTGTCTCTGACATAGTCCTTGCTTCGGATATCTTAGATGCCAATCCAGCATCCAAAGCCGTTCCTCAGGGCGCTTTTCGGCGCAATGATCTATACATCTTTCCCAAAGTATGGAGTAGCTACGCGCAGGGTGAACACCTTCATCTATATGTAGAAGCGTACGGATTGCAAGATGTCATGACTGGTGAGTCGCTAGCTGTACAGGCGGTCGTGGCGGAAGGAGGTCTCAATGAGGTAGGCACATCGCTTCTTGGACGGCTTTTTGGACGCAGAGAGAATGCCGCAGTATCGGTGCAATTTATGGATGAAGTTGTGTCTGATTCACAAGGGCGCTCTCTCATTTTGGAAACGCAGGATTTGGCTCCGGGTACCTACACACTAGCTATTCGCATGACCGAATCGTCTACCGGTAGGCAAGCTGTATCCCGACGGGAAATTGTAATCGAATCCGCCAGATGAAACGTAGCCTAATAACGAGTTTCTTGCGCCTGAAAAGGAATCCATTGTTCATTGGACAATGCATGCTGCTTGTAATAGGTCTGTTTGCCACTCCGGTGCACGCTCAACAGGCTATTTTGCGAGGTACCGTCGTTGCAGCAAGCGATGGAGAATGGCTTCAAGGGGTCAACATTGCTCTTTTTCAAGCGGATACGCTCGTGGCCGGGACAGCCTCTGGATCAGATGGAGTCTACGCGTTGCCAGGTATTTCACCGGGTATCTACGTATTGAGAGCAACCTTCGTGGGGTATGCTACTGAACGGGATACGCTCACTATTGGGCAGGGAGATCGCTTGATAGTGAACCTCGTCATGCAAGAGACTGAGACTGAACTAGATGAGGTGGTCGTTCGAGGAGATTCCGACACAGGAGCTGCGCGTATTCTGGCTGGGCAGACGTCAATCCGACCCGCAGATGTCGAAATGATTCCGTCGCCCGACGTCTCTGGAGACTTAATTAACTATCTCACGACCTTGCCCGGCATAGTTTCCATCGGGGATCGCGGAGGCCAACTCTTCATTCGAGGAGGTGAGCCTTGGCAGAATCTGGTCTTATTGGACGGAATGTGGGTATATCAGCCATTTCACATACTTGGCTTTTTTTCCTCCTTTCCGACAGATATACTGCAGGAAGTCGATGTCTACGCAGGAGGATTTACAAGTCAGTATGGCGGCCGAATATCGTCTGTCATTGATGTAAAGAGTAGAAATGGCGATAAGCGTGGCTTTGCGGGTTCTGGCTCATTGGCACCTTTTGTTTCCGGATTTACGCTGGAGGGTCCGATCGCAGTTGATGTCGTTTCCTTTCTAGTCAGTTATCGCGAGTCAGTGATTGAGCAGGGTGCGTCTAAGCTTGTTCAGGATGACCTTCCATTCCAGTTCAGCGACTTCTTTGCCAAGACGCACGCATTCATCAACTCAAATACGCAGCTCTCCCTTTCACTGCTTCGAACAGATGACCGAGGTACTGTGTTTGAAGGGAATGACCTGCAAGATGAACAATTTCTCAGCTGGCAGAATAGATCAGCTTCAATGCGTTATTTGGTTTTTCCGCGTGCTTTCCCAGTCATGGCTGAGTTTATCCTGTCCGGATCTCGACTTAAGTCATCTCTAGGTGGCCTGAGTCAGGAAGAACGGTTTTCGAAGCTGTCCAGTGCCAATACCACGGTGAACATTACTCACTTCCATCGCAATACTGAAGTGAGATGGGGGCTATTTGCAAGAACTGTGGAATTGCAAGCCAGTCTTGATGGCTTGTATCAGGGTTTTTCGGACCGCAAAGAGTATGCTACGGAAGTTGGTATGTATATCGAACCAGAATTCAGGTTAGCCTATGGCTGGCAGGTACGTACTGGATTTAGAATCCATTCTTTTCCAAGTCAAAACTCAGGTTTCCTAGAGCCTAGATTTCGCGCAGTGAAGGTCAATGACCGAGATGAATACACCTTTGCTGCCGGGATTTTTCACCAGGAGATCGTAGGGTTGACAGATAGGAGGGATGCCGCTGGCGTATTTACGGCCTGGACCTCAAGCACGTTTGATCAAAAGGTGCCCGAAGCTATTCACGTAATTGCGGGCTATCGTAGAATGTTCAACGAGCATCTAGAGGTGAGCGTAGAGGGGTACGCCAAGAAACTCAACAATCTCTACATTCCAGAATGGACTGCTTATCCTAGATTTACGACGAGAATCCAGCCCGCTGAAGGCAGGGTATACGGTGGTGATTTTAGAGTAGAATACCGTAAAAAACCGTTCACCGGATTAATTACCTACGGCCTTTCATCAGTTCGTTACACAGCGCAGCAAGAGTCCATTGAGCTGTGGTATGGCAGCAAGGAACTCAGTTTCCGCCCAGCTCACGACCGTAGACATCAGCTTAATCTGGTTACCTCGTTTGATTTCAGGCCTTTTGATATTGATGTCCGTTGGCAGTTCGGTTCTGGTCTTCCCTATAGTAGAGCTCTTGGTTTTGACGGTTTTATGCTCGTTGATGGAGAACTGGATGTGTACAATGATCCCGGGAATCGACGCGTGATCTATCAGAAGCCGTACAACGGAATCTTACCTACTTATCACAGGCTGGATGTGACAATCGACCGATCAATGACCCTTCCTGGAGAAGCAACCCTTACCGTACTGGCAGGAGTCATTAATGCATATGATCGACGCAACTTGTTTTATCTGGATGTATTTACGCTTCGCCGTGTTGATCAACTCCCATTAATTCCGACGTTCGGACTGAAATTGGAATTCGAATGAGATCAGGAGATAAAATAGCTATTTGGCTTCCTCTATTGACGCTCTTCGCGATGGTGATTGTAGGATGCCAAGAGTCAGTAGACCCAGTACTTGAGACAGAGGAGGCGTTCTCAATGTATGGGTATTTGGATCCATCCTCAGACCAGCAAGCATTAAGGATCTTTACGGTTGATGGAATACTTTTTCCTACCACGACGGATTTTCTTGATGCAGTTGTGACTTCAGTCAATATGGACACTGGCGAAACGATCGTTTGGCGTGATTCGGTCATAACGTTTCGTGATCGTAGCATTGGGCATGTATTTGTAGCAGACTTTAGAGCTACTCACTCGACCAGATACATTATTACTGCCGTTCGCAGCGACGGGCGTGAGGCCTTTGTAGATCTCATAACTCCTCCCGACGGAGATGTGCGGATTGACAACATCGTCTCGTCAAGGAGCAATGTGATCGTAACAATGAACTGGGCAGATGTACCTCGCATCATTCAAGCTGATGTTAGCTATTTCGTCCGAATACCATTTCCTGATGGAAGCGATACAACGACCGTTCGGGTAGATATTAAGAGCGGTCGCGTTCAAGAAAACAGCGACGGTACATGGGCAGTCACTATAATACCTTCGTCCGATATCGGAGCCATTTTCTCCGCGCTGCAGATTCAACCGGGAAGGACCCCAGTGATTCTACACCAGATTGAAGTAAAAGCTTTCGTGGTTTCTGAAGAATGGGAGAGTCCGGTGGGATCTTTCGACCCCGAGTTGCTCGTTCAACCTGGTACGTTTTCAAATGTCCATAATGGATTCGGATTCGTGGGTGGAGGATATTTCGATTCCTTCATCTTTGTTCTTGATGACGAAATAGCTCGTGATGCGGGCTTTTCTATTGACCGATGATCATAGCGCCTATTTAGCGTAGAGCTAGAAATGCATTCAACAGCACGACAATGACAAGTAACTTTGACCTTGGAAAACGCTTCTCAAGAACGATAGGTATCGTTCTCGTGGCACTTTTTAGTTCGATTCCGATCTTCGCTCAAGATGCTGACCCTATGACCGAGGGCATTTTGGCCTTCCGTAGTGGTAATCACTCTGATGCCGTGACGTATTTCGAAGAAGCGCTCAAGGCGGACCCCACAAATGCGGAAGCCCATTTCCTGCTTGCTAGGCTCTATTGGGAAACAGACTTGAGAGACCCATCACGTGCTGGTAAGGAGTTGGAAGCAGCTTTGGCTATCGAACCGAACAATGTCCAATACATGGTTGCTTTACTTCAGCAGCTAAGAGCGGAATCAAGGTTGTTCATGGTCGAACAATCACGCGAAGCGCGAAGAAGACGTCTCGCCGTAGATATTCTTAAGCTAGATGAAACCAACTCGTTTGCCCACGAGGAACTAGGAGCAACGTTTATTAGGGACTTCTGGCGGTATCGCAACGCGTTTATGTACCCAGCGTTGGACTTTTTGCGAGCAGATTATCGTTCCAGAACGGAATATGATCCAATGGCCGGGTACCTTGTGGATCAAGCAAATGCTTACGACCTCGCTAACGGAGGAATTCAAGAGTCTGAGATTCCCAACATATCTATTCAGCAAGCAGGGGTGTCTTGGAATCCTAACAACGTGTTTATGGCCGATGAGTTTGACGTAGAGGCTCTCAAAAGCCAAGGTATACCAGTATTGGATCTTTCAGAAAGAGCTCAGGAAGCATACGATAGAGCGATTGGACATCTCAATGCCGCTTTAGAAGCAGATCCTAGGCAACGGACTGTTTACGACCATCTGATGGAGATATATTCTCTTAAGGGAGAATATGACGATGCTCTGCAGATGCTTTCCCAGATGTATGTCTTTTTCCCCGAAGATCCTGAACTATGGACGTATCTCGGGTACGCCCATTATCATTCTGGAAATCTAGAGGCTGCATCAAAGTCATTTGAGACTTCTTTCAGGTTTATGGATAGTGAAACTGAATACGCTTTTAGTCATCTGGAGAACATTCTGCCAGAGGATGAACTCAAAAGGTATAAAGAGGATGAAGCGGCCTATACTGCTCGTTTTTGGACATCGAAGGATCCCAGATTTCTAACCCCGTTTAATGAAAGAAAAATAGAGCATTATGCCCGATTGACGTATGCGGATCTACTTTATGGTTCTCCGGCAGTAAACCTGAAAGGATGGAACACCGAACGTGGTCAAATTCTTGTTAGATATGGTGCACCACAGGGGGATGTTGTCATTATCCCTCGTTCCGGATCGGGAGTCATGCAAGGCGCGCCGGCAAAGATGGGCTCAGACCAGGACCCGACGGGTGATTCAGGATTGGCGATTCAAGTTGGACGCCAGGGCAGTGGATGGGACATGTTTGAAGAAGCAAACACCTATAACATTTGGGATTATGGTGACTTCAAATTCGTATTTGAAGATCCCTTCCGTAACGGCGAATATCGTTTGTATAGCCCTTCAGCGGAAGATATCGCAAATGGTGCTATTCCGTATGTAAACGACTACATCATCAAAGCAAAAGAGACCATCCGCGAGACACCGGAACGGTACGAGTATGAAGCACCAGGACGTCAAATTGAGTTGCCTTATGCAGTTGCCTCCTTCAAAGGAGCCGATGGAACGACCGACGTCTACGTGAATTATGCTGTGCCGATCACTGATGCATACGATCCATCAGCCGAGTTTATAAGCCTCACGGCCAACCAAGGGATGTTTGTTGTTGCTGAGAACCGAGATATGCTCGTTGAGCGTCGTCGCACAATCTATGGTCTACCCATTTCTCAGATCGTGCGATTCGATGAGTCGAACCTATGGGTTGACACGCAACGCCTTACAACCCCTCCTGGGAATCACGAGATTTCCGTCGAGTTCGAGACGGCCGGCGGCGGTACAGTAGCAGTCCAGAGAAGAAAGGTAGAGGTACAGGACTTTTCAGGGACTCAGCTATCTATGTCTGATATTCTATTGGCTTATCGGATCGAAGAAGCGGACTTGGCAGAAGGGTCTAGCTCAAACATTCTCAGGAAAGGCTTGTCGATTCAGCCTGCTCCTTGGACGGTGTTCGGAACTGATCAGCCTATTTATATCTATTTCGAGGTGTACAATCTCGCTCAGGACGATACTGGTCTGGCACGTTATGAGGTAGAGGCTGAACTGACACCCAAAGAAATGGGCAATAGTTTGACTCGTGTATTTCGCGGTCTAGTTGGTGGGGGCGGACGAGGTGTTTCGACCGGTGTGCCGATCTCTGTAGAGGCCTCAGAGGACGGACAGTACCTCATTCTTGACGCAGACAATCTGGATTCGGGCCTATTTACGCTTACGGTAAAGATTACTGATCAGAATTCAGGTCGGGACGTTGAGATGACGAAAGACCTATTCTTAGAGTAAGAGAAATCCACGACGGAGTCATCTTGCGTGATGCGCCGCGAGCGTAAAAGCTACTTCATTAATAAGGCCGCGCACCTAATGGTGCGCGGCCTTATTGCTCTTAATAGGGTCAGTACGCTGGGGGTCGTGTGGGATCTTGGCTACTTACGAGCAGCCATTTCGCCGACCTGCTGATCCATGTCTCTCACCAGACTTTTCAGGGAGGCTTTGTAGGTTTCTAGGCTGTCAAAGAGGTTTTCGTCGGACGTTGCTAAAATCTGCACGGCAAGCAGGCCCGCATTCTTTGCGCCGCCAATAGCCACGGTAGCTACAGGAACGCCGCCTGGCATCTGGACAATAGAAAGTAGAGAGTCTAGGCCCTTGAGGTTGTGTGTTGGCACGGGGACGCCAATGACGGGTAATGATGTGGACGCAGCAATCATTCCAGGAAGGTGGGCGGCTCCGCCGGCTCCTGCAATGATCACTTTCAATCCGCGTGATGCAGCCTCTTCTGCATAGGCAGTCATGGCCTCTGGCGTGCGATGTGCGCTCAAGACACGCGCTTCGAACGCGACACCGAATTCAGCAAGCAGGTCGGCAGCGGCTTCCATTACAGGCCAATCTGACTGGCTTCCCATGGCGACGCCAACTTTCACAGAGTCATTTTGCGACATTGGATGTACTGAGTTAAGATGTTAATTGATATGAGGGTTAGTGCGTTGGCTTTAGAGAAGGCATGTCATAGCATTATGGCATCAGCCGAACGCTCCGCGCGCCGCCGAAGGGTATCGATATCGTCCCCAGTTACGGTCACGTGACCCATTTTGCGCTTGGGGCGAGCTTCTAGTTTCCCGTAAAGGTGAACAGAAGCATTATCGATCGAAAGCGCATCAGAAAACCCATCCGTTTGGACAGGTCCGGCGCGGTGGCCAAGCACATTGATCATCACAGCTACCGGAACACGTAAGTCAGGATTACCGAGAGGCAAGTCCAGGATCGAGCGTGCATGATTTTCAAATTGCGAAGCATGGCACCCTTCAATTGAATAATGTCCCGTATTGTGAGGCCTTGGTGCCAGTTCGTTCAGAAGTATTGTCCCATCGGAGAGTTCGAACAGCTCAACGCCGAGGATGCCGACAGCCTTGACCGCTTCTGCGGCTGCTAAAGCTGCATCTCGAGCTAGATCAGCCGTCTCGGTGCGGATCCGGGCTGGAGCAATGACGGCATGGCATCGGTGGTCTTTTTGTTCTGTTTCAACCACGGGATAAACGGCTGTTTGGCCAGAGGGGGACCGTGCGACGATAACGGCCAGCTCGCGTACGAAGGGTACAAATGCCTCCATCAATAACCCGTCAGAGGCAGACAGCTCTTTCCAAGCCTGTTTGAGTTCTTCTTCAGACGTGACCGTTGCGTTACCGTAGCCGTCGTAAGAGCCTTCAAACTTCTTTGCAACTGCTTTACCGCCAAAAGCTGAAAGAGCTTGAACGGCGTCCTCCAAGGTGATACAGGCACGATAGTCTCCCAGAGGTATGCCAGCACTTTGCAGCGTGTCCTTTTGGATTCCTTTATGACGAATAAGCTTCAGCGTAGTGGCGGAGGGCCAAACTGGGACGGATCCATTAGACACCCGCTCAGCAACATCTGCGGGGGCCCACTCGCTTTCTACCGTGACCACATCACACCCTTCAAGAAAGTCCTTCATGACTTTCTCATTCGTCCAATCACCGATAATGGCCTCGCCTAGTGGGGCAACCGGTCCAGATGGAGAGGGGGACAGTGTTCGGACATGCATACCCATCCGAATAGCGGCAAGGGCAGTCATTCGGCCTAATTGGCCTCCACCAAGGATCCCGATAGTTGGAAATAATGCGTCGCTGCCGGACATGAGCGTTATTCGATGCGTTGATTTTGGATGGGGAGTGACATACAATTTGCCACCATCCATCACTGAATGCTATTGGGAAAAGAACTGGTCAAGCGTGGGTTCATCTTCTACAAGAACCTGCCGTGCTTTGGACCCTTCGAATGGCCCCACGATGCCTGCATCTTCAAGTTGGTCGACGATGCGAGCTGCTCGAGAGTACCCGACAGAAAGCTTCCTTTGTAATAGTGATACAGACCCCTGCTGAGCGCGCACAATAATACGAGCCGCATCTTCGAACAGTTCGTCGCGTGGCCCCGTGCCAGATCCGGCCATTGATGCCGGGCCGGACTCCTCTTCGATGGAGGGCAGCAGATACGGACCAGGTCCTTCCTGATCGCCAATAAAGCCTGTGATCCGATCAATCTCTTCGTTAGAGACGTACGGCCCCTGAAGACGTGTAATTCGAGACCCAAGCATGTAGAGGAGGTCACCATTCCGACTAGACCTTCAGCTCCATTCTGGTCGAGAATAGTCCGGGAGTCGATTTTAGAGGCTACCTGATAAGCAATACGGGACGGGAAATTGGCCTTGATGAGTCCGGTGATAACATCTACGGATGGACGTTGCGTTGCTAGAATCAAGTGGATTCCGACGGCGCGTGCCATTTGAGCCAGACGTGCGATGGGAGCTTCGATATCCTTTCCAGCAGTCATCATGAGGTCAGCCAGCTCATCGACGATTACGATGATGTAGGGGAGAATGCGATGGCCTTCTTCCGGGTCAAGAGAACCTGATCGGAAACGTTTGTTGTATTCCTTTACGGATCGGACTTGCGCTAGGGAAAGCAAGTCGTACCGGCCTTCCATTTCCTTTTCGCAGCTTTTCAGTGTTCCAAGGGCTTGGGAAAAGTCGGTAATGATAGCGTCGTCAGCTTCCGGCGGCATCGCAACATAATGTGAGGCAATCCGGGCATACGAAGATAGTTCGATCTTTTTAGGATCGATCATCACGAACTTCAGAAGGGTGGGAGGTACTGAATAGAGTAAGCCTGCAATGAACGTATTCACACCTACAGACTTACCAGAACCGGTTGCCCCTGCGATAAGTACATGGGGCATTTTTGTCAGGTCCTGCAACACCGTCTCTCCCTCAATGGACTTACCCAGGATTAAGGGTAACTCCATTTTGGTCTCTTGGAATGTCCGCGTTTCGATGATGTCGCGAATGCGCACAAACTCACGGTGTCTGTTCGGAATCTCGACGCCGATGGCAGATTTGCCTGGAATGGGGGCAATAATTCGGATTCCACGAGCTGCCAAAGCCATGGCGATATCATTCTCAAGCGCTGTTATGCGACTGATCTTAACGCCCGGAGCAGGTGTAAGCTCAAAAAGGGTAACAGTCGGTCCGACCACAGCATCGATTCCAATAATCTCGATGTTGTACGTCGCGAGCTTATCAAGTAGGATCTGCTTGTTTTCCTCCAGCTCATCATAGTCGATCCGATGTCGACTTTCTTCCGTTGGATCTAACAAATCCATGCCAGGCTGGGCAAAATCATAGTCAGCCGACGACAACTCATTTCGAGAAGGGCGACGGGCCTTTTCTTCTCGTTTTTGCTCGTGGACTATGATCTCGACATCGTCCCGCGAATTTCCCTCGCTCGAAGTTGGAGCAGTGGCAGGTGCCGAAGCAGTGCGATCTTTAGCTGACGAATCCGACGATGGAGCCTTAGCCGCCGGAGCGTTGGCTATTGGATCAGTAGCCATTGAATCTGTAGCTGCTTTGGACGGAGTACGCGTCAGACGCTCTGTTTCTCGCTGGCGGGCCTCTTCTTTGAGACGGTTTTCCCGTTCCTTGGCGACTAGATCAGCTTCCTTCTCTTTGTTTAGTGCCTTTTCAGCTTTTGCCTTCTTGCTATGCGCCCGACGATCCTTGAATGCGTCTCTCAACGCCGCCATCCCATTTTCCATTCGATCCATCGATTTTTGAATATCTCGATCGATCAAAAGAAGAGCCGATGTAACCAAAAGTGCCAGGATTATAATTAATGATCCTGAAGCACCGAGTATCTGCTGCATCCACAGGGCGGTACCCTGACCCCAAAGTCCACTCCACTCAATTAGGTCAGAACCAGCCAATAACGAGATCCACCCAAACAAAGTGGCAAGAAACCAAGCTCCAGCGATCACGAGGAAGGAGGCCATTGGCAACCGCTCAATGGTCCGATGGCGTAGCCAGCTATAACCCCAAATGGTAGTCAAGCAGGGAATGAGCAATACGCAGTAGCCAAGAAACCCAGGCACCAGCATGCGAGCCAAAGCAGCTCCTGTTAGGCCGAGTGCGTTTGTTGCGCTACGCGATCCCGGAGCGATTAGCGAATCAATAGAAAAACGCCTGGCCAATAAATCATCGGCAGCATCGTAGGTCACAATGGCCAGAGCAAGGAGAAGACTGACGACAATGGTCAGCAACCCCAGGATTTCGCGTTTGCGATCCTCGGAAATGATGGATTTGGTGGCGTCCTTTTCCTTGCGGGACGGCTTGCGCTTCTGTACAGTTGTCGGCATATCGGAATCTACGCAGAATGACAGCGCGGCGCCAACGTAAAGATGCGCTCTTACTTATGGAAAGGCGGTTTAACCACAGTCACGGCAAAAGTCCGCCCGCGAGCAGCCACATGAAGCACAGAGCCGGGAGTGGTGTACTCGGGCACATTCTTAACGTATCCCATGCCGATACCCTTGCTAAGGACCGGGGACTGTGTGCCCGATGTTACCTGTCCGATCGTCTCACCATCCCCATTTTGGATTTCATATCCCCCGCGAGGAATCCCTTTTTCGTTTACAACAAAACCAACAAGCTTCCTTTCAAGACCGGCTTCTTTTAGAGCAGCTAATGTCTCTCTACCGTTGAAAGCGGGCTTTGCAAGCTTGGTTACCCAACCCAGACCTGCTTCTAGCGGATTGGTCTCGAGCGAAATGTCGTTCCCGTACAAACAGTACCCGCTTTCTAAACGTAACGTATCTCGAGCGCCAAGTCCGGTTGGTTGCATGCCAAATTGATCAGCAACGCTCATAAGAGCATCCCAAATTGTACCTGTGTCCTCTGCGCGGCAGTATATCTCCACGCCTGGTTCACCCGTGTATCCTGTGCGTGAGATGATCACGTTAGACAAGCCTAAGACCGTACCATCCGTAACGGCGTCAAAGTGGTAAAAAGAAAGGTAAGAGGCATCATATCCTGTTGCAGCAGTGAGGACGTCAAAAGCTGCCGGCCCTTGAAGTGCCAACAGTCCTGTCGCATCACTTTCGTCCGTTAGAGTCGCGCCAACATCATTTGAAGCGCGCATCCATGCGATGTCCCCATCGATATTCGATGCATTGATCACGAGCAGATAATCGTCCGCTGCAAGACGATATACCAGCAGGTCATCAACAATACCACCATCTGGCTTACACATTACAGTGTAGAGCGCTTTTCCATCGATAAGCGTACTCGCGTCATTAGATATAAGCTTCTGAACGAAGTCCAACGCGCGATCTCCAGTTACCCGGACTTCACCCATATGACTCACATCAAAGAGCCCAGCCCTGTTGCGCACAGCATGATGTTCATCGATAATACCCGTGTACTGCACGGGCATATTAAACCCGGCGAAAGGAACCATTTTGGCACCCAGAGCGACATGGCGGTCCTGGATGGGGGTTTGCTTCAGATGTTGAGTGTCAGACACGGCAGTAAAGGAGGGTTAGATACGGGGAAACCGATGATACGCGCTTCGACATCCCAAGGCAACGAGACAGGACTACCATCGGTGCGCTTTGTACGAATCTTGACGGTAATAGCTTTTCAGAAAACGCAATACGGGGAAGATCGACCTTAGTATCAGAGCCGATACGAAAGGAAATTGGCCTCAGAAAGAGCCCGAACGGCCGCATCAGCCTCTATAGGCGTCTCAAATCCTATGCGGAAGGTGCCGCCGGTGTTCTCCCGAATTCGAAGCAATTCTATGTCTTTGATGCTCAGGTCAGCTTCGTGGAGTGCACTAGTCATATCCACAAGAGCACCTGGCCGATCCGACGTAAATACATAAACGTCAGCAAGAGGTTGAAGAAATCCTTTTCGGTCAGAGGGAATGAAGTTTCGAGTTTGCTCTGCATCTCGGAAACGCTCGCCAACAGAATCAAGGCTTTTTGAAGCGAGATCGGACTTCAGTTCAGCGAGCAATCGCTCGAAATCTGTAAGTGCGGAGAGTACTTCATCCCGGTTACCATCAAGGATATCATGCCACATCGGGAATGGAGAACCGGCAATACGAGTCATATCGCGGAATCCTCCCGCGGCTAGATCCAGAATATTTCTATCCAGTTTGCGGGATTTTGAGGCCAAGTTCACGAGCAGCACCGAAAGCAACTGGGGTAAATGGCTGACCCTGGATGCAATTCGATCATGAACGAGAGACTCCATCTCTAGAAGCCGAGCTCCCAAGGAAGAAAGTAATCGTTTGAGTTCGCCGTACATCTCACTTTCCTCGCTGCTACTCGAAGGACAAAGTACATACGTCGCATTCTCAAAGAGAAGTCCATCTGCGTGTCGAATACCTGCCTTCTCTGAACCCGTCATCGGATGACCACCTACAAAGAAAACTCCATCACCGAGAGCGTGTTGCGCACAGGTCTCCACGGGCACTTTCACAGAACAGATGTCATGAACGAGCGTCCCAGGGCGTAGATTTGGACCAATTTCGCGTATCAGACCTAACGTGACAGAAAGGGGCGTAGCAAGAATAACAATGTCTGCCTCGGCTACGGCTTCATTCGGGGAAGATGCGCTTTTTGTAATTGCACCTTTACGCAAGGCCTGATCCAGAACGCCAGGCTCATCTACTCCGATGATCTCAAGTGTTGGATCGCCCTCCCTGAGAGCGAGGCCCATTGATCCACCCATAAGTCCGAGACCAATCAGCGCAATTCGATACATTTAGAAAATTGGGACGTGTGGGGGAAAGAGACTGGAAGAGGAAAAGTATCAGCCTCAGTTTTTTTAACATAGTCTCCAATGATGGAAAACGCGTCAAGTTCAACAATGAGCATCTTTTATCCATTTCTGGAGATGTCTCTCGATGTATCTTGTGTCAACGGTATCAACAACCATTTGTGTGAAGACTCTCATGTCGAAACCCTTCTTTAACGCAGAAGACATTTTCCACTTTGAATCCCTGTTGGGTGAAGAAGAACGACTCATAATGGAAACCGCGCGTGAATATGCGCAGACCTATTTAGAGCCACGTGCACTAGAAGGGAATCAAGAGGGGATTTTTGAATCAGAGATTCCCAAAGAGATGGGAGAGCTAGGTTTATTAGGCGCCACGATCCCAGAACAGTACGGCGGAGTGGGAGCTAGCTACACGGCGTACGGATTGATTGCTCGTGAACTGGAGCGGGTAGATTCGGGCTATCGCTCGTTTGCATCTGTGCAAAGTTCTCTCGTCATGCACCCGATTAATGCATTCGGGACCGAGGAGATGCGCCTGAAGTACTTGCCAAAGCTTGCTACAGCTGAGTTGATTGGCTGCTTTGGTCTAACAGAGCCTGATCACGGGTCTGATCCTGGGTCTATGACAACGACCGCTCTGCGGGCCGACGGGGGTTTCATCCTGAATGGAGCCAAAATGTGGATAACGAATTCCCCGATTGCGGACGTGTTCATCGTATGGGCGAAGCTGAAAGAAAAGGCGGGAGATGCAGGCGTAATCCGTGGCTTTGTTCTGGAAAAAGGAATGGAAGGTCTTTCTGCTCCGGTGACACACAACAAAATGTCATTGCGTGCTTCTCACACAGGTGAGATTGTGATGGACAACGTGTTTGTGCCGGAAGGAAACATGTTTCCGGATGTAACCGGGTTGAAAGGTCCATTTTCATGCCTCAATAATGCTCGGTATGGCATTGTTTGGGGAACGCTGGGGGCAGCAGAGAACTGTTTCTCTAGGGCACGACAGTATGTAATGGAGAGAAAGCAGTTTGGCTACCCGTTGGGGGCTATGCAGTTGGTGCAGACGAAGCTTACAAATATGGTAACCGACATCACTCAAATGCAGCTTCTTTCCTGGCGTTTGGGAGAACTAAAGGATCAGGGTCAAGCAGTTCCGGCCATGATCTCGTTGGCAAAACGAAACAATAGCGGTCGCGCATTGGACATTGCTCGGGTCGCACGCGACATGATGGGTGGCAATGGGATCACGGGAGAGTACCGCGTTATTCATCACATGGTCAATCTGGAAAGCGTGAACACCTATGAAGGCACTTACGACATCCACGGCTTGATTCTGGGAAGGGAGCTGACAGGTATTCAGTCATTTACGCCTCGCGGCAACGATCTCTGAGCCGAAATGGCGTAACTTCAGAGAGAATTACGGCGTATCAAAACAGGATATTCCGAATTAGTCTCATCTCCCGGAGTCGCAAGGGCTCTTGGATCAGATCGAACATCTGCATGCTTCCTGCTCTTATAGTTGCCTTGGTATTTGGATCAGGTCTCATGGTTGCCAAGATGATTCTCGATTTCAATCGAGAAAAGCTTCTTGCGGATCGATCACCCGAAGGTTCATCTCTTCTTTTGTCAGAATTGGAGGACATTATCGATGCGGCCGTAGGAAAAGCGGTGGCTCCCCTGCAGGAACGCATCGATGAGCTTGAGATCCGCAGCCTGCCTCAAGGACCCTCTCAAAAAATGATTGAGGGCGCAAGCGAAGAGTCGCAGGCTGAGTCCCGAGAAGACTGACCTGATGTCATCTGCTGAGGCTGATTAACTACCGCACCCAACCCAAGTCGTGTTATGGAAGAAGTACTAGTACTATTAGTTCTCAGTGTTTTCGTGCTGTCATTCACGTCAATGATTCTGCGGCATCGTCGCAAGCGGTTTGACAACACGAAAACGACTGGAGATTCAAGCATGACTACGAGCGAATTGGAGCGCCTGATGCGAAATGCTGTTGAGGATGCTTCCCTTCCTCTAGTTTCCAAAATCGAAGACCTTGAACTTGAAATAGCTCGCCTTGGAAAAGCGCCAGGTCAGTTGCAAGCACATGACAGTACGCAGCGCATCGACTTTTCAAAAGATGAAGAGGTAATGGACGTGGCACCTGTGAGCCGCCAAGAAAAAAACCGTTCCTAACGTGAAAGGCATCGTAGTTCGGTCGACGGGTAGTAGGCATGATGTCCTGACCGAAAAGGGCATGGTGTCATGCACTATTCGAGGTCGTTTCCGGCTCAAAGAAGAGGATACTACGAACCCGGTCGTCATCGGGGATCATGTGACCATTCTGATGAATGAGGATGAGTCAGGCGTAATAACCGATCGTGGAGAACGTCACGGCAAGTTGAGTAGAAGAGCTGCCGGACGCAGGGTCGGGCGCGAGCATGTTATCATTGCAAACGTGGACAGAGCTTGGATCGTTCAAAGCGTACGCGAACCGAGAATCAATCCCGGTTTCATTGATCGATTCCTCGTCATGGCTGATGCTCGCGGAATTGAAGCGGGTATTATCATCAACAAAACGGACCTATTTGATGAGCGGGCTGAGGAGCACGTAGGCTTCATAGCTGGGATGTACGTAGACCTAGGCTTTGAAGTACTGTTTACCAGTACGAAGACAGGCGACGGCATCGATGATCTGCGAGACGAGTTGCTAACGGGCATCCATGTCTTCGTGGGGCCTTCAGGTGTTGGAAAGTCATCTCTATTAAACGCTTTGCTTCCAGATCTGGAATTGCGAACCGGCGTGATCAGTCAGGCAACGCAAAAAGGAAAGCATACGACCACATATGCTGAACTAATTCAGGTAGGAGAAGTCCGGCCGGACGGCGGATTCATCGGGGATACACCTGGTCTACGAGAATTCGGCCTTTATGACATTGAGCCGGCTCACTTGTCTCATCACTTTGTGGAGTTCCGTAAGTACCTGGGAGAATGCCGATTCCCCAACTGTACCCATGACCATGAGCCTGATTGTCATATCAAGGATCTGGTAGAGGAGGATGTACTCCCGATCGAACGATACGAGAGCTATATCAACATGCTTCGCTCGCTTCAACTAGGGAATGCAGACGTAGGTCGCTGAAGAAGCACAGTGCCTTCTGATTCTAGCACGACGTGGCCATTCAGCGCTATTTCTTGGGCTTGGGTTTGGCCTTGGCCTTAGGTTTTGCCTTTGCTTTCGGCTTCGCCTTGGGCTTGGCCTTGGCCTTTGACGATTTTTTCTTTCCCGCGGCCTTGGCGTTCAGCAGCTCAATAGCTTCTTCCATTGTTACCGCCTCTGTCGGCCGGTCTTTTGGAAGAGAGGCATTGACACGTTGATGCTTTACGTAAGGGCCGTAGCGACCTTCCCAGATTCCGACCTGTTCGCCAGATTCTGGATGATCTCCGATGATACGTAGAGGTTTGTTACGGGCTTCCTTTTTTGCAATCAGCTCCAACGCCCGATCGAATCCAATCTCTAAGACATCATCATCTTTCGTGAGGGATGCGAAGACAGAACCGTGTTGTACGTACGGGCCAAAGCGTCCAATATTCGTTTTTAGCACCGTTCCCGTTTCTGGGTGATTACCCAATTCGCGGGGGAGCTGAAGCAACTTCAGAGCAGTATCGAAATCAACGGATCCAGGATCCATTGTCTTTGGAACTGAAATGCGCTTTGGCTTTCCTTCCTGTTCATCGTCTCCCAGCTGAACGTAATGACCATAGGGCCCTTTTTTTACGAAAACTGGCATTTCCATTTCAGGGTGGATACCAAGTACATCGTCGCCACGGTCTTTTTCATCCAAGAAGCCCTGAAGGTCTGCAGCCTCTAAGTCCCCAGGCGCCACATTGTAGGGGATGGAGGCTACTTTACGCTCATCGCCTTCTCCCAGCTCAACATATGGGCCGTATTTCCCAACTCGAACGACAAAAGGCTTCCACTTATCGAAGTTTACACCCGAGACTTCTCGGGCATCGATAGAATCCAACCCACCTTCGACCAGACTGGCTAGTCCGTTCTTGCCAGAGTAAAACTCTTTGAGATAGGGGAGCGCTTTTACCTTGCCGTCTGCGATATCATCCAACACCTGTTCCATTTCGGCGGTGAAGCCTGTATCGACTAGCGTTGAAAATTGTTGCTCCAGAAGATTGTTAGTAGCAAAGGCTGTAAACGTGGGGATCAACTGATTCCGGTCGCGCCGAACATAGCCTCGTCGAACGATGGTATCAATAATAGAGGCGTAGGTACTCGGACGACCGATGCCTTCCTGCTCTAGAATCTTGATGAGGGTGGCGTCCGTGTATCGCGCGGGTGGTTTCGTAGCGTGGCCTGTAGCATCAAGACCACTAAGATCCAGAACGTCTCCTACAGCCATTGGTGGTAGTGGATTTTCTCCATCTTCCAGCGCTGCATCGGGATCGTCAGAACCCTCGACATAGGCCCTCATGAATCCGGCAAATTCGATAGTCTGTCCACTGGCACGGAAAACTGACTCGTCATCTCCGGTGCCGGCTGTTACACGAACTGTAACGCGCCGAATACGAGCTTCTGCCATCTGGGAGGCTAGCGTTCGTTTCCAAATCAGGTCATATAGCGAAGATTCGTCACCGCGCAGCTTTAGTTCAGACGCCGTTCGCATTTCAGTACCCGATGGCCGGATCGCCTCATGAGCTTCTTGGGCATTGCGGACCTTGTTGGCGAATTCGCGGGCGCCATCACTTAGGTATTCATCCCCATAGCGGGAGGAAACGGCTGCGCGAGCTGCATTAACTGCTTCCGCTGAAAGACTAGTTGAATCAGTACGCATATAGGTGATGAAACCTTGCTCGTACAGTTTTTGGGCTACGCGCATTGTTTCGCGAGCCGACAACCGCAGTTTCCTGGAAGACTCCTGCTGAAGGGTAGAGGTAATGAAAGGTGCAGTGGGCTTGCGCGTCACTTTGCGTTCTTCTACGTCCGTGACTACCCAATCATTCTTCGCAAGCGTAGCCTCGAGCTCACGCGCCCGGTCTTCCTTGAGTACAGTGAGGTCCTTGCCATCCACTGTGCCCTCATTTAGTCGACCGGTATTGTCGTCGAAGTCCTTGCCTGTTGCGAGGCGAAGGCCTCGAGTGTGGGTCATCACCGCTTCGAAGCTTCTGGCTTCTTGTCCCAGACCTGCCTTCAGGCCCCAATAGGAGGCGGGTATAAAAAGTATGCGTTCAATCTCTCGTTTTACCAAAACCCGCACGGCTACACTCTGAACTCGACCAGCGGAAAGCTTCGGTGCAATCTTTTTCCAGAGAAGAGGTGAAATTGAGTACCCAACAAGGCGATCAAGCACTCTACGAGTCTCCTGAGCCTCAACTAGATGAGTATCCATCTCGCGAGTATTATCCAAGGCCTCCATAATCGCCGATTTTGTGATCTCGTGAAAGACCATTCGGCGAACAGGGATCTTCGGATTTAGGACTTCGAGAAGGTGCCAGCCGATTGACTCTCCCTCGCGGTCTTCATCCGTTGCAATGTAGAGCTCTTCAGCATCCTTCATCGCGTCCTTTAGTAGCTTGACGACCTTTTTCTTGTCGGTTGGCACGATGTAAAGAGGAGAAAAATCCTCATCTACATTGACGCCCAAGCGTGACCATTTCTGTTTTTTGAACTTCTCCGGGATCTGCGATGCAGATGGCGGAAGATCACGCACATGCCCCATACTGGCTTCCACGACATAGCTGTCGGGAAGGAATTTCCGGATGGTTCTGGCTTTGGTTGGGGATTCGACGACAACGAGTCGCTTCATAGGAAAGGGTCCTGTCTACGCTGGGGGCCTGCTACTTATAATGTGACCCCTCTCACGCTCGGTGTGAAGTTGCGTTCCGCTGCGTGTTCTGGAAGCGCTACCACGCTTTAATGATTTCTTAGAACGTAAGACGACGACATGAGCATGGCTTGATCGTATATTTTTTAGGATTCGCTATGAGCGAAAAGCGTCCCGCGGACCACAATCCAACTGGAACCGGGAATACGAATTCAACACGGTCTGCTGATTAGCAGGCGCGTTCCGCATCTCTCCAAATAACGCACAACATTATTCCATGGCAGATTCTCTGACCCAGATGGTTTACAAGTTCGGAGACGGCGTCGTCGACGGCGACAAGTCAATGAAGGCCCACCTCGGTGGCAAAGGCGCCAACTTAGCTGAAATGTGTTCCATTGGCCTCCCAGTGCCTCCAGGATTCACCATCAACACAGACAGCTGCGCGTACTACAGCAACAACAATGGCGCATGGCCAGAAGGCCTAGACGATCAAATTCGTCAGGGCATCGACCATGTTGCAAAGCAAATGAACGCTGGCTTTGGCGATTCCGAGAATCCGCTTCTCGTATCAGTGCGTTCAGGTGCAGCTGTTTCTATGCCAGGAATGATGGACACGGTCCTCAATCTTGGCCTGAACGATGCTGCTGTTGAGGGTCTTGCTCGCAAGACGGGTAATGTGCGCTTCGCGTTTGACGCGTATCGTCGATTCATCGACATGTTCGGTGACGTTGTTATGGGTGTCCATCACGAGCTTTTCGAAGAGGCCATCGAAGCTCTCAAGAAAGAACGGGGCGTAGAGAATGATGTCGATCTCTCGGGCGATGACCTTCGCACGCTCGTGGATCGTTACAAAGCTATTTATCGCCAGCACACAGGGTTCATGTTCCCTGATGACCCGTACGAGCAGCTGAAGTTGTCCATTAACGCCGTTTTCGGCTCATGGGATAGTGATCGCGCGCTTAAGTACCGCTCAATCAATAAGATCTCTGGACTTATTGGTACAGCTGTAAACGTACAGGCGATGGTGTACGGAAACATGGGAGATGGAAGTGGAACGGGTGTTCTTTTCACTCGCAACCCATCCCATGGTGAGAACAAGCTCTATGGAGAGTTTCTTGTAAATGCCCAGGGTGAAGATGTCGTTGCAGGTATCCGCACGCCGGAGGACATCTCGCAGATGGCCGAACATTTTCCTGAAGCGTACGATCGCCTTGTAGCTGCTACTCAGCAGCTTGAGAAGCATTATCGCAATATGCAGGACATTGAGTTCACCGTACAGGAGGGTAACCTCTTCATTCTGCAGACTCGCGGTGGTAAGCGCACAGGTGCTGCGGCAGTGAAGATCGCTGTCGATATGGTGGACGAAGGACTGATTTCCACGAAGGAAGCCGTCCGAGACATGGTAGAGCCTGGTCACTTAGACCAGTTGCTCCACCCTGGCTTCGAAGATGCAGATGGATACAGCGAGGATGTAATCGCAAAAGGCCTCCCTGCTTCACCTGGTGCTGCCGTTGGTCAGGTAGTTTTCTCTGCCGAACATGCAGAGGAGGCAGATGCAGAAGGGAAAAAGGTTATTCTGGTTCGCATTGAGACCAGCCCCGAAGACGTAGGGGGAATGAATGCTGCGCAAGGAATTTTGACCTCTCGCGGTGGAATGACAAGCCACGCGGCTGTTGTTGCCCGTGGATGGGGTAAGCCTTGTGTTGCAGGATGTGGCGATATCGTGATTAGCTACGCCAATAAGTCCTTTACTAACGGTAAGGTCACGGTGGCTGAAGGTGATTGGGTGTCAATCAATGGTTCGACTGGGGAAATCATCCTTGGTGCACAGAATTTGGTTGCTCCAGAGCTTACCGGTGATTTTGGTCGCTTTATGGCATGGGCAGATGAATACCGCACAATGAAGGTGCGTACGAATGCTGACACTCCGGCAGACTCCTTGAAAGCTATTGAGTTTGGTGCCGAAGGTATTGGGCTGTGCCGTACAGAGCATATGTTCTTTGAAGGAGACCGAATCGACAGCGTTCGTGAGATGATTCTTTCGTCTACGGTCGAGGCTCGTCGAGATGCTCTAGCTAAACTTCTGCCTTACCAGAAAGCAGATTTCTTAGGCATCTTCAAAGCCATGGCTGGCATGCCGGTAACCGTTCGATTGCTTGATCCACCTCTTCACGAGTTTTTGCCCCACGAGGAAGCAGATAAACGTGACATGGCGGAGAAAATGGGCATCAGCTTTGAAGCTGTCCAGGCTAAAGTTGAATCACTGTCCGAATTCAATCCGATGCTGGGTCATCGTGGTTGCCGCCTTGGCATCACGTATCCAGAAATCACGGAAATGCAGACGCGCGCCATCATTGAGGCGGCTGTTGAGCTATCCGAAGATGGGGTTGAAGTCTATCCTGAAATCATGGTCCCTCTAATCGGGACGGTCGAGGAGTTCGCCAACCAAAAGGCCATCATTGCCGCCACGGCAGAGAAGGTCTTCGAAGAAAAGGGCGCTCGCGTAGACTTCCTGATTGGAACGATGATCGAGATTCCACGCGCAGCCTTGACAGCTGATCAAATCGCGAAAGAAGCTGAATTCTTCTCGTTCGGAACGAACGACTTGACTCAGATGACTTTCGGTTATAGTCGCGATGATGCCGGTGTCTTCTTGCCAGAATACGTTGATCGTAAGATTCTGCCGGAGGATCCATTCCAGTCACTCGACATCAATGGTGTCGGGCAATTGGTTCGCATGGGTACCGAACGCGGTCGTTCAACGCGTGATGGCCTGAAAGTCGGAATCTGTGGTGAGCATGG
>Ga0115566_10000225_pt1 | contig 49226 bp, 44 predicted proteins | sample COGITO_mtgs_1204_3_FD_87173 | JGI IMG/M metagenome (GOLD analysis project Ga0115566, IMG submission 87173) | Pelagic marine microbial communities from North Sea - COGITO_mtgs_120405 | ecosystem: Environmental > Aquatic > Marine > Epipelagic | place: Germany:Helgoland, sampling site Kabeltonne...
GCGACGCTTACACGTCGACAGATTAGCAATCTGCTCCATTACCACTCTGGCACCTCTCCAAAAAGATTTTACAAATTTAGATAAAAAAATGACCTGAAAAAGAAATATTTAATCTTGTTGTTCCAAAAGATTTTTCATCTCCATATAACCGCTATTATCACCTATTGTTCCATAGATATTCATAAGTGTTCTAATAGCCTCAATATTATTGTTAATATCAATTAAATCCTTTAGGATTGGAATTGTCTGTTTATACAAATTCTCCCTTGATTCCTTAAGTTTATCATATTTTAAGTTGTCAGCTCTTGATGTACCTAAACTATTCATTTCGCTAACTATATCTTCTTCTCCTTCAAGGATTAAAGCAACTAAGTTTAAGTAGCTATTTTCATTGCTTGGATCTAAATCAATTGAAGTTTGATAGTAAGAAACAGCAACTTCTTTTTCTCCAAGCTCAGCACTTACAACTCCAAGGTTATAGTATAGAACAGCATTATTTGGTTCTTTCTCTATTGCTTGAGACATAGCAACTTTAAAGGCTTCTTTATTGCCTAGTTCAAAATAAATATTAGCAGCTGTAATAATTAAACCTACATCATCAGGGTTTGAAGATCTAGCAGCTTCAATAGCAGCTAAAGCTTTATCATTTTGACCTAATTCTTTATAAATAAGAGCAATATTTTTTACTATTTCAGGGAACTTCGAGTCAGTTTCTTCTTCTCTAGGGTTAGAATACTCTTTTGATTTTTGTAGTAACTTAAATTGAACTTCATCATTTATTTCAATTTCGTTACCGGAGCTCACTTCAGTTATGTAAAATTTAGTTTCAATACCTTCATACTTAATGTCTCTTAGTAACTCATAATATTCAAGAGCTAAAGGATAGTCAAGAGAATTTACTGCTGAGGAAGCAGCATAATAGAGGTATTCTGAGTTTGTCTCAGTATTCAAATCATAGACCATTTTAAGCTTTTTGGCTGCAGTATTAAAATCCTCAGTTTCGTTATCTCCAACAGCACTAGTTATGATTGCAGTTTCAAGTTTTCTTAATTCAGGATTTAAGATTTGATCACTTGATCCTAAATTCTTTGACATATCAAATGCTTTTATTGCAAGTTCAAAGTCTTCCATTGAAGTGTGAAGTTTTCCATATAGAAGCATTGCTTGGGCTTTTATTTTATCATCACTTGAATCAAAAAGATCTTTCGCAGAATCTAACAAATCAATTGCTGATGCATATTCTCCTGATATAAAAAATTTATTTGCATTTCTAAGCTCTTTTTTTTGAGCTGTTGAAAAAGAGAAAGTAAATAATAATATAAATAGTATAAGTTTTTTCATATTTCAATTAATTAGACAGTATCTCCTGTAAATTCAATATCATTAACGTCTTCTAGATCTTCGTCATCTTTCATTACTTTGGCAACAGCAGCAATACTATCACCATCTTTTAAACTGATGACTTTAACACCTTGAGTTGCTCTTCCCATTACTCTAAGATCCTCAACTTGCATTCTAATTGCAATACCCGATTTATTGATAATCATTAAATCGTCATTGTCAGAGACACTTTTTAAAGTTACTAATTTACCAGTTTTTTCTGTAATAGATATAGTTTTAACACCCTTACCTCCCCTATTAGTTAGCCTATAGTCTTCAAGAGAAGACCTTTTACCAAAGCCATTTTCAGAAACAACTAATATATTCGCGTCCATATCATTTACAGATATCATACCAACAACTTCATCTTTATTGTCTTTTAGCCTAATACCTCTGACTCCAGATGCATTTCTTCCCATTGGCCTAGTTTTGCTTTCTTCAAATCTAATTGCTTTTCCAGATTTAACAGCCAACATAATTTGACTATTTCCGTTAGTTAACTTAGCTTCTAATAACTCATCATCATCTTTGATTGTAATTGCATTTATACCATTAGATCTAGGTCTAGAGTATTGTTCTAACGAAGTTTTCTTTACTTGGCCCATCTTTGTTGCCATAATTACATAATTACTGTTAACGTATTCTTCATCTTTTAGATCTTGAGTACATATAAATGCTTTAACTCTATCATCTTGTTCAATATTAATAAGATTTTGCATAGCTCTTCCTTTGGAATTTTTAGAGCCCTCTGGAATCTCATAAACTCTCATCCAGAAACATTTACCTTTTTGAGTAAAAAACAACATGTACTGATGATTTGTACCAACAAATAAATCTTCTAAAAAGTCTTCATCTCGAGTTTTTGTTGCTTTTTGACCAACTCCTCCTCTATTTTGAGTTTTATATTCTGACAAAGGAGTTCTCTTAATGTATCCAGCATGAGATATAGTTATAACAACTTTTTCATTTGGAATAATATCTTCAACTCTGAAGTCACCTCCTGCATAATCAATTACAGATCTTCTTTCGTCACCATACTTTTCTTTAATAACTGATAGCTCTTCTTTAATTACACTCATTCTCATTGGCTTGCTGTCAAGCAATTCTTTGAAACCTTTTATTGTTTTTTGAAGTTCGTCATACTCATCTCTGAGTTTATTTTGCTCTAGACCTGTCAGCTGTCTTAACCTCATCTCGATAATAGCCTTTGCTTGGATTTCAGAAAGTTTATATTTTTTTTCAAGCTTTAGTCTCGCTTCTTCTGCATTTGATGATTTTTTTATTAAATCAATAACATCATCAATATTATCACTAGCTATTATTAGCCCTTCTAATATATGAGCTCTTTGTTCAGCTTTCTTTAGTTCATAGTTAGTCCTCTTGACTACGACATCATGTCTATGGTCAACAAAATGATGAATTAAATCTTTAAGATTTAAAAGCTGGGGTCTTCCATTTACAAGAGCTACATTATTAACACTAAATGAGGATTGAAGAGAAGTATATTTATAAAGTTTATTTAAAACTATATTTGGAATTGCATCTCTCTTTAGAACATAAACAATTCTCATTCCATTTCTATCAGACTCATCTCTTATAGTAGAAATTCCTTCAATTTTTCCATCATTAACTAAATCAGCAGTTTTTTTAATCATATCTGCTTTATTAACCTGATATGGAATTTCAGAAACTATAATACATTCCCTTTCCTTAACGTTTTCAATAATAGCTTTTCCTTTCATTACCACCCTGCCTTTTCCTGTATGAAAAGCCTCCTTCACTCCATCATATCCATATATAGTTCCACCTGTTGGAAAGTCAGGAGCTTTAATATGTTGCATAAGTTCATCGATTGTAACATCATTGTTGTCTATATACTGCATAATTCCATCTATAACTTCAGATAGGTTATGTGGTGGCATATTTGTAGCCATTCCAACTGCAATTCCAGAGGCTCCATTTATTATTAATGCAGGTACTCTAGTTGGAAGCACAGTGGGTTCCATTATGGTGTCATCAAAATTAAGTTGGAAATCAACTGTCTCTTTATCAATATCAGACAACAGATCTTCCGAAATTTTTTGCATTCTAGCCTCTGTATACCTCATTGCTGCAGGACTATCTCCATCAACAGAACCAAAATTTCCTTGTCCATCAACTAAATTATATCTCAAACTCCACTCCTGAGCCATTCTTACCATAGTGTCATATACAGAACTATCACCGTGTGGGTGATATTTACCCATAACATCCCCAACAATTCTTGCAGATTTTTTATAAGATGAAGAAGATCTAACCCCCATTTCATTCATTCCAAAGAGCACTCTTCTATGAACAGGCTTAAGTCCATCTCTAACATCTGGCAAGGCTCTAGAGACAATTACAGACATCGAATAATCGATGTATGCAGACTTCATTTCATCTTCAATCTTTATTGGAATTAATTTTTCTTTTTCCATAAGTATATATTATTGCTAAAATAACTAATAAGGGGTTATTTTCTTAATTCAAAATGATATAAAAAAAGAATATTTATTAACATTATTAATTGAAAAGTTTTATCTCGAAATAAGTAATTAGTATATTCATTTCCTTTGTTTATTTATATTAATGATATATTTTAGTCAACAAATAAATTAATAATGGACGATAATTTTTCTTCTAGGGTTAAAGATGTTATTTCCTACAGTAAGGAAGAGGCTTTAAGATTAGGACATAAACAAATTGGAACTGAACATCTTCTACTTGGAATGCTAAGAGATGGAGGAGGTAAAGCTATATCAATTCTAAATTCAATAGAAATAAATCTTGATGAACTTAGAAAAAAAGTTGAACTATTAAATCCTGCAATTATAGACAGCACATCCATTGGCCTTAATGAAAAGAAGAATCTTCATTTAACTAGACAAGCAGAAAGAGCATTAAAAACTACTTTTTTAGAAGCAAAACTTTTCCAGAGTACAAATATTAATACTGCACACCTTCTCTTGTGTATTTTAAGAAATGATAACGATCCGATTACAAAAGTTTTATCTAAAATGGATATAAACTATGATAGTGTTAAAGAAAAATTTAAATCTATGATAAGTGAAACAGGATCAGATGATATTATTGAGTATCCAACATCTGATGCGTTTCCAGATGAAAAAGATGATTCAGAAGAATCTTCAAAAAATCCATTTACTTCAAAACAAAAAACAAAATCATCTGCAAATACTAAAACACCTGTTTTAGATAATTTTGGGAGAGATATGACAGCATTAGCTGAATCTAATAAGTTAGATCCAGTTATAGGGAGAGATAAAGAGATACAGAGAGTTTCTCAAATATTAAGTAGAAGAAAAAAGAATAACCCTCTTCTAATTGGAGAGCCCGGAGTTGGTAAGTCTGCAATTGCTGAAGGATTAGCATTAAGAATAATTCAAAAAAAAGTTTCAAGAATTTTATATGGCAAAAGAGTAATAACTCTTGATCTTGCAAGTTTAGTGGCAGGCACTAAGTATAGAGGACAGTTTGAAGAAAGAATGAAGGCTGTTATGAATGAGCTTGAAAAAAACAGGAATATCATTTTATTTATTGATGAAATCCACACAATTGTTGGTGCTGGAGGTGCAACTGGTAGTTTAGACGCATCTAATATGTTTAAACCCGCGTTAGCAAGAGGAGAAATTCAATGTATTGGCGCAACTACATTAAACGAATACAGTCAACATATTGAAAAAGATGGTGCGCTAGAAAGAAGATTTCAAAAAATTCTTGTAGAAGAAACTAATAAAGAGGAAACTGTTGAGATTCTAAGAAATATTAAACATAAATATGAATCTCATCATAATGTAAATTACACTGACGAAGCATTAATTGCTTGTGTTGAACTTAGTCAAAGATATATTACAGAGAGATTCCTCCCAGATAAAGCTATTGACGCACTAGATGAATCAGGATCTAGAGCTCATATTAACAATATGGATGTCCCAGAGGAAGTTATTTTATTGGAGAAACAACTAGAAGATGTTAGGGAATTAAAAAATTCTGTTGTAAAAAAACAAAAATATGAAGAAGCTGCAAAACTTCGTGATGATGAAAAAAGAGTTGAGAAAAAACTTGTTGAAGCTCAAAATAGATGGCATGAAGACTCAAAATTAAATAGAGTTACAGTTGATGAAAATGAAATTGCCGATGTTGTTTCTATGATGACTAATATTCCTGTTAATAAAATTGTTTCAACAGAGAAAAATAAATTATCAAAACTTGAAGATATAATTAAAGACAAAATTATCGGACAAGATGAAGCTGTATCTAAAGTTGTAAAATCTATTCAAAGAAATAGAGCTGGTCTAAATTCTCCAAACAGACCTATAGGGTCATTCATATTTCTTGGACAAACTGGTGTTGGTAAAACACAATTAGCAAAAGTTTTAGCATCTGAAATATTTGAATCTGAAGAAAACTTAATTAGAATTGATATGAGTGAGTACATGGAAAAGTTCTCTGTATCTAGACTTATAGGTGCACCTCCAGGATATGTTGGTTATGAAGAAGGTGGGCAATTGACCGAGAAGGTTAAACGTAGACCTTATTCAGTTGTTTTATTTGATGAAATTGAAAAAGGCCATCCTGATATATACAGTATGCTTCTTCAAATTCTTGATGATGGATTCCTAACAGATAGTGTTGGTAGAAAAATAAATTTTCAAAATACTATAATTATTATGACATCAAATATTGGTGTAAAACAAATTAACGATTTTGGAATAGGTGTTGGTTTTGAAACCAAATCATCTGTTGATCAAACATCTCAAACTGAACAAAAAGTTATTCAGAGAGCTTTAAAAAACACATTTGCTCCTGAATTTTTAAACAGAGTAGATGATTGTATAATATTTAATTCTCTGTCTATTAAAGACATTAATAAGATTATTACAATAGAAATTAATAAACTCAAAGAAAGAGTTAAGAATATAGGCTATGACTTATCAATTTCAGTGAAAGCTAAATCTTTTATATGTGAAAAAGGTTTTGATAAAAAAAATGGTGCTAGACCACTAAATCGAATGATTCAAAAGTATGTTGAAGATCTAATTGCTGAAAATCTTGTCTCAGACAAAATAAAACAAGGAGATAAATTGTACGTTGATCATAAACCTGGTTTAGATAATTTAATTCTACTAATTAATAAAAAAGAGATAGCTTCTTGAAAGTCTTAAAATTTGGTGGCACATCTGTCGCTGATTCAAAATCTATAAATAAAGTTGTTACCATCTTAAATAATAATGATGATAACTTATTGATCATAGTTTCAGCATTTGGAGGTGTTACAAATCTCCTTCAAGAATGCATTAATTTAAAAGGGAAATCAACTGAAGGTATATTAAAAGAAATTGAAACTAGACATCTAGAAGTGATAGATAATCTTTCAAGTCTTGATGGACAAAGCTCATTAAAAAGTTTTCTTAAAGAGAAACTGAATGAACTTGAGGATATATTAGATGCTATTTCAACAATTGATGAAGTAACTCAAAAAATAATTTCTAAAGTCTTAACACTTGGAGAAATTCTTTCAAGTTCAATAATATATGAGATTCTAAAACAAAAGAGATTTGATATATCTTATCTTGATTCTAAAGAGGTTATATATAGTAAAAGCTTTAATAATAACGAAGTTCTAGATAATGATAGATCATCTATTAGTATTAAAAATAAATTAGACCTAATCAAGTCTAAACTTATTATTGCACCAGGATATATTTGCTCTAATGAAAATAATGAAATCTCAAACTTAGGAAGAGGTGGCTCTGATTACAGTGCAGCTATATTTGCAAAATATTCTAATGCAAAATCACTAGAAATTTGGACTGATGTAAGTGGAGTTTACAGTGCAAATCCTAAGATTGTTAAGAAAGCATTGCCAATTGAATACCTATCATATAAAGAAGCTATGGAGCTTTCTTTTTTTGGAGCAAAAGTTATTTACTTCCCTACTCTTCAGCCACTAATTGAGGAAAATATACCTGTTTATATTAAGAATACTTTTAAGCCTAATGATAATGGAACATGTATTTCAAACTCTACAAAACTTGATGGAGATGAAATTGTTAAAGGAATTAGTCATATAGAGAATATATCTATAATAAATTTTGAAGGATCAGGTATGGTAGGAGTTCCTGGGTTCTCTAAAAGATTTTTTGAATCTTTATCTATTCATAAAATTAATGTTGTAATGATTACTCAAGCTTCATCTGAGTTTTCGATTTGTATAGCTGTTGATTCAAATGATGCTATTTCTGCCAAAAAAGTAATAGATAAAGAATTTGAATTTGAAATAACTCAAAATAGAATTAATCAGGCCCAGATTGAATCTAACTTATCAAATATTGCAATTGTTGGTGATAAAATGAAGAGTAAAAAAGGTGTAAGCGGAAGACTATTTAACTCATTAGGTCAAAACAACGTTAATATAAGAGCTATAGCCCAAGGTGCATCTGAAAGAAATATATCAATAATCATTGATGAGGTTAATACTAAGAAGGCTTTAAACTCTTTACATGAAACTTTCTTTGAAGAAAACCTTAAAGATGTGCACGTTTTTATAACTGGAGTAGGAAATGTTGGAGGTTTTTTGATTGAACAGATTAAAATTCAGCGAGAATTTATTGCAACTAATCTTAAGTTAAACCTGAAAGTTTTAGGAATATCTAACTCAAAAAAAATGTTAGTATCTGAATCTGAAATTGATCTTGATAATTGGAAAGATCTTTTAAATAATTCCATAATAAATGCAGATAGTGAAACTTTTCAAAAAAGAATCTTAGACTTAAACTTAAGGAATAGTTTGTTTGTAGATAATACGGCAAGTGATTTAATACCAAATACTTACAGAGGATACTTAAAAAATGGAATTGGTATCATAACCTGTAATAAGATTGCTAATTCTGATACTTTTACAAATTATGAAGAGTTAAAATCTTTATCAAGAGATAATAATTCTGCTTTTTTATATGAAACTAATGTTGGAGCTGCACTTCCAGTTATAAGTACTCTTAATAATTTAATCAACTCAGGTGATAAAATAATAAAAATTGAGGCTGTACTTTCCGGTACCTTGAACTATATTTTTAATAATTTTCAAGAAATGGATACTTTTCATCAGATTGTTTCAAAAGCTGTAGATTTAGGATATACTGAACCTGATCCTAAAATAGATTTATGTGGAGTTGATGTGTCAAGGAAAATATTAATTCTAGCTAGAGAAAGTGGTTATAAACTTGAATTTGAAGATATCAATAAAAATCATTTTTTACCAGAAGAAGCAATCAACTCAAAATCCAAAGATGAATTCTTATCATCACTAAAGAAAAATAAAGATCATTTTAATACTTTATTAAAGAATGCACAAGAAAAAGATTCAAGATTAAAGTTTGTAGCTAAGCTTGAAAATGGAAAAGCTAGTGTTGGCCTTGAGTCAGTTTCAGCTGAACATCCATTCTATAATTTGGTTGGTAGTGATAATATTACTGTTTTTCATACTGAAAGGTATAAAAGCTCTCCTTTAGTTGTAAAAGGTGCAGGTGCAGGCGGAGAGTTTACTGCATCAGGAGTATTTGCTGATATAATTAAAGCGAGTCAAAATGGATAGCATTAAAGTTTTTTCACCTGGAAGTATCTCTAATCTATCATGCGGATATGATATTCTGGGTCTTTGTCTTCAAAATAGAGGAGATGAAATCACGGTATCTAAGACTAATAAAAAAGGAGTAATTATTAGGTCTATTGAAGGACATAGCTTAACAAAAGATATTAATAAAAATGTTGCGGGGATAGCTGCCCAAGCATTACTTAAAAATATTAATATTAATTATGGCTTTGAAATTGAAATAAAAAAAGGTATTAAACCTGGAAGTGGAATTGGAAGTTCTGCTGCTAGTTCAGCTGGAACTGTTTTTGCAATAAATCAACTTCTAGATTCTCCATTCAGTCATTTAGACCTAATTAAGTATGCAATGGAAGGTGAAAGGTTTGTTAGCGGTTCTTACCATGCTGATAATCTCGCTCCAATTATTTTAGGTGGAATAACGTTAGTAAGATCCATTGATAGTATAGACGTAATAAAACTTCCGTCACCAAAAAGTTTAGAAGTTATTATTGTCAGACCTAATATTGAGATTAAAACTTCTGATTCAAGAAAACTTGTAAAGAAAAAAATTAAAATAGAGAAAATGGTGCAACAGTCTGCAAATATAGGATCTTTTATTAGCAGCTTATACACAGAAGACTTTGATTTGATGTCAAAATCTGTTGTAGATGAAATTATAGAGCCAAATAGATCAATGTTGATACCTGAATTTGATAACATCAAAAAAATATCTAAAGATAGTGGTGCTATAGCGGTAGGAATTTCAGGCTCAGGACCATCAATTTTTTCATTATCAAATAATACTACCTTATCTAATAAAATTTTAGACAACATAACTAATCATTATGAAAAATTAAAAATTGATTATGATGGTTTTATTTCTAAAATTAATACTGCAGGTATAAAAATACTTGAAACTAAGTGAAATATATAAGCTTAAATCATAATTCATCTCCTACCTCGTTTAAGAAGGCAGTTATAAATGGTTTAGCTCCAGATAAAGGCTTATATTTTCCTGAAGAGAAAGTTAAACTTTCTAAAAGTTTTATTGAATCAATTAAGAATATCGATGATACTGAAATCTGTTATGAAATTATTAGAGAATTTATTGGTGATGAAATTCCAAAAAATAAACTATTAGAGATTATAAATAATACAATATCTTTTAAAATTCCTCTTAAAAAAATAGAAAAATCAATTTATTCACTAGAGCTATTTCATGGCCCAACATTGGCTTTTAAGGATATTGGAGCTAAATTTATGGCATCATGTTTAGATTTTTTTAAAGATAGTTATACTTCAAAAAAAATTACAGTTTTAGTAGCTACATCAGGAGATACTGGAGGTGCTGTAGCTAAAGGTTTCTCTGACACAAAAGATATTGATGTTTGCATACTATATCCAAAGGGGAAAATTAGTAAAGTCCAAGAAAAACAAATAACCACTAATGGACACTATGTACAAGCTATTGAAGTTGAGGGTGATTTTGATATGTGTCAATCTATGGTTAAAAGGGCATTTAGTGATGAGGAAATTAATAGAAAAATAGCTCTTACATCTGCAAATTCAATTAATGTGGCTAGATGGCTTCCTCAAATGTTTTACTTTTTTTTAGCTTATAAAAAAATTAAAAACACAAAACAAAACATCTTCTCTGTTCCAAGTGGTAATTTCGGGAATATATGCGCTGGTATTTTAGCTAAATCAATGGGGTTACCCATTGATCATTTTATTGCGTCTACTAATATAAACGATACTATTCCTAGATATATTAAGGATGGTATTTTTGAACCTAATGAGACCAAAGCAACAATCTCTAATGCTATGGATGTGTCTGATCCAAGTAATTTTATTAGAATTCAAAAGATATTCAATAACGACCTACAGAAAATAAGAAAGAATATCTCCGGATATAGCTTTGATGACAAACAAACAAAAGAAACTATTAAAAGACTCTATAAATCAGAAAAATACCTTACCTGCCCTCATTCAGCTATTGGATATCTTGGATTAAAAGAATATATGGCAAGTCATGATGAAAATAAAATAAATGGAATATTCATATCAACAGCCCATTCAATTAAATTTAAAGATGTAGTTGAGGATATCATAAATTCTGAAGTTAAATATCCTAATTCAATTAAAGGTATTTTAAACAAGGAAAATAAGAATCAATCAATTGAAAGTTACGATGAACTTAAAGAAATATTACTCAATAGAGTTTAGTCATCTATGTTTGGAAGTTCCAATTGATTAATTGGACTGTCTTGCTCCATCAGTTTTTCAATTTCGTTAGATAATCTTGGAGCATCCTCAGATAAGTTTATTGGATCTGTTCCAGTAATTAATATATCATCCTCAATTCTTACACCAATATTCCACCATTTTGGATCACAATCACTATTTTCAGGGATATAAATACCAGGCTCTACTGTTATAACCATATTTTTTTCTAATGTTCTAGATCCTGGATCATGAACATCAAGACCGATATGATGAGAGACTCCATGAGGATAATATTTTCTTGCATCTTTAGCATCAGCAATAATTCCTAATTTTATTAAACCATCTGAAATTATTTCAATACTCTCTAGATAGATATCATTAAATGTATTTCCAATTACAGCTTTTTTTATAGCCGCTTCTTGTGATTCATAAACTAGATCATAAATTTCTTTTTGTTCAGGAGAAAATTTTCCATTAGCTGGAATTGTTCTAGTTACATCTGCAGTATATCCTCTATACTCAGCACCTAAATCCATAAGAATTAATTGGTTATCAATATCAATACTTTCATTAGTTATATAGTGTAAGATGCATGAATTAGCACCTGCCCCAACAATTGAATTATATCCTTCATGAGCAGCACCATATTTCCTGTATATAAATTCATGAATACCCTGGACTTCTCTTTCAGTCATATCTCCATGAATTGCTTTCATAACTTCAATTTGAGCTAGAGAAGAAATTTTTATGGCTTTAGTCAATAGCCTAATCTCTAGAGAATCTTTTGTTTGTCGGAGATTGGACATAATATTATTTACGCTAATATTATTAAATTCCTTTTTTAGATCTCCTAAATTATCTGGTGATTCTTTATCATTAATAATTTCTAGAAACTTATTTTGCAAATCATATAAATCAAACTTATCATCCTTGAAATCTCTAACATCATCTCTTATATCCATACTTAATACATTTGAAAAATTGTCAATTTTAAAAGAATTCTTTATAAAATCAGATCTTAGCTTAACTCTATCAAAACCCATTTTTTTTGCCCCCCTTAAACCAAGTCTTCTTCCATCCCACATTTCTCTATATTCATTCCTTTCTCTTACAAAAAGTATCTCATTAAAAAAGCCATTATTATCTTGTTGATTATCTTTAAATATAACAAGTACACCATGAGGCTCTTTCCATCCTGTTAGATAATAAAAATTTGGATCTTGATGATACATATAGTCAGTATCATTTGATCTTTTCATTATTGGTGAAGTAAAAAAAAACGCAATGCTGTTAGAAGGCATTTGATTTCTGAATTCTTGTCTTTTCTTTTCGTGAAATTCAGGACCCAAATCATCAATGTATTGCTGACTTGAAAGAATATTAATAGATAGAAAAGTCAGTAATAAAAAAAGAGTATTTTTGAATTTCATATTAATTAATTTATTCGCCAAATTAATGAAAAAAACAGTTCTTTTTGACAGACATGAAAAGTTAAATGCAAAAATTGTAGATTTTGCAGGTTTTCTAATGCCTGTTAGTTACTCATCTGTAAATGAGGAACACCTGCACGTTAGAAATAGTGTAGGAGTATTTGATGTATCTCATATGGGTGAAATAGAAATTTCAGGATCTAATTCTCTAGATTTAGTTCAACATATATGTTCTAATGATATATCAAAATTAAAAATTGGCAAAGCTCAATATAACTGTTTGACTAATGAAAAAGGTGGAATTATTGATGATTTAATAGTATATAGGATTGAAACAGAAAAATACTTACTTATTGTTAATGCTTCTAATATATCTAAAGACTGGGAATGGATCAATAAAAAAAACATAGAGTTTAAGTGCATTGTAGTTGATTTATCAAACAAGCTATCACTATTAGCTATCCAAGGACCTAAAGCAGAGGAATTATGTCAGAAATTCACGAATGAAGACCTGTCATTATTGCCAAATTATTCATTTACTATTTCCTCATTTGCAGGAATTAAAAATATTATAATTTCAAAAACTGGATATACTGGTTCGGGTGGGTTTGAGCTTTATATTCCAAATAATAATGCTATTGATATATGGGATGCTTTATTTGATTCTAAGGAATTTGATTTAAAACCAATAGGACTAGCTGCTAGAGATACTTTGAGGATTGAAATGGGATATTGTTTGTATGGGAATGATATTAATGAAGGAACTTCACCAGAAGAAGCAAATTTAAGATGGATAACTAAAGTTGAAACTAGTTTTATAGGTCATAAAATAATTGAAAATCAAATTAAAAAAGGATCTGATAGAAAGTTGATTGGATTTAAATTAATAGAAAAATCAATTCCAAGAAATGGATATGAAGTATTTAATACTGATAATAAATTAATTGGTAAGGTGACATCTGGAACATTTTCACCAGTTCTTAAGAAGGGTATTGGTCTAGCATATATAAATTCCACAAACCTTAAGGATGACTTAATATATATTAAAATTAGGAATAATCTTAGTAAAGCAGAAATTGTAAAAACACCATTTATTTAATTATGGGTAGAGCATTTGAATTTAGAAAAGCAAGGAAAATGAAAAGATGGTCCAATATGGCTAAAACCTTCACAAGAATTGGAAGAGAAATAATAATTGCTGTAAAAGATTCAGGCCCTGATCCTTCATCAAATTCAAAATTAAGAGCAATAATTCAAAATGCGAAGGCTGCTAATATGCCAAAAGATAATATTGAGAGAGCAATTAAAAAAGCTTCTGAAACTAGCACCGAGAACTTTAAGGAAGTCTTATTAGAAGGTTACGCTCCCTATGGTATAGCAATACTTATTGAAACTGCTACCGATAATAATAATAGAACTGTAGCCAACATAAGAAGTTATTTTAATAAGTGTGATGGTAGTCTTGCTACTTCAGGGTCTGTTGATTTTCTATTCAATCATTTATGTTTTTTTCAGATAAAAGATGATAGCTTAGATGTTGAAGAACTTGAACTTGAATTAATAGATTTTGGAGTAATTGATTTAAGTAAGTCCGAAAACGAAATAAGTATTACTGCTAAATTTGAGAACTTTGGATCTATTCAAAAAGAGTTAGAAAGAAGAGGTTTTGAAATTAAATCTAGTGATTTTGAAAGAGAGGCTATAACTTTAAAAGATCTCAAAGAGGAAGAAAGAGTTAAAGTTGAAAAATTATTAGCTTTAGTTGATGAAGATGAAGATGTTCAAAATGTTTATCATAATATGAAATCCCAGAATTAAATTTTATTTCTAGTTATTACATCGCTAACCATTTTTTCCAGTTTTAGAAAATCAGCCTTGATATTTCCGGTAGGAATAAACTTCTTATTAATCATTACCTGTTTTCTCTTATAATCAAATGAAACCATAAGAATTGGAAGATTAGCTTTCAAAGCAATATAATAGAATCCAGTTTTCCATTTTTTTACATTTTTACGAGTGCCTTCAGGAGCTATTGCAAGAATTTTAATTTTATTCAAATGAAAGAGGTTAACAACTGAGTCTACTAAATTTGTCTTTTCACCCCTATCAACAGGGATACCACCAAGAAACCTAAAAAAAAATGCTGAGAATGGATTAAATAATTCTTTTTTACCAATAAATTTTATTTTAATACCGGAATATGTTCGGATTAAAACAGCTATTATTAGATCAAAATAGCTTGAATGAGGAACAACGGCAATTATATATTTTTCGTCTTCTGGAAAAGATCCGATAAATTTCCATCTAATGACTTTGTTTAAAACAAACTTAGCTAAGGTTTTTGTCATTTGATAAATTAATTTTTATTGCTTCTATAAGGTCTTCAGGAGTATCTATGGATAATCCATGGAATGATGTACTTATCATTCTAATTTTTTTTGAATTTTCAATAATTCTAATTCCTTCAAGACTTTCAATTATCTCTAGTTTTGATCTTTCTAGTTTTGAGAAATCAATTAAAGCATTTCTAGTAAATGCGTAAACACCGATATGGCGATTAAAATCGTCAATTTTCTCAGAACCAAATGGAATAGGTAATCTTGAAAAAAAAATAGCATCATTATCGTTGTTAACAATAACCTTAACATTGTTAGGGTTATTTATTTCATCAAAATTTTTAAACTTAGTCATTAGTGAGGATATTTGAACATCTTTATCATTAAAAGAGTTAATTAAATCACTTATAGCTTCCTTGTTTATAAATGGTTCATCACCTTGAAGATTAACTACAATATCATGTTCTATATTAATTGCTGCTTCAGCTATTCTATCAGTCCCTGATAAATGATCACGTAAAGATTTAAAGGTTAGCCCACCTTCATCTTTAATAATACGTAAAACCTCATCATTTGCACTAACAACATAAACTTCATCAAAAAGTTTAGTTTCTAGAGCAGCTCTAAAAGTTTTAAGTATAATTGGGATTCCATTAATTTTTTTGAGTAATTTATTAGGAAACCTTTTAGATTCGAGTCTTGCAGGGATTAAAGCTATAGTTTTCATTTAAAATATTTTTCTAATATAATTCATTTATATATTGTTTCACGAAAAAAAAAAATTTGTAGATTTGTTAAAATCAAAAAATGTCAAAATGAATAAGAAACGTGGATTAGAATTCTTTTTATGGTTGCTATCAATCTTTTTTGCTACACAAATATACAGTTCTATTAATGGACCAATAAAATTTAACCAAGTTAAAAATGAAAGATATACTCAAGTAATAGATAGATTAAAGGATATAAGAAATGCTCAAATTGCTCACAAAGATGTTAAAGGATTTTATGCAAACAACTTTGATAGTCTAGTTAGTTTTATTGATACTGGAATTTTTACACTAATAGAAAAAAGAGACTCTTCTTATCTTGAATATGACAGAACTTATAGAATTGATATGTTAAAAGAAGTTGAAATTGTTGATACACTTGGATTTGTATCTGTAAAAGATTCTCTATTTGGTGAAAATGAATTATATAAAATGATGGCGAAAGTTCCTATTGATGGAACAGATTCTCAGTTTTCAATCAAATCAGATGTCATTGATAAAAATGGATATGCAGTTCACGTTTTTGAAGTAAAAGTGAAAAAAAATATTATCCTTTTTGATCAAAATAAAGATTTATTAGATCAAGAGAATAAGGTTATTTCAGTTGATGGAGTTAATGGTCCTGAGCTTGTTTTAGGATCTATGTCTGAGGTAAGCACAAGTGGAAACTGGCCTACATTTTTTGATGCAAAAAACAAAGAGTAAAATAAGCAAAACATTTGTTTATCAATTTGAATCTCACTTTCATATTGAATCTTCAACTGATAATATAACATTAGATTTCTCTGATAGTAAATACCTAGGAAAATCCACTGAATTTATTACTGATTTAAAAATAGAGTCAATTGAAATTGTTCATTTAAACTCTCACCCATCTATAGTTCCTTCATTATATTTTGATGATAATATCAAATCTAAATATTTGACTACTAATACGCTTTCATCAAAAAATATATTGACTGATTCATCTAATGACCGTAAACTAAAGATAGTGTATTCAATTAGTAAAGAATTAAATGAATTTATAAATAAGAACAAGCTCAATCACTCAGATAAAAATTATTTTACCTATTTATATGACTTCCTTACTGAAAAAGTTAAAAAAATTAAAGGATTATCCTTTTTTGTGAATCTAAACAAAAAGTCATTTGATGTAATAATTTTTAACGGTAATGAATTTATTTTCTTTAATTCATTTGAAATAAATAATGAAAATGAATTTTTATATTATCTTTTTTTTGTTCTAAAAAACTATGAGGGTTCAAATGAAAATGATAAAATCATATTTTTAGGGAAATTTGAAGCATTTATTGATTATTATAATATTGCATCCAAATACTCAAAAATTGAATTTATTGAAGAGGATAATAACATACAAGTACTTCATGACTCACCATTCTTTTCAATTATAAATGAGAATTATATCAGGAATTAAAAAAAGTATAATTATTAAAGCACCCAAAAATCTCCCTGTTAGACCAACTACAGACAAGGTTAAGGAATCCCTTTTTAATATTATTTTAAATAAATTTAATTTTAATGAAATAAGTGTATTAGACCTGTTTTCTGGAACAGGTAATGTTTCATATGAATTCGCATCCAGAGGGTGTCACAATCTATTATCAATTGATAACAATCATAACTGTATTAAATTTATCAATAAAACTGCTTCTAAACTTGAATTGAATATCAAAACAAAAAAAATTGATTATAAAGTTTTTTTAAAAAAAAACAAAATAAAGTTTGATATAATATTTGCTGACCCCCCTTATGATTTCACAATTAGACAATATCTTGAAATCACTGAGTTAATTAAAGAGAATGAAATTCTTTCAGATTTAGGAGAATTAATAATTGAACATAGTTCAAATATTAATTTATCTGATAACTTTAAAAATATAGATGAAAGAAAATATGGTTCATCCGTATTAAGTTTTATAAAAAAAGCAAGCCTGTAAGCCGGATTCTGTCGAGTCTTACCATTTATCTAGATGTAATATTACTATTACATTCTTACCGCCTACCCTTCTACATAAAACGAGCAATTTTAAAATGTAGATATACTTGGCGTTTCACCATGCAGAGTTTACAAGATTCCACTACAGCATTACCTGTACATACTTTCTGTTGCACTATTCCTATCTAAAAATAGATGACGGGCGTTACCCGCTGCATTGCTCTCTGGTGTCCGGACTTTCCTCTGAAAAATCAGCGATAAGACGGCTTGCAAAACAAATATAGTGTTTGTTGATAATTTTATTAAAAAAAAAATATCATTTGATTAATAATTTTTATCAATCTTTATATTTGTTAATAATGAATAACTCCTCCATTTCATCAGCATCTGAGTATAGACCTAAAGTATTTAGTGATATGATTGGACAAGATGCAATTGTTAAAACTCTTTCTAATGCTATAAAGAACGATAATATTCCTCAAGCATTACTTTTTTGTGGTCCTAGGGGTGTGGGCAAAACTTCATGTGCAAGAATACTTGCAAAAACAATTAATGATTTAAAAGAAAACTTTGAATATAATATTTTTGAACTCGATGCAGCTTCAAATAACTCAGTAGAAGATATAAGAAGCATTACTGATCAGATAAGAATACCTCCTCAGATTGGAAAGTATAAGGTATATATAATTGATGAAGTTCATATGCTTTCAAATGCTGCATTTAATGCCTTCTTAAAATCATTAGAGGAACCTCCTAAACATGTTGTGTTTATTCTTGCTACAACAGAAAAAAATAAAATTATTCCTACAATATTGTCTAGATGTCAAATTTATGACTTTAAGAAAGTTGATATAGAATCTATAACTAAGCTTTTGTCAAATATTTGTAAAGACAAAAAAATTAAGTTTGATGAAAATTCATTATCGTTAATTGCTCAAAAATCTGATGGCTCCATAAGGGATTCTCTTTCAATGTTTGACAGATTAGTTAGCTTTACTGATTCTAATCTAACTATAAATGAAGTAACTACAAATCTTAATGTTTTAGATTATGAAACATATTTCGAGTTATCAACTTTAATTATCAGCAAAGATATATCAGGAATTTTAACTAGATATAACGATATATTTGTTCGTGGATTTGATGATGTAAATCTCTTAAATGGTTTATCCCGACATCTAAGAGAAATACTTATTTCTAAACTGGGTTCTTCTGATAAATTGTCTGATTTAAAAAATGAATTAAACTTAAAATATATAGAGCATGCAAATGAATTCTCTGAAGAAAATTTAATTTTAATGATTGAAATCATTAATGAAACATTAATAAATTATCAAAAAATTAATGATAAAAGAATTCATACTGAACTTTGCTTAATGAGATTAGCTTCAATAGAAAGCGTTAAAAAAAAAAATCTCTAATTAAGACTACAGACCTTGAAATTCTAAATAAAGATAAAAATCAGGAAATAGAAGTCACAGAGGTTAAAACAGATCAGAAATTATTTACTCCACCTAGTTCAAAAGGAGTCTCATCACTTTCCTTAGCAAGCTTAAATTTTATAAAATCTACAGAAGATAAAAATGAAAATAAGCAGGATGATCTACCTTCAGATAGTTTTACAGAAAATGATTTCTTAATAGTATGGAAAAAATTCTGTGATCTAGAAAAAAATAAAGGAAATAATAATATTCTTTCTTTATTAAATATGAATAATCCACAAATTATTGATAATACTATAATAATATCTACGATCAATAAGATGAATTTTAAAGAAGTTAAAAAATATAAAAATACGATTCAAACATATATATCAAAAGAATTGAATAATTATTCAATCTTGGTAGAGGTTAAATTATCAGAAGAAATTACTAAAAAGTCATATATTGATAATAAGGAGAAGCTAGAAATAATAATAAAAAATAATAAAGATATAGGTAAGTTGATTGATGAGTTTAAATTAAGAATTTAGTTTAATACCATTTTTTTCATAAAATATTTCATTGATCATACCATCTACAAGACCTACTTTAGGTACAAATATTTTATTAGAGCCAACAGATTCCATCGTACTTATGAATATTTTTAAAGAAGGAATAATTACATCTGCTCTATCTGGATTTAAATCAAATCTTACCATTCTTTCATGATAATTATACTTAGTTAAGGTGTTGTATAAATCTTTTAATGAAAGATATGAGATTGGTTTACCAATCTTTGAACCTGTCATAGATTGAATTTTATTAATATTACCTCCTGTAGCAAATAATTTAATCTTATCCTGATCATCTAAACATGAATCTAACCAAGATTTGATATCAATAAACATTCTTTCATCAACCGAATTATTAAGAAGTCTAACAGTACCTATTTTAAAAGATTTAGATTTCTTTTTAATACCTTTTCTTAAAATTGAGAACTCCGTACTTCCTCCACCAACATCTACATATAAAAAAGTCCTGTTGAATTCAATTTTTTCAAGAGAATTACCTTTTGAAATAATTTTCGCTTCCTTTAGACCTGAAATAAGATTTATTTTCAAGCCAGTAGTTTTTTTGATTTCTAATATTACTTCTTTATAATTTTTTGATTCTCTTAAAGCTGAGGTAGCATAAATTTGGTAATCTTCAACTTCATGCACATTCATTATGTATTTAAATGAAAGAATAGCATTTGAAAGTTTATGAATTTTTGAGTTCGATATTAAACCATCTTTAAATGAATCTTCACCAAGTCTAATTGGTAACCTTAAATATGAATTTTTTTGAAAAATATTATTTTCTCCCGAAGAAATAACATAACAAATAAGCATTCGTACGGCATTAGATCCAATATCAATAGCGGCAATTCTTTTCAAATCAATTTAAGGTGTTTTTAAAATAAGAGTAGGTATCCCACTGCGATCTATTTTTTTTCTGTGAATTATTTACAAATTTATTTTGAGATAAATCATTAATTATTCTAGTTTTTACATTATCATTATTACTTATCTCCAGTGTATCAAGTATTTGTTTTTTAATCTCTTCTGAATAAATAGGACATGCTACCTCAACACGTTTTTCAATATTTCTAGTCATTAAATCTGCAGAAGATATATACACTTTTTTATCACCACCATTTTCAAAAACATAAACTCTGGAATGTTCAAGATATTTGTCTACAACACTTTTGACAACAATATTATCACTAAAACCAATTTTATTTGGAACCAAACAACATATACCTCTAACTAATAGGGTGATTTTAACACCCGATCTACTTGCTTCATAGAGTTTATCAACAAACTTATAACTAGTAAAACTATTCAACTTTAAAATTATATTTCCTTTTAAACCATTTTTTACATTTGAGATCTCGTTATCAATAAGTTTAAATAATTTTTTAGAAGTCTGATGAGGTGAGACAATTAAATGTTTATAATCATAGATTTTATAGTTTGCTTTAAGAAAAGAAAATACTTTATGAACTTCCCTTAAAATTTTTTGATTAGATGTGAATAATGTAAAGTCTGAGTAGATTTTAGCCGTAGATTCATTAAAATTTCCAGTACTAATAAATCCATAATATCTTTTTTTATCCCCTTCAAACCTTTCAATTAAACATATTTTAGAATGAACCTTTAAACCTTTAACACCAAAAATTAAATTAACTCCAGAAGCCTTAAGTTCTTGTGAAACCTTTATGTTGTTTTCTTCATCAAATCTTGCTTGAAGTTCAATTTGAACTAAAACCTTTTTACCATTTTTAGCTGCGTTTATAAGAGAACTAATAACATTAGATTTTTCTGAAAGCCTATATAGGGTAATTTTAATAGACTTAACACTAGGATCTATTGCTGATTGTCTTAAAACTGACACTAAGTACGAAAACGAATGATAAGGTGTGTACATTAAGAAATCTCTGCTTAACATTTGATCCAGAAGATTTGATTCTATCTTAAAATCTTTGATATCTAAAGATTGTTCCTTGGGATACAATAAGTCTAATTTTTGTAAATCTGGGAAATTCATGTAGTCACTCCTATGATGATATTTACCTCCAGGAATTAAACTATCATGTGATGTGATTTTTATCTTCTTAATTAAATACGCTAGGGTTGAATTAGAAATACTTTTATCATAAACAAGTCTTACAGGGTTACTTATTTTTCTCTTATTAACATATTCTTGAATTTTTTTGATGTAACTCTTAGACAAATCCATATCATCAATATCAAATTCAGCACTTCTAGTAATTTTTAACATGTGTGCCTCAATATGTGAATAATTAAGAAAACTAAAAATAATCTCTAGATGATATCTAATTACATCATCAATAAACATGATATATTGTTTATTATCCTTTTTGGGAATGACAACAAACCTACTTATATCTCTTGGTATCTCAACTAAAGCATAAATATTAGTATTATCGACTAGCTTTATATTTGTTATTAGAAAAGCCTTATTGTCTTTAAAGTCATGAAGTTTATTATTTGATAAAATAACAGTTACTAATGCAGGACTAATTTTTCTTATAAAATAATCCTTTAAAAATTCTTTATGAGATTCTAGTACTTCTTTTTCATTAATAAAAACAATATTTTCTTTTTTTAGTGATTTTTCAATTGAATCTAGAATTAATGAGCTTTCTGATTGAAGATTAATAACTTTAGAAGTTATTCTATCAAGAAGTTTTTTAGCAGCAACATTATCTTTATTATTTTTTGTGGTTGGTTTTGTGTCAGCTATTCTTTTAACGGTTGCATACCTAACTTGAAAAAATTCATCTAAATTATTAGAAAAAATACCTATAAATCTTAATCTTTCAAGAATTGGAACATCATTATTAGATGCTTCCTGTAGAACTCTTGCATTAAAATCTAGCCAACTCAGCTCTCTATTTATATATCTAGATTCCACTTTTTAAATTATTTATGTAAGAAATTGGCTTTAATTTTAAAATATCAGACCAACTATTAGAATCAAATTTCATAGAGAACCATCTTGCTGTTGGTAAATTTAAAATTTTATTTTCAGAAAAATAATTTGAAATATCAGTATATGCAGGATTATGTCCAACTAAAACAACTTCTGAATACTTGTTTTCAATCTTCTTAATAAAATCAAACACTTCATTATAATTAAATGTATATAAGTCTTCACTAAGGCTGATTTTATTGCAATTAATGGATAAATGTCTAGCTAAAATTAAACAAGTATGTATAGCTCTATTAGCAGTACTTGAAAAGATTATATCAGAATTAATAAATTGATCCTTCGATAATTTAGCTAATTTTTTGATTTTTTCAATTCCAACTTCGTTTAATGGCCTATCTATGTCTTCTAAAATATAATCCCATGAAGATTTTGAATGTCTTAAAAAAGTTATGGTTTTCATTAAGGTGACAAAATATTATGTTCCCATTTACCGTCTCTTAAATTAGAAATTACTCTATTGTGAAGTCTATTTTCTCTTCCCTGCCAAAATTCTATTTCTTGAACAACTAATTCTATCCCACCCCAATGATTTGGTCTTTTTAAATTTGAACCTTTATTTTCAGTTAAAAATTTATCATATTTGATTAACAAATCGTCATAACTTGAGATTATTTGACTTTGATTAGAGACTATTGCACCTACCTGACTAGAGAAAGGTCTGGATTTAAAATAAATATCTGAGTATTTATCTGAAGTTTTTTCAGCAATACCCTTAAAAATTACTTGTCTTTCTAGAGGTGCCCAATAAAATGATGCACAAATGTTAGGGTTTTTATCTATTGCCATTCCTTTTTTACTTTTATAGTTGGTGAAAAAAATCAAACTATCATCTTTTATTTCCTTTAATAAAACAACTCTTGAAGATGGTTTATTACTTTCGTCAATAGTTGAAACAGTCATAGCATTTGATTCAATTATTTGATCAGATTTTTCAGCTTCTTTAAACCATTTTTTAAAAAAATCTATAGGATTATCTCCAATTTCATCTAGACTTAAAGAGTCTTTATCGTAAAATTTTCTATGATTAAATAACTTCATCATTGATTAATTGAAAAATTCATTTTTGATGCAAGTAAATAGATTATAGCCATTCTTATTGCAACACCGTTTTCTACTTGATCTAAAATAATAGAATTATTTGAATCTACAATATCAGATGTAATTTCAACACCTCTATTAATTGGACCAGGGTGAAGAATCAAAATATCCTTTTTTATTTTGTTTAATTTGTTAATATCTAAACCAAAAAGCATAGAATATTCTCTATCGTTAGGAAAATATGATTTTATCATCCTTTCTCTTTGTACTCTTAGGACATTGACAGCATCACACCATTTCAAAGCTTTCACTATATCTGTTTCAACAGATAGATTAAGTTTTTCAATATCTTTTGGAAGAAGACTTAATGGGCATGATAACTTCACATTGGCACCTAGAAGATTCAGAACATAGATGTTTGATAAAGCTACTCTAGAGTGAAGAATATCTCCTACAATTAAAATATTTTTACCCTTTAGATCTTCTAAATTTTCATATAATGAGAATGAGTCTAGTAATGCCTGAGTCGGATGTTCATGAGAACCATCTCCAGCATTCACGATACATGAATCTGTATGCTGAGATAGCAGAAATGAAGAACCTGGATTAGGATGCCTAAGAACTATCATATCTACTTTCATTGCAAGTATATTATTTACAGTATCAATTAATGACTCCCCTTTTTTAACTGAAGAAGAAGAACTTGTAAAATTAATTATATCTGCACCTAATCTTTTTTCTGCTAATTCAAAAGATATTTTTGTTCTAGTACTGTTTTCAAAGAATAGATTAGCAATTGTAATATCTCTTAGAGTTGGGACCTTTTTAATTGGCCTATTTATTACTTCTTTGAAATGTGAAGCAGTCTTGAAAATAAGATTTATATCACTCTTACTTAAAGATTTTATTCCTAAAAGATGATTAACACTTAGCTTATCCATTTAACTTTCAATATATATAACGTTATCCTTTAATTTATCTCCCCATACAACTTTTACCCTGTCCCCTTTAAAAGTATCAATTTTTGCTCCACAGTAATTAGCTTGAATTGGTATTTCCCTCTTAAATCTTCTGTCTATTAAAACTAGAAGTTCAATTGATTTAGGTCTTCCATATGTATCAATTGATGACATGGCTGCTTTAATACTTCTTCCAGTAAATAAAACATCATCAACTAATACAACATTTTTGTTTTCAATTGAGAAATCTATTTTAGAAGAACTAGCAGAGAGAGTTTTCTCTGACCTTCTAAAGTCATCTCTAAAAAAAGTATAATCTAGAATACCACTTTTAATTTTAAGTTTAGAGTGATCTCTTTTAAATATTTCTAAAATTTTATTAATCAAAAAAACACCTCTAGGCTGAAGTCCTAGCAATACTGTATTTTCAAAGTTTTTATGGTTTTCAATTAATTGATAAACAAGTCTACTTAGTATTATTTCAATTTTTTTTGAATCTAAGAGAATTTTGTTTGACATGATATATAATTAATACAAAAATATAAATTTTAAAGTTTAAAGTTTTAACAAAAAAAAATCCCCAAAAATTGAGGATTTAAAAAATTTATTTTTCATCTTTTTTCTTGGATTTCTTTTCCTTGACTTTTTCTTCATCAACAGTTTCTTTCTTAGATTTCTTTTCCTTGACTTTTTTTTCGTCAACAGTTTCTTTCTTAGATTTCTTTTCCTTGACTTTTTCTTCGTCAACAGTTTCTTGAGATGAATCATTATGAGTCTGCAAATGAGAAACAACTACTCTCTTAAATTCCTTACTAAACTCAATAACTATGAATTGAGCAGATTCATCTTTTTCTAATTTTGATCCATCTTTTTTCTCTAAATGTCTTGCAGGAGAGAAAGCGGAAATATCATCATTGAAGTTTATAATAGCTCCTTTTTCAATTATTTCAGAAACTTTAGATTCATGAGTAGTATCTACAGCAAATTCTTTTTCATAAACATCCCATGGATTTGGTTTAGTTTGTTTATGACCTAGGCTAAGTTTTCTTCCTTCAACATCTAGATCAAGAATAACTACTTCAATCTTATCATTCAAAGACAAGAATTCTGAAGGATGCTTAATTTTCTTTGTCCAGGATAAATCAGAAATATAGATTAATCCATCAATACCTTCTTGAAGTTCTATAAAAACACCAAAATTTGTAAAGTTTCTTACAGACCCTGTATGATTAGATCCAATAGGGAACTTTTTTGTTATATCAGTCCACGGATCTTCAGATAATTGTTTCATTCCAAGAGACATTTTTCTTGATTCTCTATCAAGATTTAAAACAACTGCTTCAATCTCATCTCCAACATTAACAAAATCCTGAGCACTCCTTAAATGAGTTGACCAAGAAATTTCAGAGACATGTACTAGGCCCTCTATACCTTCATCAACTTCAATAAAAGCACCATAATCAGCAATTACAACAACTTTACCCTTTACTTTTGAACCATCAGTAACATCATCACCTAATTTATCCCAAGGATGTTGAGTTAATTGTTTAAGTCCAAGTTGAATCTTTGATTTATCGTCATCAAAATCTAAGATTACTACTTTAATAGTCTGATCAAGTTCAAGAATTTCACTTGGGTGATTAATTCTACTCCAAGACAAGTCAGTAATGTGAACAAGGCCATCTACTCCACCTAAATCGATGAACACACCATAAGATGTCATATTTTTAACAGTCCCTTCAAGAACCTGTCCTTTTTCAAGTTGACTTATAATTCCTTTTTTCTGTTCTTCAATGTCAGCTTCTATAAGAGCTTTATGAGATACTACAACATTTTTAAATTCATGGTTAATTTTAACAACTTTAAAGTCCATGTTTTTGTTAGTATATTGATCATAGTCCCTTATTGGTTTCACATCAATTTGAGAACCAGGCAAGAAAGCTTCAATTCCAAAAACATCAACAATCATTCCACCTTTAGTTCTACATTTTACAAAACCTTGAACTATATGACCTTCATCATGAGCCTCATTTACCCTTTCCCATGCTTTAATTACTCTTGCTTTTCTATGCGATAATACTAATTGACCAGATTTATCTTCTCTAGTATCCACTATTACTTCTACTTTATCACCTACTTTAAGGTCAGGATTGTACCTAAATTCATTTTTTGATATTACTCCTTCTGATTTTGCATTAATATCAATTATAATATCCTTGTCTGTCAAATGAATAACTTCTCCTTCAATTATATTATCATCTGATGTATCAACAAAATTTTTCTCGACAAGTTTTTCGAACTCAGTTATTTGCTTATCATCAAGTTCATCAATTCCTTCTTGATATTGATGCCAGTTAAAATTAGTTAAAAAATCATCTTGAGGTTTAGCTTCTTTATTAGCTTTCTTTGGAGTTGCCTTTATAGGCTTTTCTGTCTCCTCAATATTAGTATTTGCAGTATTGTCTTCGCTCATAGGGCGCAAAAATATAATTAATTAAGTTATTGACAAAGTTAACATCAGTTTTTTATCTACTTGGAATTGATTTTTTGAAGTATTTTATCAAAAACTTGAGTTATAGAAAGGGAAGTGACATCTATTTCATAGGCATCATCAGCTTTTTTTAGAGGTGCTATCTTTCTAGTTGAATCTATATTATCTCTAGTTTTTATCTCTTTTTCTATAGACTCTAATTTAACTGATTTATCATTAATTTGTTTATGACGTCTTTCTGCTCTAACCTTAGAGTCTGCAAATAGAAAGAATTTAAAATCAGCATCAGGAAAAACTACTGTTCCTATGTCTCTTCCATCAATTATAAGAGAATTCGATTTAGCAGATTTTCTTAATTGTGCGTAAACAAAATTTCTAATTTCAGGTTTTTTAGCGTAACTACTAACCTTTATTGACACTTTATAACCCCTAATTTTATTAGATACATCTTCATTATTTAAATAAATAATTAATTTATTGTCTTTAAAAGTCTGTTTTAAATGAATTTTATCGAGAATAGTTTGAGGTATATTTTCATTTGAATTAATGTTATTTTGAATAAGATAAAGTGTTAAAGCTCTATAGTAGGCTCCTGAGTCTCTATAGTCAAAATCTAGCTCTTCAGCTATTTTTTTAGCTTGAGTGCTCTTGCCCGTTGAAGCTTCTCCGTCTATGGCAACAATTACTGGATTCAAATCAAATTAATTTAGAGTTTACGACTTTTCTGTTTGTCAATGCGTTGGAAATAACTTCAGCCATTGAGTCAACATATATAAATTTTAATCCTTTAAGATATTTTACGTTTATTACATCAATATCTTTTTTGTTGTATGAACTTAAAATAATTTCTTTAATATTAGCTCTTTTAGCAGCTAAGATTTTTTCTTTTATACCCCCCACTGGCAATACCTTTCCTCTCAAAGTTATTTCTCCTGTCATAGCTATATTCTTTTTAACTCTTTTTTGAGTAAATAACGAAACAAGTGATGTTAAGATTGTAATACCAGCACTAGGACCGTCTTTGGGAGTTGCACCTTCAGGTACATGAATATGAATATTATACTTTGAATAATCTACTTCCTTATTAATTCCAAGTTGGCCAGAATTTGATTTAATAAATTCTAGGGCAATGGTAGCAGACTCTTTCATTATTTTACCAAGATTTCCTGTTATAGACATAGTTCCTTTTCCTTCAGAAATAGATGATTCAATAAATAAAATTTCACCACCAACTGAAGTCCATGCCAATCCAGTAACAACTCCAGCCACAAGATTGTTTTCATATTTATCTCTGTAAAACTTTTTAGGACCAAGAACATTTTTTAAAAAATCGAGATCTTTGGAGTCATTAATTTTAGATTTAGAAACAATATTTTTAGCTCTATTTCTTATTAATTTAGCTATTTGTTTTTCAAGATTTCTTACACCTGATTCCCTAGTGTAACCACTAATTATATCTTTTAATATTTGATTATTAATTTTAAAGTCACCACTCTTCATTCCATGTTCTAATAATTGTTTTTTGATTAAAAATTTTGTAGCAATTGAGACTTTTTCTTCTGATGTGTAACCTGATACATTAATCAATTCCATTCTATCCAATAATGCAGGATGTAGTGAAGATAAATTATTAGCTGTTGCAATAAACATGACCTTAGAAAGATCATAACCTATTTCTAAAAAATTATCATGAAAGGAATTATTCTGCTCTGGATCTAATAATTCTAATAATGCAGAACTAGGATCTCCTTGAGATCCACTTGAGATTTTATCAATTTCATCTAATACAAATACTGGATTTGAAGTGCCTGATTTCCTAATACTTTGAATAATTCTACCAGGCATAGCTCCAATGTATGTTTTTCTATGACCTCTAATCTCTGCTTCATCTCTTAGTCCTCCTAAGGAAACTCTAACATACTCTCTGTTGATTGATTTTGCAATAGATTTACCTAGTGAAGTTTTTCCAACACCAGGAGGTCCATACAAACAAAGTATTGGAGATTTCATATCACTCCTGAGCTTTAACACAGCTAAATATTCAATAATTCTTTTTTTAACATCCTCAAGACCAAAATGATCTCTGTCTAAAATTTTTTGAGCTTTACTTAAATCAAAGTTGTCTTCTGAAAACTTCTCCCAAGGTAAGTCAACTATTAGATCAAGATAATTTCTTTGGACAGAATACTCGGCTACTTGAGAGTTCATTCTCTTAAGTTTTGATAATTCTTTTTCAAAATGAACTTTGGTTTCATCATTCCAATCCTTATTCTTTGATTTATTTATTAATTCTTGAATATCCTCTTGATATGAGTTATCTCCTAGCTCTTCTTGAATTGTCTTCATTTGCTGTTGAAGATAATACTCACGTTGTTGTTGATCTAAGTCATTTTTTACTTTAGATTGTATATCATTTTTCAATGCGAGTTTTTCATATTCTACATTTAAAAATTTTAGACATTTTAAAGCTCTATCTTCAATACTAATACTTGAAAGTAAATTCTGCTTATCTTTTAAGGTAATATTCATATTTGAACAAACAAAATTTATTAAAAAAGCAGAACTATGTATGTTTTTAATTGCAAAGGATGCTTCAGAGGGTATATTAGGATTTTCCTTAATTATTTTTAGAGCTATATCCTTTATAGCATCAATTGTAGCGGAAAATTTACTGTTTGATTTTTTTTGATTCTTATCATTCACTGAATCAACTGTAGCTTGAATATATGGGTCAGTTTTAACAACTGATTTTATTTTAAACCTTTTCTTACCTTGAATTATAACAGTTGTGTTTCCGTCAGGCATTTTAAGAACTCTTAATATTTTCGCAACAGTTCCTACCCCATGTATATTATCTATACTAGGATTTTCATCTTTACCACTTTTTTGAGCTACAACACCAATTAGTTTATTTGATTTATTAGCATCCTTTATAAGTTTGATTGATTTATCACTACCTGCATTTATTGGGATGACAACACCTGGAAATAAAACAGTGTTTGTTAATGGTAAAATTGATAATACATCAGGTAGAACCTCCTTTTCTAGAGCTTCTTCATCCTCAGATGTCATTAAAGGAATAAATTCAGATTCTTCCCCAAGATCATCAAATGACATATTGTCTATATTATTAAATATTATACTCATAAAATATTTTTTCAGTCATTTTGTCATAAACCATAAACATTTAGGTATAAATACAGTATTCACAACAATTACATATAAATAAGTTCAAAACCTATGCCAACTTATTTTTGTCAATACGAGGAACTCTAGTAAGAAGAATAGCTCCTAGAAAGAAGAAAAACATAAATATTATTACGGAGAATCTAACATTGCCTGTTATTTGTGCAGCAACAGCATAAAAAAGCATTCCAAATACTATTCCTATTTTTTCTGTAACATCGTAGAAACTAAAGAAAGAGGTTGTGTCTTTAGTTTCAGGAATAAATAAAGAAAATGTTGCTCTAGTAATTGGTTGGGTTCCACCCATTAAAAGGCCTACAAGACCAGCAACAATATAGAATTGGACTGGATAGTGAATGAAGTATGCATATAAACAAACTCCTCCCCATAAAAATATTGCAAAAGTTAAGACAATAATATTTCCAAATTTCTGAGCTAATCTTGTAAAGATATGAGCTCCTGCAATTGCGACTAATTGAATAAGTAAAATACTAATAATTAGACCTGATGTCTGTTCACTTGGGCTACCCCACTCTATCTCACTTACACCAAAATATGATGCTATATATAGAACTGTTTGTAATGAGAATGAAAAAACAAAAAATGCTAATAAAAATCTAGTAAACCTTTTACTTGACCGTATTACTTTATATACTTTTTTAAGCTCCCTAAATCCATTCCATATAATATTTTTAGGAATCTTTACACCTTTATTTCCTTTTGGTAAATGATAAAATGAGTATTGACTAAAGGCTAACCACCAAACTCCAACAATTGCAAAAGATAATTTCATAGCATTTATCTCAGAAGTAAACCCAAATGATTCATAATAGTTAATCATAATTAAATTTACTAGTAATAGAGACACACTTCCTATGTAGCCCATTGCAAAACCTCTAGCGCTTACCATATTTGTTTGTTTTGGATAAGTTATATCTGTTAAATATGAATTATAGTAAACCAGACTTCCCCAATAACCAATTAATGCAAGAACATAAAATACTAGACTAATTTCAATTGTTTCTAATTCAAACCAATACAGGCCTAGACATGAGATTGACCCCATGTAAACAAAAAATTTCATAAAGATCTTTTTATTGCCTGTATAATCAGCAATTCCACTTAATAATGGAGATAAAAAAGCAATAATTAAAAATGAAAAACCAGACACTGAACTTATTAAAGTGTCTTTATTGATTTCTAAATTAAATATGATAACACTATTAGTTTGTGCAAAAATATATTGAGAATAATAAATTGGAAAAATTGCAGATGATATAACTAAAGAATAAACAGAGTTGGCCCAATCATACCAAGTCCATGCACCTATTAGTTTTTTGCTACCTCTAGGATGATCAGTTTTTTTATTAAACATAAATTTAAATGATGTTCAAATTAAGCAAATAATTCAAAAGATATATATATTTGTTAAAAAAATAGATGTTCAATAAATTATACTTATTTGGAATTTTATTTTTTAGCTTAGCATTGCTAAATTGTCAAACTTCTACTAATAACAAAGAACCTAAAATAACTTTTAAAGTGAGTAAAAAAGATAAAGATTGGAAAGAAGAGCTTTCACCTGAAGAATATGAAATTTTAAGAAATAAAGGGACTGAAAGACCAAATACAGGAATATACAATATGCACTTTGAAGAAGGTGTTTATGCCTGTAAGGGATGCGGACAAGCACTTTTTAAGAGTAATAATAAATTTATGTCTGACTGTGGCTGGCCAAGCTATGAGAGTGCTCTTCCAGGTGCTATTACGTATATTAAAGACACAAGTTTAGGAATGGTGAGAACTGAAATTGTATGCTCAAACTGTGGTGGTCACCAAGGTCATGTATTTGATGATGGGCCTACCTCAACTGGAAAAAGATATTGTGTTAATTCTGCTAGTATTAATTTCATAAATAATAAAAATGAGTAAAAAATATGATCTAATTGTTCTGGGTAGTGGTCCAGGAGGTTATGTAACTGCTATTAGAGCATCTCAGTTAGGTTTAAAAACTGCAATAATTGAGAAGGAAAGTCTTGGTGGAGTTTGCTTAAATTGGGGGTGTATTCCAACTAAAGCATTACTTAAATCTGCACAAGTATTTGAATATTTAAAAAATGCTGATTCCTACGGACTTAAAATTAAAGACTTTGATAAAGATTTTGAATCAGTAGTCAAAAGAAGTAGAAATGTTGCAGATGGAATGAGTAAGGGAGTTAATTTCTTAATGAAGAAAAATAAAATTGACGTAATTACTGGATATGGAAAGATATTACCTAATAAAAATATTTCTGTTGAAAATAATGGTCAAACTGAAAACTTTGAAGCTAATAATATTGTAATTGCAACTGGGGGGAGATCTAGAGTTATTGAATCTATTCCTCAGGATGGTAAAAAAATAATTGGATACAGAGAAGCTATGACACTTCAAAAGCAACCCAAAAAAATGATTATTGTTGGATCAGGAGCAATAGGTATTGAATTTGCATATTTCTACAACTCTATGGGAACTGAAGTTAAAGTTGTTGAATATATGGATAGAGTTTTACCAGTTGAAGATAAAGATATTTCAAAGGAATTAAATAAAACCTTTAGAAAGTCTGGAATTGAGATCTTAACAGAATCAGAGGTGGTTTCTTCTGATACAAAAGGTAAAGGAGTTAAAGTTCAAATTAAATCCAAAGGTCAGATTTCAGAACATGAAGCAGATATTGTTCTTTCTGCAGTAGGTGTAAAAAGTAATATTGAAAACATTGGTCTAGAAGAGGTTGGAATAGCTGTAGATAAAGATAAAATAATCGTTGATGAATTTTATCAAACTAATATACCTGGCTACTTTGCTATTGGAGATGTAACATCAGGACAAGCATTAGCTCATGTAGCTTCTGCAGAAGGTATTCTGTGTGTTGAAAAAATTGCAAATCATGATGTTGAACCTATTGATTATGAAAATATTCCTGGATGTACATATTGTGCTCCAGAAGTTGCTTCTGTAGGTTTAACTGAGGAAAAAGCTTTAGAGAAAGGATATACTCTTAAGATTGGTAAGTTTCCTTTTACTGCATCTGGTAAAGCTCAAGCCTCTGGACATTCAGGTGGATTTGTCAAAGTAATATTTGATGAGAAATATGGTGAATGGTTAGGGTGTCATATGATAGGAGCTGGAGTCACTGATATGATAGCTGAAGCCGTTTTAGGAAGAAAGCTTGAAACTACTGGTAAGGAAATTTTAAAATCAGTTCATCCTCATCCTACTATGAGTGAGGCGTTAATGGAAGCTGTAGCTGCTGCATATGACGAGGTAATACACCTCTAGTTAACCAGACTCTCAATTCCTAACTTATAACTATTTAGGCCAAAACCTATAATTATACCATCTACTACTGGAGACAAAAATGAATTGTGTCTAAATTCTTCTCTAGAATATGTATTGGATATATGAACCTCAATAACTTTACAATCAATTGATTTAACTGCATCTGCAATACCAATAGAAGTATGAGTATAAGCAGCAGCATTTAATATAATTCCATCAAATTCTTTAGATTCATGAATTTTATTAATGATTTCCCCTTCAATATTTGATTGAAAATACTCAATTGTAATTTTTGGAAAAGAAGCTCTAAGTGAACCCAAGTATGATTCAAAGTTTTGACTACCATAAATATTGGTTTCTCTACTTCCTAGAAGATTCAAATTTGGTCCGTTAATTATTGTTATTTTCATATATTATAAAGGTAATACTTAAAGAGTAACAAAAAAATTAAAATGAATTGGGATACAGGCTTTGAGGATTTTAAAAATTATTTAAAGTTAGAGCGAGGTCTAAGTGACAACTCGATTAAAAGCTATGATTATGATCTTGTCTTATTTAAAAAATTTTTGGTTGCAAATAAAATAAATGATACTCCATTTAATTGCAAACCTGAGACTATCAAAAACTATCTATATAAAAGCTTTTCAGATAAAAAATCAAGAAGTCAATCCAGAAGTATATCGGCTATTAAAAGTTTTTTTAATTATTTAATTTTTGAGGGATACATCAAAGAGTCTCCCATCTCTAATATTGAAACACCAAAACAAGAAAAAAAACTACCAGTGGTTTTGACAGAAGACGAAATAAAAAATTTAATTAATTCAATTGATTTAAATCACGATTTTGGCCAGAGAAATAAAACAATAATAGAAATACTTTATGGAACTGGTATTCGAGTTAGTGAACTTGTAAATTTAAAATTATCAAATATTTTTTTTAAGGAGAATATTATTAAAGTAATTGGAAAGGGAAATAAGGAAAGGTTTGTTCCTTTGGGAGAAATTGCATCCTATGAAATAAAAATTTATATTAATAATCGAAATGAACGGAAAATTGATTCAAAATCTTCAGATATCTTATTTCTTAATAGGTATGGCAGGAGACTAACTAGATCTATGATTTTTAAAATAATTAGCGATGCTAGCAAAAGAATTGGTTTAGATAAAAAAATTAGCCCTCATACTTTAAGACACTCTTTTGCAACTCATCTAATTAAAAATGGAGCAGATTTGAGAACTATACAGTTGATTCTTGGACATGAAAGCATAACCACTACTGAGATATATACTCATCTTGATACTTTACATCTAGAGGAGGTGTTGAAAAAATATCATCCAAGAGGAGATTGAGAAAGTTTGAGCTAGATTACTCTTTCATTAATCTAAATCCTTCTCCGTGGACATTAATAATTTTTAGAGAACCATCTTTATCAAGATATTTTCTAAGTTTAGCTATATAAACATCCATACTTCTAGAAGTAAAATAATTTGCATCTCTCCAGATTTTATTTAATGCAATGTCTCTTGGGAGAAGGTCATCAAAATTAATAACAAGCATTTTAAGTAACTGATTTTCTTTAGGAGAAAGTTTATAGCTTTCACCTTCTTTATGAGTTAAAATACGAAGTTTAGAGTTAAAATTAAAATCACCAAATTCAAATTCAAATGTATCCTTTTCTTCATTTTCAACAACAGGTTTTCTGTTTAAAATTGATTTAATTTTTGCGAGCAAAATTTCAGAATCAAACGGTTTAGTTAAGTAGTCGTCTGCACCTATTTTATATCCTTTAAGAACATCATCTTTTAGATTTTTAGCAGTAAGGAATATCAATGGAATTGCCTCATTAACTTCTCTTATTTCTCTTGCTAATGTGAGGCCATCTTTAAATGGCATCATAATATCAAGAATACATAGATCAAATTCTGATCTATTAAATTTTTCAAATCCTTCAATACCGTTAACAGCTAGAGAAACCTCATAGTTATTAATATTCAGGTAGTCTTTCAAGATTCTTCCAAAATTTGGGTCATCTTCAACTAATAATATTTTTTTATTTGATTTCATTTTAAATGTTTTTTAAAGTTATATAAAACTTTGTTCCAGTCCCTTTTATACTTTCTAATAAAATTTTTCCATTATGAAAGTCAATAATTTTTTTAACGTAAGATAGTCCTAAACCGTGACCTTTAATATTATGTATATCTCCATTCTGTTCACGATAAAATTTTTCAAATATTAATTTTTGAGTATTCTTATCCATACCGATTCCATTATCTTCAAAACAGAGTCTAATATCTTTATTAATATTAGTTGATGAAACAACTATCTTTGGATTTTCTTTTGAGTATTTGACCGCATTGTCAAGGATATTTATAATAATGTTTTCTAAATGATTACTATTACCACTAATATTACTATCTACAGCTTTAAGAGATAAATCTATTGAACCTTTTTTACTTTCAACTATTAATTTTACATGTTCTATAGCATCTTCAATCACTTCATGAATATCTATTTCTTCCATATCAAAAGGATTTGAACTTTTCTCAAGCTGTGATATTCTTAGTATATTTTCAACTTGAGATAACATTCTAGAGTTCTCTTCTCTAATCATTCCAAGATAAGATATAGACTTATCATTTAAATTTTTTGTGGAACTTGAAATTGCATCTAACGCTAAATTTATTGTAGCAATAGGAGTCTTAAATTCATGTGATATATTATTTATAAAATCATTTTTAATCTCAGATAACTTTTTTTGTTGAATTATTTGGTAAAGTGCGCTGGTTGCAATAACAACAACAATTAAAGTAAGCATAAAAGACAAAGTAGCTACTCCAATAATACTTGAAAGAACATATTGTTGTTTATCTGGAAAGGAAACAATTAAATTATATGAAACAGAACTTAATTCATCATTTAAAAATGGAATAGAGTATTTAGGACCAGATTGAACTTCCATATAATTATTTGATTTAACCTTGGTAGACAATCCATTACTATAAATGCCAAACTCATATGGAGTAATAATATTCCTATCATTAAAGCCATTATTTAAAAGGATCTGTATTTCACGAGAAGTAGTTCTTTTATGGATAGGAAGAGATGAAGCATATTCTTGAAAAGCTGACTTATATTTTTCAAATTTAAACAAGTCAATGTCTTCAACACTCTTTAATTTAGAGATAGATGCATTTAATCTATTCTCCCTTCTATCAAAAATATTTTTATTTACTATAGTTGTTTTTACAGCCTTGTAATCTTTAATATCATCATCATATCTATTTGACAAATTATCAGGTAGATTTATATTGTAATCTTCTTCAAGAATTCCATAAGCAAAAAAAGTTGATAAGTTAGAAGATTGATCTTCATCTAAGAATAAAAAAACATCTGTAAAATTAGACTCATCTGGTGTCCCAATTGAGTCAATTAACATTTGATAAGTAAATACATAATCATTAAGTTCTCTGCTTTGAATTTCATCCACAACTTCACGAAGTGTCCTTTTCACAGCTAGTGAAAACTCTTCTTCTTTGTTTTGCCAAGAAGAATAGATCCAGTAACCTTGCATTAGTATTATACCAATCAAAGAGAAAGACATTAATAGAACTAATGATGTATATAACTTTTTATTCATTTATATAAAATTCTCAATTTTAAAATTAAAATTTCTTAATGAAATGTTAATATATACGGATTAGATTGATAACTCTTGGTGTATACCTAAAACTTTTTCATTTAAATCTTCTTCATTATAATTATCAATTATATAATCACATTTATCAATTATAGATGATTCATCCAATTGATTATCTATTCTTTTCATAACTTCTTTTTTAGAAACTTTATCTCTATTCATTACCCTTTCAATTCTAGTTTCTAATGGAGCTCTTACTAAAATTATTTTATTGTAGTTATTCTCTGACTTTGTCTCAAATATTATTGCAGCTTCTTTAATTATATAATGGTCATTATTCATTTCCAGAAAATATTTAAAGTCTGATGCTACTGCTGGATGAATAATTGAATTAAGAATTTGAAGTTTATCTGGATTATCAAAAACAATGCTAGATAACTTTTTAGAATCTAGAATATTATTTTTATAGATATTATTTCCAAAAGAGTCCTTTATTAGATTTATCAATAATTTATCAGAATTAACCAATTTTTTTGCAGATAAATCAGCACTGAAAGTTTTTACACCATGACTTTTAAAAAGATTCAAGACAGTAGATTTACCAGATCCAATACCCCCGGTCAATCCAACAATTTTCATTTTAAATTTAATTTATCAATAATTTCTTGACTAACTCCAACATTTGAAAATCCTCCATCATTATATATGTTTTGAAGTGTTACTCTCTTTGTGTAATCTGAGAATAAAGATACAGTTAGACCTGCACAATCATCTGCTGTAGCATTCCCAAGAGGTGAAGTCAATTCAGCATAATTTAAAAAATCATCAAGCCCTTTAACTCCTTTACCTGCAGTAGTTAGTGTTGGAGATTGAGAAATAGTATTAACTCTTACATTTTTTTCTTTACCAAGAATATATCCAAAACTTCTAGCGATCGACTCTAAGTATGCTTTATTGTCAGCCATATCATTATAATTTGGAAAAGTTCTTTGAGCTGCAATATATGTTAAAGCTACTATACTACCCCACTCATTCATAGCATCTAATTTAAAAAGAGATTGCATTAATTTATGAAAAGAAACAGCAGAGACATCCCAACCTTTGGTAAGCCAGTCATAGTTTAAGTCTGTATAGTGTCGCCCTTTTCTTACATTCACAGACATACCTATAGAATGAAGAATAAAATCAAGCTTACCCCCAAATTTAGTTGTAGCTACATTGATTAAGTTTTCAAGGTCATCAATCTTAGTTGCATCTGCAGGAATAATTTCTGAATTAGTTTTTTTACCTAGTTCATTAATCGAGCCCATTCTAATCGAGACTGGAGCATTTGTTAAAATAAACTCTCCACCTTCTTCATTAATTTTTTCTGCTGTTTTCCATGCAATAGAGCTATCATCTAATGCACCAAATATTATACCTTTCTTGCCTTTTAATATATTATTTCCCATCGTATCGTAAATATAGTTTAATTCAATAATTCGTTAGCTAGTTCATTTGCAGATTTATTTGATTTATCTCCTGATAACATTTCTGCTATCTCGTTAACTCTTTCTTTATCTGAAAGCAACTTCACATCAGTTATAATTTTATTGTTTTCCTCTTTTTTGTAAACTTTATAATGAAAATCACCTTTAGATGCTACTTGAGCAGTATGTGTAATAACAATTACTTGCATTTTATCAGACATATACTTCATTAACTCTGCTACTTTAGATGATACAGAACCTGAAATACCTGTATCAATTTCATCAAAAATTATAGAAGATAATTTTGTGAAATTTGATAAAATAGATTTAATGGAAAGCATTACTCTAGAAATTTCACCTCCAGATGCAATTTCTTTTAATTCACTGTAATGGTTTCCTTTAACAGACCTGAACAAGAATTTACCTTCACTGATTCCATTCTTTTGAATTATATCACTTTCAGATAAGTCAATTTTAATGTCAGATTTTTCCATTCCTAATTCTGATAAATTTTTATTCATAAGAATTTCAAATTCAGGGATTATAGATTTTCTTTTATCATGAATTTTATTTGCCATAAAAAGAAGATCTGTATTCAGTAATTTCATCTTAGCTTCAAGTTGTTCAATTTCCAAATCTATATTGTCATGGCTAGATATCTTATTTTCTAAATCTTCTCTTATTTTTAACAAGCTATCAATTGAATCAACTTTATGCTTATTTTGAAGTGAATATATCTTATCTAGTTTATCTCTTAATTTATTTATATTTTCATCTGAATTAGATATATCTTCAAGAATTGACTCAGAATCATTAACTATCTGATTTATGTTTTCATTAACTAAATTAAGATTTTCAGTTAAGTGACTAAGTCGACTTGAGGTATTTGCAACTTTACTTAAACTCTTTATTATTTGAGATAGTTTATCTGAAATACCTATCTCATCAGTGTTAAACTCATTGTTTATATGTGATAATATTTCTTTTATTTGGTCAATATTATCTCCCTCTTTAACCTTATTGTCAAGATCTTCAACGTTAAGATTATCAAAATTTAACTCATCAAATTCATTCAATAAGAATTTATTATAATCTAAATCTGAATTTAACTTATCTCTAATTATTTTTTTATCATATATTTTTCTTTCAATCACCTTCAATGATTTAAATTGATTTAAATAAGTACTGTATTTATCGTGATTATTTGAAAGTGAATCTAGAATTAGAAAAATAAAGTTTGAATCTAGAATACTAAGATTATTAAATTGTGAATGAACATCAATTAATTTATTTGTTAGACTTGACAAGAGATCAAGTTTTACTGGAGTATCATTAATAAAAGCTCTTGACTTTCCACTTTCATTAACCTCCCTCCTTATAATAGTTATGTCATCATAATCTAGATCATTTGTTTTAAAGAATTCTTCAAGGTTTTGATCACCAAGATCAAATTCAGACTCAACAAAACATTTTTTATTCTTATTAATAATTTTTGAATTATCTATTCTGGATCCTAAAACCATCGATAATCCTCCTAAGATTATTGATTTACCAGCACCAGTTTCACCTGTAATAGAAGTCATACCCTTATCAAAAGATATTTCAATAGAGTCTATCAAAGCATAGTTGTTAATCTTAAGCCTTTTTAACATTCTTAATTATCTGGTTTAAAATATCACTTGAAACATCTATTTTTAATTTTTTCTCAAATGACGTTATTTCTAAATCTGAATTTATAAAATCAATTTGATTATAATCACTTGAAATAGGATTAAAATCATCAATTTTATTAACCACTATCGCATCAAGGTTTTTAGATTTTAATTTATTTTTTGCATTCTTGATAAAATTATCCGTTTCAAGCGCAAAACCAACAAGGAACTGAGAGGTTTTAATTTTACCTAGTTCGAGCAATATATCAGTAGTAGGTTCTAATTTAATAGACTCTAATCCTTTCTCTTTTTTAATTTTATTCTGAACTACCTCAACTGGTTTAAAATCTGATATTGCTGCTGAACAGATAATAACATCTGAATTATCAAAATATTTGATTGTTTCATTAAACATTTCCTCTGAATCTTGAACTCTAATTGATTCAATTTTAGAAAGATCCATAGATAGATTGGTTGGACCTATAACCAATGTTACATTAGCGCCTAGTTCATATGCTTTATTTGCCAAAGAATAACCCATTTTACCAGATGAACTATTACCGATATATCTAACTGGATCAATTTTTTCATGAGTAGGACCTGCAGTAATTAAAAAGTTTAAGTTATTTAGAGGTAAGGTCTTTCTAATTTTATTTTCAACATATTCAACTATTTCAAAAGGCTCCAGCATTCTTCCCTCTCCTTCTAATCCACTTGCAAGTGATCCAGATCCAACCGGAAGAACATCTGTTAAATTAGTTTTTAACTTCTTTATATTAATTTGATTGAGACTGTTTCTATACATTTCAAGATCCATTGCAGGGACAACAAAAACTGGACAATTAGATGATAGAAAGCAAGCTAGTAGTAGGTTATCACATCTAGCATTAGCCATAGATGAGATTGTATTAGAGGTTGCAGGAGCTATAATAAAAATATCAGCCCATTCAGCAAGTTCTACATGGTTATTCCAAGATGGATTATTATTTTTTTGTGAAGTAAATTCTGAAAAAACGTCATTATTAGAAACTGTTGATAAGGTTAAAGGAGTAACAAAATCTTTTGAAGAAGGAGTCATCACTACCTTAACTTTACAATCAAGTTTAATAAGTTGTCTTATTAATAAAGGTATTTTATATGCAGCAATACCCCCTGAAACTCCTAATAAAATATTTTTCTGAGCTAAAACACTCATATAATTCGTGTTTATTGCTCACTTTCAGATTCAGGATCTCTAAAGTAAATTTTATTATCTAACCATTCTTGAACAGCAATAGCATATGGCTTAGGAAGTTTTTCATAAAATCTAGAAACCTCAATTTGTTCCTTATTCTCAAATATTTCTTCTAAGCTGTCATTATGAGTAGCAAATTCATCAAGTTTATCATGAAGTTCTTTCTTGATTTCAGAATTGATTTGACTTGATCTTTTAGCTATTATTGAGATTGCCTCATATATATTATTAGTAGGATCCTCAATCTCATGCTTATTATAAGTTTTTGTTGAGCTCGCTGCGTTAGTATTTCTGTATTTATTCATTAGTTTATTTATAAAAGTTGTTTTGCTCTATTAATTTTATCTGATAAATCTTCAATAAAAATAGTTTCAGGGTAATATCTTAAGAAGTTATTAAACGATCTTTCAAGCTCAGTAACTCTCTCATTTATTCTAGATTCTATACTATTTATTGCAATTTGATATTGTGATAACCACCTGTAATATAATGCTTCTTCTCTAAATATTGTTCCAGGATTATCTGCTATAAAATTATCTAAAGATTTAATAGCAGAGCTATAGTCTCTGATAGTATAGTATTGCTTAGAGACTTCAAATTCTTTTTTTTCTAATTTATTCTGTAATTCTTCCATTAATTCAAGAGCTTCAACTACATATTCACTATTAGGAAATCTATTTATAAATACTTGAAGTTTATCTATTCCTGTAAACGTATCATCTTGGTCAAGAGTATAAAGTGGAGAAAGCATGTAATAAGATTTAGCTTCCATAAAGTAAGCTTCTTGTATTCTCTGACTATTAGGATATGATTTGATAAAATTTTCAAATTGAATTGCGGCAGAATAATAGATCCTTGTCTCAAAATATGAATTAGCAAAGAAGAATACTAATCTTTCACCTTGTGGTTTGCCTCTATATGAAGGAATTATTTGTTCTATTAAAGCGTTAGCTCTTCTAAATTCTCCATTATCATAGTAACCTTCAGCAGCAGTATATTTATCAACCTCATTATCAGGACTATTTAATAGTTTTTGATAATCATTACACGAAGATGATAAAATTGAAACAAAAATTAAGAAACAGAATCTGTGCATATAATATTTAGTATTTGGCAAATTTAATACAACTTTATGAAATTAAGTCAATTAATGATGCTTCATTAATAACTGGAACTCCAAGTTCATTTGCTTTATTAAATTTTGATGGACCAATATTCTTTCCTGCTACTAGATAATTAGTCTTAGAGCTAATAGAAGAACTGATTTTACCTCCATTCTTTTCAATTAGAGATTTTAGTTCATCCCTACTATAATTTTCAAACACACCAGATATAACAAATATTATGTTAGATAGGGTTAGAGAATTATTAATTAAATCATCTTGAGTAAAATTTAAACCTGAAAAAATAAGTCTGTTAAGTAAATCTATATTTAAATCATTTTTAAAAAAATCAACAATACTATTCGCAGTTTTATCTCCAATTTCATCAATTAATGATAAAGACTCTGTATCTAAATTTTTTAGTTCATCGATTGATTTTATGTGATTTAAAAGTGTTTTAGAGGCAGACTCTCCTACATATCTAATACCCATTCCAAATAAAACTTTCTGAAATGGTTTATTCTTTGATTCATCAATTCCATTTTTAAGATTTTCAACAGATTTTTTGGCATGACCTTCAATTTTTGAAATCACATCATAATCAAGATTATAGATGTCTGAGATATCTTTTAAATAACCTTTATCATATAGTAGTTTAATTGTTTCATCTCCTAATCCATCAATATTCATTGCCTTCCTAGAAACAAAATGTTGAATTTTACCTATAGCCTGAGGTCTGCAATTTATTGTATTTGTACAAAAAAAATTAGCTTCAGATTCTAATTTAATTAGTTTAGTATTACACTCTGGACAATTCACTGGAAAAGAGATTTCATCTTCTTCAACTCCTCTATTACTGTTGTCAATACCTGTTATTTTTGGAATTATTTCACCCCCCTTTTCAACAAAAACACTATCATTAACTCTTAACTTGAATTTATTCATTTGATCATAACTATGAAGTGAAGCTCTTTTAACAGTTGAACCTGAAATTAAGACAGGTTCTAAGTTTGCTACTGGAGTAATGGCTCCAGTTCTTCCAACATTAAAAGATATAGACTTTAATTTAGTAACCAGATTCTCAGCTTTAAATTTATAAGAGATTGCCCATCTTGGGAATTTTGAGGTGAAACCTAATTTTTTTTGATACTCTATACTATTAACTTTAATGACTATTCCATCAATTTCAAAAGGGAGATTGTGTCTATTATTATCCCAATAATGTATATATTTTTTAACTCCATCTAAGCCTTTAACTACTTTCTCATAATTGGGAACATTAAAACCCATACTTCTAGCATTATCAAGTAGTTCTGAATGTTTATTGGTATGTTCATCATTTGAAACTACAGAGTAAAGAAAACACTCTAAAGGTCTTCTTGCTACTTCTTTAGAATCTAATAATTTAATACTTCCAGAAGCAGTATTTCTTGGGTTCATAAATAATGGTGCTCCTGTTTGTTTTCTTTTTTCATTGAGGGAATTAAAAGACTCTGAAGGAATTATAATTTCCCCTCTAATTTCAAACTTTTTTGGAAATAATTTATTTTTTAATTTTAATGGAATCGAATTAATAGTTTTAAGATTGTTAGTGATATTATCACCTTGGTAACCATCTCCCCTAGTTAAAGCTCTTACTAGTTTACCATCTTCATATAAAAGATTCACAGAAGCACCATCATACTTAAGTTCGCAACAAAATTCAAAATCATTTACCTGAATTATCTTAATAATTCGGTTACACCATAATTCTAATTCATTGTCAGAGTATGTGTTATCGAGAGAATACATTTGAAAAATATGAGATTCTGAACTAAATTTATCAGAAAGTCCACCGCCTACTCTTTTTGAAGGAGAATTTTGATCTTGAAATTCAGGATATTGATTTTCAAGTTTTATCAACTCATTTATTAAACTATCATATTCAAAATCTGAAATTACATTCTTATCCAAATCATAATAATTATGATTATGTTCAATAATTAAATTTCTTAGTTCTAGTATTCGCGATTTTATTTCACTCATATTAAAATAACACTTTTACTAATCTTTTTTTACCTCTAAAATCATCTCTAAAGTTAACATCATTTGGATTAAATCTTGATAATAATTGACTAAAATCTTCAATAAAATTAGGATTAATTTCTAAATAAATTTCTCCATTTTTATTTAAGTTAGTTGATGCAAATTCAAATATTTTTTCATAAAAATGAAGAGGTTTATTTATTGGAGCAAATAATGCAATTTCAGGTTCATATTTAACATTTTTTCCAATTTCATGAGATTCTTTTGTACTTAAATATGGTGGATTTGACACTATTAAGTCATATTTTTTAGGATGTTGAAGTTTTGAGTTAAGATCAAGTTTAATTGACTTAACATTAGAGTTAAGATTAATTTTATTCCTATTACAAACTTCAAGAGCTTTATCTGATACATCAGATAAGGTAACATCCATGTTATTGTTTTCTTTAGATATTACAATTCCAATACAGCCAGATCCAGAACATAAATCAATTACTTTTTTTGTTCCTTTTAAATTTTTATTGTTATCTAGAATCCACTTAACTAATTCTTCAGTTTCTGGTCTAGGAATTAAAACACCTTCATTCACAAAAAAATCATATCCATAAAAATTTTTTTTACTAATAATATAATCAAGTGGATAGTTATCAAAAATTCTATTTAAACTATCTAAAATTAACTTCTCAGAGTCTTCAGGTATAATAAAATTTGGATCAAGAGCAATTTTAATTGGATCTATATAACATAAGTCTTCTAAAATAACTTTATAGATATAGTCACATTCTTGATTTGGAAGATTTAGTCTATCTCTATAAATATTTCGTAATTCTAAAATACTCATCTTAATTTTTTTAACATCCACACAGGGCATGCATTATGACCAGTATTTCCAAGAGGACCATTAATGTATTTAAACCCTTTATTTAAATATAATTTTTGAGCATTGACCATGTTAGGCATTGTCTCTATATAGCATTTTTCAAATCCAGATTCATTAGCAAAATCTAAACATATTTCTATCAACTTTTGACCAATCCCCCTTCCCCTTAGAGTTTTATGAAAATACATTTTCTGAAGTTCACAAATATTAACATCTCCATCTCTTAGAGGACTTATACCTGCACCACCTAATATTTTTTTATCCTCTTCAACTACAAAGTACTTTGATCTCGGAAATTGATATGCTTCATACATATTATCCAATTCTGGATCTTCATATGCAGAACCCTTTTGAGGAATTTCCATTTCAACTAGTACTTCTCTAAGAATAACTGATAAAGATTTATTATCAGGTTGATTAATTGATCTTATCAACATTATTTCGGTTTTTGCCTTAAATTTACAATTCTAATTTTATTAGTAATCATGGAGGATAACTTAATATATATGAAAAGGTGTGTAGAGCTTGCATCAAAAGAAATAGGGAATACTTATCCTAACCCACTTGTAGGGTGTGTAATAGTTTATGAAAATAAAATTATAGGAGAAGGATCACATCAAGCTTATGGTGATAAACATGCTGAGGTTAATGCAATAAATAGTGTTAATGATAAAAATCTTTTAAAAGACTCTACACTATATGTTAATCTAGAACCATGTAATCACTATGGAAAAACACCACCCTGTACAGATATTATTCTTAAATATAAAATTAAAAATGTAGTGATTGGATCAAGTGATCCAAACAGAACAGTTGAAGGGGGAGGCATTAGAAAGCTAGAGGCGAACGGGTGTAATGTAACATGTGGGGTTCTAGAGAATGAATGTAATCATTTAAATAAAAGATTTTTCATCTATCATAAACAAAAAAGACCATATGTAATTTTAAAATGGGCAGAATCAAATGATGGTTTTATAAGTCCAATTAAAAGTGAAAGAGAAGTTTATTGGATTTCCGGAGATAAATCTAAAAAATTATCTCACAGGTGGAGAAGTGAAGAACATTCTATTTTAGTTGGTGTACAGACAATTATTGATGATGACCCAATGCTTACAACAAGACTTGTTGATGGTAAAAATCCAATTAGAATCATATTAGATCCTAATTGTAGAATTCCTATTAACTCTAAAGTTTTCTCAAAAGATTCAAAGACAATAATATTATCTAAAACCGAGAATAACTCAATCGAGAAAAATATAAGAATTATAAATTATGGTAAAATGGAATTTATTTTAAGATCATTCTATGATTTAAAACTTCAATCTATAATAATTGAGGGAGGTGCTAAAACAATTAAAAACTTCCTTGATCATGATACTTGGGATTCTATAAGAATATTTAAGTCAAATCATAACCTGAAAAATGGGATTAAAAGTCCCAAAATAGATATTTCTGAATTTGAAAAAACTAAAATAGGAGATGACACCTTGTATGAATTTGAAAGATAAAAAACTAAAATAGTTCACTAATTATTTTTGGACATTTCAATGGTTTTCTTGTTAAAGAATCTAGAAATGCTAGGGTTGTAAGACCTTCTGTAGTTTTATCGTGATTTGCATTAAATATTTCATAAGTAAACTCAATAGTGGATGTTGGTTTTTTTGAACAAAAAACTTTGATAAAGAAGTAATCTCCAAAAGCTAGTGGTTTTATGAATTTTAACTCACATCTAACGACAGGAAGAATAATATTATTTCTTTCGATTTCTTCATAGGGCATGTTTAATTTTTCAAGCCATTCAATTCTTGCTAATTCAAAAAATTTCAAATAATTACTATGGTGAACTATCCCCATTTGGTCTGTTTCATTATATCTAACTTTAATTTCACCTGTTATATAGCTCATTTATCTCTTTTTGTGAAGGAAAGGGTAGTTATTCCTACAAATTTATCACTATTGATTTTAACTAAAAAAAAATTAATAATCAATAGTAAACATTATTTTTTTTTCACTTTTTTTAACTAATATTTGTAATCAACCAAAAACAATATTTCTTAAATATATCCAATTAATAATTAGTCAATAAAAAATGAGTCAAACACCCTCTGCTGTATGGAACAATTGTTTATCCTTTATCAAGGATAACATACAACCTCAAGCATACAAGACATGGTTTGTGCCCATAATTCCTGTTAAGGTTACCAATGATGTATTAAGTATCCAAGTTCCAAGTAAGTTTTTCTATGAATGGCTTGAGGAACATTATGTAAAAATTTTACGTATTGCACTTACTAAAGAACTAGGACCAAAGGCTAGACTTGTTTACATAATCAAGATGGAAAATACTTTTGGTAATAAAATGCCGTTTACTGAGAAAATCCCAAGTTCATCAAGTTCCAGCATAAAATCACAATCAATTGAATCTCCATTTAGCACTTTTGCTTCTGAACTAAAAAATCCATTTGTAATACCAGGTATTAGAAATCTGCAAATTGAATCTCAACTTAATCCTAATTATACCTTTGAGAATTTTTTAGAAGGTGATTCAAATAGATTGGGGAGGTCAGCAGGAATTGCAGTTTCCAATAAACCTGGAGGCACATCATTTAACCCTCTTTTAATTTATGGAGGGGTTGGATTAGGAAAAACTCATTTAGCTCATGCAATTGGAGTTGATGTAAAACAAAAATATCCTGATAAAACTGTATTATATATTTCAGCTGAAAAATTTACTCAGCAATACGTAGACTCAGTGAAAAAGAACAATAGAAATGATTTTATTCATTTCTATCAAGTGATAGACGTCTTAATTGTTGATGATGTTCAGTTTCTCTCAGGCAAATCTGGAACTCAAGATGTCTTCTTTCATATTTTTAATCACCTTCATCAAAATGGTAAACAAGTTATATTAACTTCTGATAAAGCTCCAATTGATATGCAAGATATAGAACAAAGACTTCTATCTAGATTTAAATGGGGATTATCTGCAGAAATACAAAACCCTAGCTTTGAAACTAGAGTTTTAATTCTAAAAAATAAACTCTATAGAGATGGTGTTGAGATTGAAGATGATGTAATAGAGTTCGTGGCTAAAAACATAAATTCTAATGTTAGAGAGTTGGAGGGTGCTATTATATCTCTAATAGCTCAATCCTCATTTAACAAAGCAGAAATTACTGTAGAACTTGCAAAAGAGGTTATTAATAAGTTTGTAAAGAATAACAGAAGAGAAGTTTCTATAGATTACATTCAAAAAGTTGTATCGGATTACTTTCAAATGGATATTCAAACCTTACAATCTAAAACCAGAAAGAGACATATTGTTCAGGCTAGACAAATTGCTATGTACTTTGCCAAAAAATTTACTAAAGCTTCACTAGCAAGTATTGGAACTCAAATTGGAAGAAGAGATCATGCAACTGTTCTTCATGCCTGTAAGACAGTTGATAATCTTAGTTTCACTGATAAACAATTCAGGAAATATGTCGAAGATCTGAATCAAAAACTTTCAAACTAATTATCTGTAGA